>Ga0182005_1000179_pt1 | contig 43636 bp, 40 predicted proteins | sample Sormic07211103_1_FD_123021 | JGI IMG/M metagenome (GOLD analysis project Ga0182005, IMG submission 123021) | Rhizosphere microbial communities from Sorghum bicolor, Mead, Nebraska, USA - 072115-103_1 MetaG | ecosystem: Host-associated > Plants > Roots > Rhizosphere | place: USA: Nebraska...
CCCCTGTCAATATCGGCACAACCACTACCTATACAGATATTGCCATTGATGGCGCAGGTATGATCTATGCCAATGGTGACTGGTACAATGGCGCCGGCTGGAGTACGGATGCTACCGCCAGAACAGACCTGAGCCGTACCACCGCTTTCGATGGCGCTGTGTGGAGTAGCAATGCGACTGCTATATACAGCCGTACTACCACCAGCTGGCTGGATGGTGAAAGGATCCGGACTACGCAGCTGGATAATAGTGTGATCATTCCTGTTACAGCAGGCACCTATCAACTCACTGCAACCGCTATCTGTGGATGGAAGCTCAGTGGATATACGATCTATGATCCGGATGCATCCACAACTTCCGTCAATGCCATTTCTGTTGCTGCAGGGGAGACTGTACATATCGTTGCCAACGAAGATAAAGTTCCGGGTACTACCATCATCATTACTGGTGACAGTACCCTTTGTGTCAATAACAGGTTATCGCTGAGCGCATCAGTAGCCGGTGGCACCTGGAGCAGCAATAATATACCCGTTGCCGTGGTAGATGGCAGTGGTACTGTGAATGGAATATCAGGAGGCTCCGCTACGATCAGGTATGAGTTGAATACGAGCGGTTGTATAGACGCTGCCGTTAAGAATGTGTATGTGATCCCGGCACCCGCTTTCACGCTTACAGCTACGAACGTTACCTGTAATGCACTGAAAGATGGGATCATCAAAGTCGCTACCACCAGTGCAGGCAATGAATTTGCCATTAATGGCGGCCCCTGGCAGGCCGATTCTGTATTCAAAGGCCTGGCGCCGGGCACTTATAGTATCACCGTAAAAGGTATGAACGGCTGTGTGTCAAATGCACAAACAGCTACTATTACCGAACCCGATGTCATTGGTATTACCGTATCACAGGTCTCCGTGGGTTGCCCCGGCGATGCAACAGGTAGCCTCACTGCTGTGGCTACAGGAGGTATAGCACCTTATAAATTGACATGGAGCACAGGGTCAACCGCCAGTACCATTGGTCGTTTACCCGAAGGTACCTACAGCATCACCGTAAGAGATGCAAATACATGTGCAGCATCTATCAGGGTAAAGCTCGTATCAGTGATCTCATTATTTGTGATCAATGCGCCTGTCAAACAGGTAGGCGGACAAATCGTGATCACTGGTAGTACATTGCCCAATGCATCGGTTGTGATCAACTTCCCGGATGGGAGCAGCACCAATACGCATGCAGATGCCTATGGTAAATTCAGTACCATATCTGCCGGACCACAACCCAATGGGAGTGTATATGTAACCGTGACAGATGCCAGCACAAAGGCGACCTGTACCCGTTACGTGGATTATAATGATGTACCTACAGCAGATGTGAGCATCGTAAAAACACTGGAAACAGTGGGGAATATCGGCATCGGTGATGAAATTGCTTTTCAGCTCACTGTATATAACAAAGGGCTGGACAATGCCACCTCGCTGATCATTACAGACGATTTTCCCAGTAACCTGTCAGCGGCCACAGAGCTGATACCTTCTACCGGGTATGCTACTTACAATGCAGCCGTGAACGAAGTGGTCTGGAATATCGATACCCTGCGTGTATTGAAATCTGCCTCCATCACTTTTAAGGCCCGCGTATCGGCAGCTGGTGTGATAAAAAATACAGCGTATGTTTCATCGAACGAAACAGATCCTGACAATTCAAATAATTCAAGCACAGTGTCAACACCTGCTATCAGCGCTACGTTTTTTATACCCAATGTAATTACGCCTAATGGTGATGGAAAGAATGATCAGTTCGTGGTCAAAGGCCTGGACCTCTATCCGGGCTCACGACTGGAAATTTATAATCGTTGGGGCAATCAGGTATACCGGAGTGATAATTACAGTAACAACTGGAAAGGAGAGGGGCTAAGTGCCGGTATTTATTATTATGTGCTTAAGATCAACATGGCCGGAGGACCGCAGTTATACAAAGGCTATGTTGAACTGATTACCAGATAAGCAAAATGATTAAAAGAATTTTTACCATATCAGTTTTCTTCCTGTTCTTCCTGCAGGCGCATGCGCAGCAGGAGGTGCAGTTCAGTCAGTACGTTTTTAACGGGCTGGCTGTAAACCCTGCCTATGCAGGATACAAAGAACAACTATACCTGCACAGTAGCTACAGACAGCAGTGGGCAGGGTTTCCGGGGGCACCGGTGACTGGTACGTTCTCTGCGGATGGGCTGACGGATTACTCAGATGGAAGAGTAGGATGGGGAGTGTTAACTTCTTTTGAAAAACTGGGACCACAATCTTCCACAGCATTGTTTGTGAATTATTCATATCGTATTCCCATGGGTTGGGAAGAGGAGAAGAAGCTGGCAATCGGGTTAGGAGTGGGAGTTACAAACTATAATGTGGATGGCAGCAATCGTAAGTATGTAGATGCAGATGATCCGGATGTGGTATTGGGGCGTCAGACTACCCTGGTGCCGGATGCAAGAGTAGGTGTTTATTACAACTCTGCTACTTCATTTGTCGGTCTTTCAGTATTGAATCTTTTTTCTGCTTATACCGGTGGTAAGATTTTTTTAGGCAATGGTTTGCTGTATTCTACTTTGCGCAAATCAAGACACATGTATCTTTCTGCAGGAACCATTTTTTCATTGAACCAGGAAGTGCAGCTCAAGCCTTCAATAATGGTGAAAGGTGATTTTAAAGGCCCGGTGAATGTAGACGTAAATATCTTTGTTTTATTGCAGGAGACTTTGTGGATCGGTGCTTCTTACCGTACCGGGTTCAACTATCCCGGTAATACGAATTTACAGCCCAATTTAGACCCTAATAATGCCTTCAGCCTGATGATGGAGGTATATGCCTCTGACAACTTCAGAATAGGCTATTCTTACGACCTTTCGACCAACGGAATTTCACGTTACCAAAGGGGTTCCCACGAGCTTAGTATCGGCATCACAATACCCACCAGCGCCAGCATGAATAAGGTGCAATGTCCTCGCCATTTTTAATGTACAAGTGATTGTTTTTCAACGGTTATTTCGGTCTCAAAATATGTGGATAACTTTATCCACATAGGGGTCACTACGCAGAATCAATAGTAAGTGACATGCTAACTTTGATACTGAACAAAATAACCTGGTTACCGTCATCCATGCAGCACGGTTTTAACATTCACAAACAAAGAATTAAAGATATGCGAGGACAACAGACTCTTTTCAATCATTTTATCGAAAACCCTGTCACCAAAACAGTGCGTAAAGGTCGCTCCGCCGATATGATCGCCCTGAGGGACGAATGCCTGCTGCATAGGTATTATTATTACATCAAACTACAGCAAAAACGGTACGATTCCGCCATTGAGGAATTATCAAAGGAGTTCTACATTAAGAACAGTAATATTATTTACCGCATGCAGTGCAACAGCGAGCGCCTTGAACAGATTATGAAAAGAGAACAACCCGACCTGAAGCAACTACGGCTTCTTTATCCATGGCTGACCTGGTAGTGTCAGTGATTGTTAACCCTTAAAGAAAAAGCCTGTATCTTAATTGATACAGGCTTTTTTAATTTTAAAAATGATGTTTCTTTTGAAGGAAATCAACTGCCATTTAACTGAATACCATTGTTTCCTTTAAATAAGTACTTTTTTCGCTTAAATAAATTCCACTGCAGGTTTGACTATACTTGTCGTACCCGGCAGTAAATACTCCTCAAAATCCAGGCTATACGTCAACACTCTCGCCCTGAATGCATCTGATCTTACTTCTGTATTTACTTTAATTCTACTCAGCGGATTGATGCCATTACTACTCCATCCCTGCAATGCCTCATGTAGTCTTCTTTCTGTTTCATAATATCCCATCACCGTATTCATGTCGAGAAAAGTAACCCCATCAGCAGCAAGTACATAATATACTAATCGCAATTGCAGCTCGCCATTTGCCCGCTGTCCCTGATTGAGTATTTCTGTAAAATTCACATTGTTGAAATCGATAAATAAACATGGCCATAACGCAGGTACGCTTTGATAATTTTCTGTTTGTCCCATTTCTGGTAAAATACCCTGGATCTCCGGAACTGTAGTAGCAATGTGGGTTTGCAATGATGTAAAAAGTTGTGCAAATAAACTGTTCATTTCTTTTTTTGTTTTTTGAGTTAACAACAATGTAAATATCGATCTATTCCGCATCTTAAAATTTCACTTCATTAATGATTGTACAAACAATGAAATCTAAAAGCGCAAATAAAGAATAAGCATTATTTCACGATTTTTTCAACGTACGGAAAAGCTGTTCCTTTGTATTGTTATCGCTTGCAACACACATGAAAGAAGCATCGCAAAAAACGTGAATAAGTATGGATCCTTTTAAAACCTAAATTGTTAACCTCAGATGTTACTATTAAATGAAATTATTGATGTTAACTCCGGAAACGTCCTCTTCCAGCGGCTTGGAGACCAGGCCTTCTCTGTAATAGTTCTCATCGGCATCGCATGGATTTTATGGAAGCGCCAGATCAAACTGGAAGACCGCCTCGCACAATACCTCAATGACGACCGTGAAAAAATGCAGGGAGTGATAGAAAATAATACAAAGGTCATGGAGCGCCTGGAAAGCGTACTGGAGAGACGTTAGAATAGTCCCCTATTTAAAAACAAAAGCACCCTCTGTCAAGAGGGGGCTTTCAAAAAAAGTGCACAATTAAATATAATATACCTATGGCATTCTGTAAAAAAACAGGAACAAAAATCAAACACGCTTTACAACAATTCGACGCTTTTATTGCAGCCCATGCAGAAGAAGCACTGCGTGTAACAAGGATTATTAAATCTGCCCTGGAAAGCCCTGTGGTGGATGTATTGGAAGCTATCATTCCCGGTGATGCAGATACTATTCTCAAAAATAAAGTACTGGCAGCACTCGAAACAGGGATCGACACCCTTAGCATTGTCGTGACCTGTAAAGATGAAACTTCATTGGAAGGAAAGATAGCTTGTTTTATCCGCGCTTTATCAACAGTATCTCCCGATCTGCAGGATGCTGTGTTACAAAAATTGCAGAGTATCATTTTGCGTGAACTGGATGGCAATACAAAGAAACAGAACATCTACGATCTGTTTAGCCAGGCAAGTTACAGCAACAGCAAATAATATTTTTTCACAAATTAAATAGACCAAAAAAAGTAAAAAATGGGATTACCAAAAGTAGCTATTACATTAGGCAACGGCAATCTGGGAAGAACCGCTGCAACTGATGATGGGGTTGCTGGTCTGGTACTGACCGGTGTAGCCACGAACCAACTGGCGCTGGCTTTACCTACAGTACTCTTCAGCCTGAGTGATGCAGAACAGCTTGGCATCACCAATGCAAGTGCAAACACTTACGCATACCGCCACATCAAAGAATTTTATGACATCGCAGGGGAAGGTGCAGAGCTGTACATCATGCTCGTTGAAAACACTGTAACAATGCCGCAGATTGCAGATGTTACTAACGCTAACGGTGCTGTGAAATTGTTAGACGCCGCAAAGGGTCGTGTCAGACTGCTGGGGATTACGTTTAACCCTGCTGACAACTATGTGGCGCCAACAGGCGAAGGCATGGACGGCAATGTATTCGATGCTGTAGTAAAAGCACAGCAACTGGCACAGGCATATACAGAACAGTTCAAACCTGTACGTATCCTGCTGGAAGCAAATGCAGTCGACATCGAGCATCCTGAAAAGCTGAAAGACCTGCGTACCCTCTCTGCTAACCGTGTAGGTATCGTGCTGGCAGGTACTTACTATGATACACCTTCTGTAGGTCTCGTCATTGGCCGCGCAGCGTCCATTCCAGTACAGCGTAACCTGGGTCGTGTAAAAGATGGCGCTTTGCCAATCACCAATGCATACATCGCCAGCAAGAAGATCGAAGACATCTCCGCACTGGAATTACTGCATACCAAAGGCTACATCTTCTTCCGCACATTCGTAGGCCGTTCTGGTTATTATCTGAATGATGATCCGATGTGTGCGCCTGTAACAGATGACTACAGCCAGCTGGCAATGGGCCGCGTTATTGACAAGGCGATCACCCTCAGTTATCAGACCTATGTAGAAGAACTGAACGACGAAGTAGCTATCGACGAAAATGGCAAACTGAGCGTACCGGTAATCAAGTATCTGCAAAGCAGAATTGAAACTGCCGTAAACACCGCTATGGCAGATGAAATCAGTTCCTTCAGCGCATACGTTGACGCCAACCAGAATGTACTGAGCACCGGTAAGATTACCGTGAGAGCAACTATTGTACCTGTAGGTTACACCAAAACCATCGAAGTATTACTGGGCTTCTCTAATCCAGCATTGAACCAGTAAGGTTGTTAACCCCGACATTAAAAAGACACCAATATGATTTTTGACACGAAAGAAGTGACCTGGGCAAATATGAAAGTAGTATTGCTCGGTAAAGAACTGACCGGCATCCGGGCCATCAAGTATAAGTTATCCCAGGAAAAAGAACACCTGCACGGTGCCGGCGATGAACCTATCGGCATCCAGCGCGGTAAACGTACCTATGAAGGTGAAATCAAACTGCTGAAATTTGAATACGATATTCTGGCCGACGCTGTTAAGAAAGCCGGCGGCAGAGACATCCTCGACCTCAGCGCTGAGATCGTAGTTACCTATGTAAAAGACGCCCTTTCCTCACCCCGCACTGATATCATTCAGGGCTTCCAGTTCAAGGAATTTGAAAAAGGCTGGGAGCAGGGCGCCAAATTCATGGAGCTCACACTACCCATCATCTTTATGGGACTGAAACAAAACGCGTAATAATAAAACAATCACCACAATTATTTAAACCTATATCATGACAGTAGAAAAATCGCTTGCCGTTAGCCAGGAGCACATCGATGCATGGAAGAAAAAATATAAAGATGTATTCAAACTCACTGCTACCGACGGTAAAGTAGGCTATTGCAGAAAACCCAACAGGGACGAAGTAAGCTATGCCATGACACTGATCTCCGGCGATCCGCTGGCCTACCACGAAACTATTCTCAGAGCTACCTGGTTAGGCGGCGATGAAGAAATTGTAGAAGATAAATCCTATCTCTACGGTCTGGGTGGACAGCTGGATAAATTGCTGGAAGCGAAAAAAGTAGAAGTGGAAAAGCTCTAAGCGAGGCGTCCGGCGATTTTGATAGCAACCCTTTCGGTTATATTCAAACGCTGTTCGAATATTATCTGCCCCAGGTTGACACCTCGCAATTATCCGACGCCCAATGGGCCGAAAAGTTTGCACAACTGCATGATATCCGGCAACGGGAATTGAAAGGATTGCCGTTGCTGTCAAGATAGCATGGTGTAAAATAATAAACAAATGGCAGACCTTACTGTTACCCCCGTTACCTATAAAGACTTACTGAAAGCAGCTGATGCTGCTTTCAGTAAGATCGGTAACTGGATGAAAAATACGATCAATGACAACAATATATTTATAGCATCCAACAAAAAGCTGACTGCGTCCCTGGGTGAAATTGAAGATAGAATAAAACGTGTCGATGCCCTCAAAGCTAAAGTAAAGGACCCGATAACCATTGCCAGACTTGACAAAATAAAGATCAAGTACGAAGAAGATAAAAAAAATATCCAGGATCGAAGCGACACCGTCAACCGAAAGGGTTGGGGCGACGCAGGAAAGAAAGTGCTGGACGGTGGCATAGATAAACTCATTGCAGGTGCACCGGCACTGCTTCAGATGGGTATGGCTGCGCAAACTGCCCAGGCGGGTTTTCAAAAACTCACCGGCTCTTCTTCTGCCGCAGCAGAGATCATCAAGGGCATTCATAACATGGCGTCTACTTCTCTCTTTGACAATGATAAACTTCAGGCAAATGCAACTTCCCTGCTGGAAAGTGGTGTGGCAGGCGAAAGACTGTTACCTACACTCAGCATGCTGGGAGATGTAAGCGGAGGCAACCAGGCAAAGATGGATACCCTCACCAAAGCCTTTGGTGATATGCAATCAGCAGGACACCTTACTTCCGAATCCCTGAAAGAGATGAATGAAGCGGGTTTCAAACCACTTGAACTCCTGGCCGCCAGCAGTGGCCAGACTGTGGAACAACTAAAGACGCAAATGGAAGCTGGAGGCATCTCTACAGAAAGTGTAGCAGGCGCTTTACAAAGAGCCACCTCGCAAGGAGGAGAATTCTTCGGCGTGATGAAAGAACAAAGTGAAACAGCCGCCGGACAATGGCATGGACTCAAAGAGAAAATGGCAGAAGCCGGCGCTACAGTCGGCAATGCACTCATGCCTACCGTGAGTAATTTCCTTGAGAACACACTTAAGCCACTCGTAGGCTGGCTCAGTTCCGCCGCTGATTGGATCGGGCGAAATTCCGAACTGGTTGGTTTCCTCACCACGGTAGTCGCTACTGCCGTAATAGGATATAAAGCATGGACACTTGCAGCAGAATTGCTGGGTGGTGCCGTAGCCGGCAGTGGTATTGGACTTGCCGTCACCATCATCGCTGCATTGATTGGCGTAGTAATCTATGCATGGAATACCTTCGGATGGTTCAGAGGTGCGATTATGGCCGCCTGGGAAATCCTCAAAGGCTTTGCCGGTATGATCTGGGATATAGCCATCGCTCCCATTAAATCGCTGATCTCTGGTATCAGCAATATTGGAAAGGCTGTGATGTACCTCTTTAGTGGAGACTGGGACAAAGCATGGGAATCCGGCAAAGACGCTATCAAGGATTTGTCTGGTTATAATACCGCCAAAACAATCATCAGCGACATGAAGGAAACAGGCGGTAAAGCCATGGATGCCTTCAATGCCGAGGTGAATAAAAAGAAAGGCGAAACAAAAGGACCAGGTTTAAATCCTCCGGCTGTTCCGGGCCAGGGAAACTATGCCTTTGGCGGTGGCAGCTCAGGTGGCGCCGGAGCTAATGGTTCCTGGGGACCTCCTGTTACAGGAGGTGGAGGAAAAAGTAAAGGTGGCGGTGCTACCAGCTCATGGGATACCGGAGCCAATGGTTTTAGTGCACCCAAAGTTCCAGACACCTGGACGGCGGATAATACCCGCAGGAAAATGTCGATGGACAACGCCAAGGATACCGCAACTGGCATCACTAACGGCGGTGCACGCACGGTAAATATTACCATGCAGAAACTTGTCGAAACCATTAACATCACCACCAACAGCGTCTCCGAAAGTATCTCCAACATGGAGCAGCAGGTCACAGATGCACTGCTGCATATTCTTAAAACCGCAAACGCAACAGCATAACCTATGGCACTTAATATCGATATCGTCAGCACCTTTGCCAACACCTTTGGCTATACCCCTGAAACCCTTACTATCCTGAAGCAACCTGGTGTCAATAAACGGGGAACCAGTTACTACGGCAGCGAAGCCTATAGTAAGTCCTATTTCATGTCTGTGAAACTGGGCACACTGGAACTGTACAATCCTGTTATCAGTATCAGCAACAAAAAGACCATTGTACAAACTGCACTGGTCAATCGTTCCGGTACGGTAAAAGAAATGATCAGCAAAGAGGATTATAAAATCAATATCAAAGGCATCATCATCCGTGACGATAATACTTTCCCTGATGAAGAAATCAGCGACCTGATGGAACTGTATAATAAAAATGAAGCGCTGCCTATTTATTGTGCCCTCACATCCCTGCTCTTTGACGAAGGCGAAAAAGTAGTGATCACCGACCTCTCCTTTCCTCCATCACCGGGTACTCAGAATATTCAAGCTTATGACCTTACCCTCATCAGCGATTTAAAATTTGTCTTAAACAAAGCATAAATGTTTACCCTGAAATGTGAAATAAGGATCGGCAGCTACACATTCTATTCCGTTAAGGAAGTGAAGATCAAACGAAGCCTGCATTCCTTTGTCGATACAGCTACCATTACCATTCCCGCTTCTGCGGTACTGCAATACGCCGGTAAGCTGCCTACAAAATCTGTAGTCAGTTCTGCTGATCAGTTTACTGAAGGAAACAAGGTGCAGATCTGGTTGGGTTACGACGAAGACAGGCAACTGGAATTCGAAGGATTTATAAAAAGGATCAACGCCGCTTCATCCTGTGTGATAGAATGTGAAGGTTATAGCTGGCAGCTCAGACAAAAAGGTGTGCTGGATAGTAACAAAGAGATTGGTTTGAAAAAACTGCTCTCAAAAATTACTGCAGGCACCGACATCCTCCTGAGTAATGAAATCCCTGATCTGAACCTGAACCAGGCGTACTTTTCCGGCATGAGTGGAGCCGATATCCTCGACTGGTTAAAAAAGCATCTGTACCTGAATGTTTACTTCGAAGGAAAACTCCTGTATGTAGGATTCGATCATATGGAAAGCCCGCAGGCAGGTGTATATGCCCGTGATAAAAAGGCCACGGACGCTGTGAGCTATCAGAAAGTAAAGAATGATGCGGGTTATCAGATTGGTTACAATGTGATCAAGGATGATGAACTCAAGTTCAGAAAAGCCAGTGATGCACATGTGTTGGTCAAAGCTATCTATATAGATAAAAAGAACCAGCCGCATACAGCGGAAGCCGGAGATAAGAACGGTGCGGAGACCACCATCCACATTTCTCACTTTGAAGATGATAGCGCCCTTAAAAAAGCCGCGGAGAATAAGTTGAAAACACTGAAATACGATGGCTATGAAGGAAAGCTGATTGCGTTTTTACAACCCTTTGCTTTTCCCGGATGTAAGGTGGAGATATCAGATAAAAAGTACCCCATCCGTAATGGCACCTACCGCATTGAAAGTACAGAAGTCACTTTCGGTGCGTCGGGTGGCCGGCGGATAGCAGAAATAGGTCTTAAAATGTAATCATCATGAGTAATAAACAACGCGAACTGGTCGATGCCCTGCGAAAACTGGTCCATACCGATACCGTTATTATTCCGGCTATTGTGAAGGACGTGGATGATAAAGAAGGTACCATCATTGCTAAAACTGCTACCGGCCTGGAAATAGCAGATGTAAGACTGCGGTCCGTGATAGGTGACAATGATGGGGTACTGATCTTTCCACAAAAGGATAGCAGTGTGCTCATGGCACGCATTCAGGAGAGTAACTATTTCGTGGTCATCAGTATGGAGAAGGTGGATAAGATCCAATACTTCGTGGAAGATAAATTCCTTGAGATGACTAAAGATGGTCTGGAAATAAAAGGAGGAGATGAATCTCTGAAGCAATGTCTGGATGATCTGATCGATGAGATTATCACCGTCTATGCACCGATGAATAAATCTGCTTTCAAGGACATTAAAGAACGATTAGCAAAGATTTTAAAATAACCCTATGTCACTTAATAAAAGTTCACTGCAATCCGCTATTAAGAGTGCTTTCAAAAATATGAAAGATTCGGACGGAGATGAAGAAGCCACGCTGGATACCTTGTCCGGCAAACTGGCCGAAGCGATCGATACCTATGTGAAATCAGCTACGATCATGTATTCTTCAGGCCTCGTAGCACCTCCAAACGGTGGTCCTGTGACTGGTGCATTTAATGGTATGTTACAATGAAAGATATCTTATATAATACAGACCTGGACCTCGACATTCGTAACGGCGATTTCGCAACTGGCTTCAGTGATCTGCAGCACCAGGAAATTCTGCTCATGAACAACCGGGGCACCTTCAAGGAGTTTCCCGATACAGGTGTAGATGCCTACGGTTTTCTGCAGGACAATGATTATCATGCCCTGCTTGCCGAAATCCGTTCCCAGTTCATTGCCGACGGTATGTCTGTAAAAAAAATAACCCTCACTGACTCCGGTCAGTTGAACATTGATGCAACCTATGGAGACAGTTAACGTAAAACCCCATCAATGCCTGCTGGATATCTCTATGCAGGAGAAAGGAAGTATTGCGGCCCTCTTCCACTTCGCCGTGGCCAATGCCCGCAGCATCACAGACGATTTCACAGCAGGAGAAAGTTTACTGATCCCTGAAATCGATATTCTCGACAGGGTGGTGTGGCAGGAATTACAGGAAGTCGGTGTAGTTCCCTCTAATGGCTACACGACCGAAGACATTGCCATCGTAGTAGGCGGTATCGGTTACATGGGCATTCAGCAGGACTTCCGTATTAGTAAAAATTAAAACAATTATGGCAAGAACAATCACCCAAATACAGGATGATATCATCAACCGTATTGCAGGCACCACTGAGCTCGCTCAGCTTAACAGCAGTAGTAAGGTAGCCGTATGGCGGCTCTGGACCTATATTGTAGCCGTGAGCATCTGGGCGCTCGAAAATCTTTTTGATCTGCATAAATCAGAAGTAACAACGATGATTAATGAGAAAGCGCCACATAGCCTGCGTTGGTATGCTAACAAAGCCAGAGCTTTTCAATATGGTTCTGAACTGGCGTACGAAGCGGACTATTATGATAACACTGCACTGACAGAAGACCAGGTGGCCGAACAGCGGATTATTGCATTCAGTGCTGTGGTAGAGCAGGCAAAAGGTTTGCGCCTGAAAGTGGCACGTATCGTAGAGAATGACCTGAATGCGCTCGATGCACAACAGCTGGAATCATTCTCCACATACATGAACAGGATCAAGGACGCTGGTGTGACCCCACTCATCATAGAAAGCCTGCCACCTGACAGCCTGAAGTTGGAATTAGTCATCTATTACAATCCATTGGTATTGGGGAGTGACGGTTCCCGTCTGGATGGAACGAATCCCGACCCTGTTGGTAACCGTGTCAGGGAATACCTGAAGAACTTACCATTCAATGGTACGCTGGTATTGGCTTACCTGGTCGATGCATTGCAACAGGTAGATGGTGTCGTGATCCCTCATATCGTACATGCGGAAGCAAAGTATGGCGAATTGCCCTACACAGCTTTTGATGTAAAATATAATCCCGATGCCGGTTACCTGCGCATAGTGAAAGAGGCCGACATGCAGCTTACATTCATCCCACAAAGTACCATCCGATGAGCAACATATTCGACATTGACTATCCTAAACTGATCAGGCTATTGTTGCCACCACGACTCAGAAAGGTCATACACATTAACTGGTTAAAGGCCATCACATATCCGGTCAACGTATTGTATCAGCAGTTCCTGCGCAACCGTGATGCGAACCTGTACAGGCTGAGCATCACACCACAGGTAGTGTATATGGAGAAGCTGCTCAACAACCGATATGATCTGGCAGACAGGGGAATCTACATCGCAGATGCCTCCAGCAATGAAGTAACGTGGCTCTACCAGGAAGCGGAATCCAAACCGAAGTACCTGTATACCGAAGCAGAAGCACAACCAATTTATCTCTATACCGAAGCAGAGATTGGCAATGAGCCTGTAGATTTTTATGTAATGGTGCCTGCCGGAATTCCTTTCAATGAAGATGAGATGTCTGCACTGATCGATACCTATAAGCTGGCTGGTATGGCCTACAAAATTCAAAAAGTATGAACAAAATAGAACAATTAACAAATCTGGGTGGTTTCCCGATGACCCAGTATACGCTTGACTTTATGCAGTCATCCTACCGCGAGGCACTGGCAGGCTTATCTAAGCTGGTCGGCAATGGGGTAATCGTGTCTGGCATGGAGGAAGTAGGTAACAACGTAGCAGATGGGTGGATCAGTTATAATGGCGAGTTAGTGCCATTTATGGGAGGTCCCAAACAAACTACCTGGATCGTGGAAGAGCTCTCTGAAAGCAGGTTGTTTGCTGATCAGGTGACACGTAATGTGTACTTCACGAGGAGAGCCCGTTTCGGTTCCGGTGGTAATGCGTATAGCAGCCTGCAGCGAATAGAAACGCTGGTGAGCTTGCGGGATACCATTGCAAATATGAAAACATCTTTTATATCCCAGCTGAATAGTCTGTGGAAGAAAGGAGATGTGATAGAAGTTGATTGCGATGCCAAATACATCTTGGATAACTTTAACAATACCGGTTTAGGTATTAATGAAAGAGCAGGCTGGGCGATCTGTAATGGTAACAATGGTACTAAAAATCGCATGGGTAGAGTGGCTGTCGGTTATGATCCAAGCAGAGCGGACTACAATACCCCCGGTAAAACCGGTGGTGCAGAAAGTGTGACGCTGACAGTGGAGCAAATGCCTAGTCACAATCACCATTTTTCGGCAGCAGGTTACAATCATTTATTGGGTGGCTCAGGACAACCAGTTATCTCCCGGTCCACTCTTCTGAACTACGGCGATTGGGATGGTTATATGGCTACCGCGGGTAATGACCAGGCGCACGAAAACCGGCCTCCTTTTATCGTCACTCTCTTCATCCAGAAATTATAAAAATATGGCTATACGCGAACGTAATAAACTAAAAGGATGGTTTCAAACCGGCGCATATCCTACCCAGGAACAGTTTTGGGATTGGATGGATAGCTTCCTGCACAAAACGGAAGATGCGGTTACCCTCGACAATATATCAGGTCTTCGCACGCTGCTTGACAACAAAGCCGATTTTGAAGCCTTCAACACACTCTATCAGCAGTTTAATGTTGTAGCAAGCTCCATAAAGAAAATATGGAGAACAGATATTACCATTCCGCTGTCTGATGAATACCTGAATGCACAATATCCAAATGCTACCATAGGTACACAGGTAATATGTCCGAACATTACCCAGGGTGGTGAGGTATATGAGAAGTGGAACAGTACAACCAATGCATGGTACCGGTTGTACATGACTCAACCTTCTCTGACCGGCAGCCCTGGCGTGATGGCAGGTGTTGAATTCGATAACTATGTATAAACATTCAAAAACAGCAAATGAATATTAAGCTAAAAAAAGTGACCTGGGATCCGGAAAAAACACCAGCTACCCCTCAGACACTTACTCTCAGCTTCCGTAAGCAGGATGCTCCGGACGAAGATGATAACTACACACTGGTTACAGATAGCCTGTATGTACTTGCGAATGGTACAGTGGTAGACCCGCCACTCATCAGGGGATTGGATAACTCAACGACTTATTTATTCAGACTGATAAACACTGATCCGTTGGGTGGCAGTCTGGATATTTTATATAATACTCCCGAAGAACTGAAATTTACCAAATTCACCAATGGGTATACACCTAATTCCAGGCTGGATTATTACCAGGCTGATGCTGGATTTTATGGTGGAATGGTGCCCTCTGGCATCGCTTTTTTTTCCATGGAGAATAATTTCAAAGAACTGATTAGCGGTCAGGGCAATATCTCGGAACGAGGAGTGGTGTCAGTTAAAAAAGTACAGGGCTATACCGGGATGTATGTTGACAGCCAACAAGGAAGTATGGTTGCTTACCAGCTGACCATGGATAGTATGTTTGGAATGGATCCGTCCAGGGCGTATACATGGGGAGTGTATTTTCATGTTGCCTCTGAAGATCTACCTGCAACCGGTAAATTGCCGCTGTTATCCTGTTTGGACAATAATGGTTATGGATCTTGTGTGTATGTTGATAATGCAACAAAGGAAATAGTCTGGGAGCAGAAAAATGCTGTGCTGACTGAAACCATGCGAAGTAGTAAGCCAATTGTACCTGATACCTGGAATAATATCATCGTTGGTACGTATAGTCTTCAAGTCAGCAATGCGGCATCGAATCTTTTTATTCTGAATGGAGAAGAGGTGGGCGTAGGTGCTATCAGTGCAAGTTCCCTTCCCGATATACTTAGTACAGATGCGTGTCTCTTCGTTGGTGGTGCTATTTCTGGTTTCAACTATACAGGGAAAGCAACTTACAGAAACGTATTACTGACTTCTGTACTTACCGCAGGTTCAAATTCTATTAATTTTAGTGGAATTAACTATCCCGTTGGTTACCTGCAGGATAATTATGATTCAAGTAAACTCATTACTATTCCTCATGATCATCTGATTGCAATTTCCAGAACAAGTATCAGCTTTACTATACCACAGAATGTGCCGCCGAGTTCTTATAAATTTTACATCAAATACATGAATGGCTTTAGATCGACTACGCCTATTGATGTTTATGTAAGTCCAGTGAGTCAATATACAAATGCATTTGACATCAATATGACGAATAGTGAAGGAGGAAATCAGACGACTTATTTCCAGTATTCATTTTATGCCGTGGGAGAGAATGAAGATGAAGGTGCAGATGGTGGTGTAGTACCGAGAAACGTCTATTTCAAAGATGGTATGGTAGTACTTGAAGCGCATGGAGATTGGTATGATGGTCTTGTTCAGGGGGTAGATGCAGCGGGTGCGCTTAAAAAACATACTGATCCTGCTGATCCATTATTGGGTGAGAACTGGAAAACACGTGTGGGCGCTGCAGTAGCTACACAGGGTTACTATGGATATGGTAGCTTTATTGTGGAAGCGAAACTGCCTAAACAGCTGGGTGTTGCGCCGTTCTTCAAATTGCAGCATCATTCCAGGGCCCAGTTTCAGGACCCCTATTATGAACAGTGCTTAAGCCATGGATTATATCAGCAAGGTGATGTTTATGGTGATGAGGGCTTTTACGCCATCGCCAACAATGAAATTTCCATGGAGCTTCCTGCCAACGATTCTGTCAATAGCTATTATCAATTAGCAGATCTTGAAAATTTGGTTTTTTCTGCTCCTTATGCAGGTATGAGAGTGGGCGTTGAATATGATACACCTGAAAATGTTGGTACATGGCAATTGAATAACCCTGCTGCCCCTAACGCTCTTTCAAGCTGGTCGAAGGTGAGTGACGATGTGCATTATCTTAATCAACCCCGCAGGGATCAGGTAAAAGTGACGAACGCAAAAGGTATCCTGGGTAATGCTGTTGGCATTAGCTATGATGGTAGTGACGATCAGAATGAGTACCTGGAAATGCGCGCACTCGTTGGTAAAGATCTTTGGGATGATGCATTCCATGAATTCAGGATAGACTGGTATGCGAATAAGGTAGACTATTTCATCGATGGTGTATTGGTCCAGCGCAATCCCTACTTTGTTCCTGATATTGCAAGCAGGTTCTCGTTTGGTTTGAAATTTCCTTCAACACCCATGAACAGCGAAAGCTGGTTGCCTGATCCGCAACAATTGTCTGCCGGTACAGCCGCCTGGCATCATCAGGCAATGACAGTGAGAAGAGTAGCATACCAACCATTTACCAGTGATGTGGCTGGAGGTACGAATAGAGTAGTGGGTGAGACCTATCCATTTAAGTCTTTGTATAGCTTTCCTGCCTTACCGGCTTAAAATTTATAACAAGGCTGCTGTCCGGTGCAGCAGCCTTGCTTATATTTTAATTCTTTACAATCTTTTTGTTGATCATTTTTCCATTATGCACTAATTTTAAAAGATAGATCCCCGCAGGCATATAACTACCATTTAATGTGCGTGTATACTGCCCTGCATCCAATATTTCATTTGCCAGCACACGTACCTGGTGTCCATCCATCGCATATACAATCAATGATGTCTGCCCAGCATCCTGTAGTGTAAACTGAACTGTCATATCTTCTGAGAATGGGTTTGGATAAGCATTGACAACAGATAATTTATCTGCAACAGCCAGCGCTTTCTTTATCCGCACTTCCGTAATACTATTCCATGCATTCACACTATTCCCATGCCCCACTATCCGCACATATTTCGCACTCACAGGTGAAATACTAAAACTCTCCAATGCTGTAGATGTACCACTACTCTTCAATCCCGTTGCCGCATTCACCCACGCGCTACCATCTACACTCGTCTGCATATCAAAAGTAGCCACTCTTGTATTTCCCTGATAGAAAGCAATATCCGCGCCTGTCACAGTCGTCAGGGCATCCAGGCAGAATTGTAAATACTGCCCATCACCAGAAGAAGACCACCTGGTATCCAAACTGCCATCCAACACATTCGCTGCGACATTCCCATCATCTCCGCTGGCACTCACGGGGACGCATGTAGTCGCCGTCGCCTCCGGCTTCCACCAGTTACCAGAAATGAACAGTTGACAAAGCAGGCTATAAGAATCACTGTAATAACCAGATTTTTTAGTGGTTAAAAACGTCCATCCACTATTCAGAAAATTCTGATTACTGCTATTCACGACTGATGCTGCTACAAAAGGAGCTACAAAAACAGCTTCAGGATCTGAACCTGTTGTGGTCCCATTTAATTTATACCCATCTTTAATATTAGATGGGTTGCCACCTGTCTTTGTTATAATCCATGACGCCATTTTATTCGCCAGTGTATAAGCACTGGCTGAACCATACAATGCATAGTCCATTACCACTCTCAATGGTACCCTACAGGCATTGTAATTATATTCATTTGTTTGCGGTCCTTCGTCGATATAATCCTGCGGAGCAGGTTCTGGGGGATTCTTTACTACGAAGTCAGAGATCAGCCCTGTATTAGGCGAATACGTGGCCGTAAATGAATTGTACACACTATACAGGTTATTGATCAGTGTGAGCCAGGTGGCATCCCCTGTTTCCTGGTAGAATGCCCGCAGGTGACTCAACATCCAGTCAGACGGCCTGGTGTTGAGTGCACTCTTGCCATCCCAGTCACCCAGGTTCAGGCGATTGTTACTGGTTACATTGGCCACTTTGATGCCATTCGTGATCATTTTCTTCGCTTCATTCAGGTAATTAATACTGCCATTGGAACCCCACTGGTAATGGGCTAATATGAGCGAATAAGCGATGTCAATATCACCATCCGTAGCAGAATCAAAATGTCCCTGTGCACCTGTGGCATCTGCCACTACCCAGCCCATCAGGTTTGAATTAATAGAACTATGAAAGGCTCTCGCTGTCTTGAACAGTCCATTAAAAATGGTTTGTGCATTCGGATCATGACCCGCCATCAGCACCGTAATTACCATGCCATAACCCTGCCCTTCAGAAGAGCCGAGAGGGGTATAGCCATCTGCATCCCCACTGATCTCTCCCTTGATATAATAACCACCGGGGAGGGTAGACAATGTTTTGACATATTTGGCTTTCCAGTAGTCATAATAACCCGCAACACTGGTATTCATCGAAGCCTGTGTCACATTACTGGGTTTAATACAATTGGCATAAGTAACTGCTTGTGGAAAAGGTTTGTTTTGCGCTTGTACAGAACTATTGACAATACAGCACATGCTGATCGCCAATATAGCAGATCGTAGGATCATCTGGTTAATTTTAAGGGTGACTGAATTTAATATAGGTTTACCGGATTTTTTAAGTTTTTCTAAAAGGAATTTTAAGGTTTTCAAATAAGTATAGCAGTTCTCAGTCAGTATAGTCATACTAAAAATAGTGATTTTGCAAACGATTGCAAAATAAAGACTTTTCGCCCCTCATTTTTTTTGCATTTCGCCAATTAAAGATAGCTTCCGCCTGTCACTGTTGCCGCAGTATATCAGGGGTTGGCAGGCTGGGTTGGCCTGGGGCCGGCTCAAAGAATTGAAAATAGGTTAACGTGGGTTACCCGTTTAATTATCAATTTCTCCCGACCTTTACATCTCAAGAAATTTAAATTAGTATGAAACACATTACCCTGGCGATGCTGATCTCGCTATCGACGCATTTCGCTTTTGCGCAGGACACGACGCAGCAGATTGTTCAAGGTCGCACCAACAGCAGGGAACAGGAAGCAAAGCCTTATGTCATCATGATCTCCATCGATGGTTTCAGGTACGATTATGCAGAGAAGTACCAGGCAAAGAATCTATTAGAGCTCTCTGGCGAAGGCGTGAAAGCCACTGCCATGCAGCCTTCTTATCCCAGTCTTACTTTCCCGAATCACTACACCCTGATCACAGGTCTCTATCCTGCACATCACGGTCTTGTAGACAATGTATTTTATGACAGGAACCGCAGGCAGACTTATGAAATGAAAAATAGAGACGTGGTGGAAGATGGGACCTGGTACGGTGGAACGCCGCTGTGGGTGCTCGCTGAGCAACAACATATGGTGAGTGCCAGTTATTTCTGGGTAGGTTCGGAAAGTCCTATTTTACATACAAGACCTACTTATTTCTACCGTTATCAGGAGAAGACAAAGATCGATGATCGTATCCAGACTGTCGTAAACTGGCTGAAACTGCCTGAAGCACAGCGTCCTCACCTCATCACCTTCTACTTCCCTGAAGTGGATCATGCCGGGCATAGCTATGGTCCGGAATCACAGCAGGTAAGAGAGCAGGTGCAATTTGTAGACGAAAGTATTGGTAAAATGGTAAAGGCTGTCAGTGCACTGAACCTGCCTGTTAATTATATCATCGTATCTGATCATGGTATGGCGACAGTAGATACCGTGAATCTCATCCAGCTGAAAGATATGGGATTGAAAATGTCATGGGGTGGAGAGAAAATGATGTTCTACAGTGAAGACACCGCGAAAGTAGATGCAGCATATGCCTACTACAAATCTCACGAAGATCACTTCCGCGCATATAGAAAAAATGAAATGCCAGAAAGGTGGCATTATGGCACGGAAGATAAATACAACCGGATAGGGGATATCATACTGGTGCCTGATGCTTATTATACTTTCGCACAGCTCAAAAAGGGGAAACAACATGTTGGTCATCATGGCTTTGATAATAATCTCACAGACATGAATGCCGTGTTTATGGCCTGGGGCCCTGCATTTAAAGCCCACCAGCGGATTGGTACATTTGCCAATATACACGTGTATCCGCTGGTTGCTGAAATTTTAGGTTTAAAGATCACTGAACCGATAGATGGCCAGCCGGCGGTATTACAACCAATATTAAAAGGCAGATAAAACTTTCTTTACCATTTCATCCATTGCTTTGTATTCTATCCACCTCATCACCACTACCAGGTCGTGTTCCGGATCTACATAAATCAGGTTACTCCCATTTCCCACATGCACAAATGCTTTTTCCGGCGCACTGGGTAACATCTTCTTATCTGTATTCAAAAACCAGTTCATATAACCATATCCTGTATTCGCCGTAGTCGGTGTCAATGCCTGCTTTACCCATTGTTCAGACAGCAACTGTTGTCCGTTCCAATTGCCCCTGTGCAAAGTCAGCAACCCAAACCGCCCCATGTCATACGCGTTGATAAACATGCCGCCTCCCCAGTGGCCACCGCCACTTACCGACTGAACAGGGGCTCCATCCAATACGATCCAGGAGTTTCTATATCCATACCATCTCCAGGTATTAGAAGCACCAATTGGATCCATGATCTGTACTTTCAGTACCTGTGGCAATGGTTGCCGCCATACACTGGTAGCTGCCAATGCCAATGCATTCACACGTACATCATTGTATTTCCACACACTGCCCGGGGTATGCCTGGCCCTTGTTTTCCATTCACTATAGTTGCCTTCAGGTCTGTCTGCCCAATCAGGTTTTCCCCAGAGCGTACCTTCCCAATCACTCGTCTGGCGCAGCATCACATCCCACGTCAGTGTGTGATTATGCGCTGTAGCAAAAGGATAAATCAATTCTCCCGTGCCATATACTTCTATAGGAGGAACGTAATTGGCAACCGTATCATTTACACTATGGATGAGTCCTTTGTCAACTGCCACCCCAATAAGGGCATTCAGAAAGCTCTTCGTTACACTATGCGTCATATCCACTCTTGATGGATCACCCCAGCAGCCTACGATATACCCTTTATATACAATAATCCCCGTCGGTGCTCCACGTTCTGCAAAGGGCCCAATACCTGCACTGAAAGGTTCTTTCCCAAATGAAATAGCCTGTGCCAGCTCCATATCCCGGGGTGCATTTGTTTCATGCTGAATCGCAAAAGCAATCGCAGAGTCGAGTTTTACAGGGTCAAGACCCATGGTTTCCGGCGCCTTTTGTTGCCAGTTGCCCCGGGGTGGAAAATACCCCTGTCTGGATTGGGCAATGCTGTGCCATGCAATGCAGATGAGCAGGAAAAGGAGGATAGGTGATTTCATATCCGCAAGATAAGAAGAATTGAATGTATGGTGCCAAATTTGCTATACGTATACAGGTTTTTGCTATCTTCAAAGCGAAATGGAAAAAATAACTCAGGATGTATCGGGGGTTGAGGTAACCAGTATGGAACTGGATACCGCTATATCATTCCAGCCGTTTATCAATCGGCTTAGGGAGCGGATCAACAATGAGCAGACGGTGAAGAAGGCCCTGTATGAGCAGGTGCTGGCGACCTATGAACAATATCACCTGCCGCAGGAAGAGATCTCCCTGCCGGACATCCAAAAATACGAGGCTTTTCTGGAACAGATGTATGCCTGTCTTTCTCCTGCCATGACGGACGAACGCGAGCTGGCATGGGCCCTGAACATACCTTTTCAGCCGGTTATCTTCTACGGTACCACCCTGTTTTATGAACTGATGCGTAACCGCCGGGATGACCACGATATTTATGTAATCACAAAAACGCCGGACGATTATCACCGCGACCGGCTCAAGTTATTATATTCATTCGTATTGCAGAAACTGTATAACTTCCAGGCGCCTACGCAGGTGCCGGATATACATGCAGGTATTAACCTCTCTACCGGTTTACTGCAATACTATGCCATGCAGATCAATATGGATTACATAGAAGTTACAGCCAAAGGCCCATTGCCGGAGCTGGATTTCAGTGAACTCTACATGCGCATGAGTGAAGGGGAGGGGTACGATATATTGCAGGAAGTACTGCCACTGTCTCTCTTTAAAATAAGAGGGATCTGTATCCTCAATCTCACCGATGTGACCGCGGAAAAAGCAGTAGACAATATAGAAAGGGCACGCCTGGACCGTACACCGGAGACGGACGATGAGCATTACAAATACGTCATCAAATCCCTGAAGACACTGGTACGAAATAACCAGATTGAATTTGATCTCTTCCCTTTTGTAAGAGTCAACAATGAACCTGTATATGGCTATGTAAAAGGTGGTACGGGCATCCTCTTCGAAGTATGGGGTGAAGGCCGGCTTTCTCTTGAAGTATTTCGCCGGCAGGCAAAAGGATATTTCTCTAATCCATCCTTCTTTTTCTCCCCCGATATCTTTTCGGAAAAGCAACAGCGACAGGATTATTTAGATCATTTCCGCAAACTGGGAGTGCGCTCACTGGCATTAATGCCGGTGTTTCACAACCATGTGCCGGTGGGAGTAGTGGCCATTCATACCTGGCAGGACGCTTCTTTTGATGAGAAGATCGTGGTACTGTTGCAACCGGCCATGGCTGCCATAGGTCGTTTACTACAAATCTATATTGATGAGTTCAACTATGAAATAGAAGGGATCATCAAGGAGAAATTTACTTCAATCCAGCCAGCGGTGCAATGGAAGTTCAACGAAGTGGCCTGGGAATATCTGCATAACAAGAAAAAGTATTTACCTGAAAAGGAATTCAATATTCATTTTGACAATGTCTATCCGTTATATGGTGCCGTTGACATCCGTAACTCAACCATAGAGCGGAACAAGGCGATTGTAGCTGACCTGGAGGCACACCTTTCTCTGCTGGCCGGAACATTGACCACCTTGCAGGTGCGCTACCCGTCTTCTTTGCTGGAAGAGATGATCTACAAGTGCCGCAAGTGGCAGGAGATCCTGGCATCAGATCAGTTGTATGCAAATGATGAGGATAGGCTGAATACATTTTTAAGAAAAGAAACCACTCCTTTCCTCAGTCATCTTGTATTGCAACACCCTGAGACGAAGGCATTGATAGATGAATACCTGAAGGTACTGGAAGCCTTCAACAACAGTACGACTGGTGAAAAGTATGCACTGGAAGTATCCATGCAGATGATCAATGAAGCGGTGAATGAATACTTTGAGAACGAGAAGAACCAGTTGCAAAGCCTTTATCCCTGCTACTTCGAAAAGTTCAGAACAGATGGGGTGGAGTATGATGCTTACATTGGTCAGTCCATCGCACCGCACCATCCATTCAATCATTTTCATTTAAAGAACCTGCGGCTCTGGCAGTTGTCCTCTATGGCGGCCATCGCACGTATTACCTATGCATTGTTGCCAGACATGCCAAAGGTAATGCGGACCACGCAGCTCATCTTTGTACACAACCACACCATCGATATTAGTTTCCGGGCCGATGAAAGACGCTTTGATGTAGAAGGTGCTTACAACATCCGTTACCAGATGATCAAGAAGCGTATTGATAAGGTACATATCAAGGAGACAGAGGAACGCCTGACCCAACCGGATAAAATTGTGGTGATCTATTCCGATGAAAAGGATGTGGAAGATTACCTGCCTTTCATTGCATACTTACAGGAAAAGCAAACCCTGTGCAATGACCTGGAGTACCTGCTGCTCGAAGATCTGCAGGGGCTAAGTGGTCTCAAGGCATTGCGTGTAGGCGTAAATAATGCTACCTCACTGAACGATTAGTTTCTTCGTTTCTTTAATTCCTTTTGATGTGAGCCGCACGAAGTACATGCCTGACTCCAGGTCGCCGATGCCTACATTCAGCCGGGTGGTACCTTCCTGCAATCCGCCGAGGAATGATTTCACCAATGCACCTCTACTGTTATAAAATTCAATTAATACTTCACCAGCTTTTGGTAACGCATACCTGATGTTGACATTCCCGGAGGCGGGATTGGGAAACACATTCAGGTTAGCCGTTTCCGTTTTCTCTTCCTGTGTGGAAACGGATACAGCGCTCCAGGTAAAGGTTGTACCTGGATTGATAGCAGTACTGTTGCAGTTCAGGCTGAGCAGGTTGCTCTCCATAAATACATATTCCCCTTTTAGATTTTGCAGGGCCACCGTATTGGTGCCGAGGCTAACCCATTTAAAGCGGGCATTGTGATCAATCATGGTGCTGGTACAACGCATAGGACTGGTCGCAGTTACATAGCGGCCATTACTGCCCTGCAGGGCGATGGTGCTGTCGCCGGCATCTACGACGATGAATTGTTCGGAAGCGCTGATGGTGGTGTGGTCACATTTCATAGGGCCGTATTTATCGGCTGCGGACATCAACCAGACATCGTTGAGCAGGTAGATGGTGCTCCCGACTGGTGCAGGGGAAATGGTATCCTGTGCGTGTACAGACAGGATAGCCACCAGCAACGATATGCAGCATAAACAATAAAATTTCATGGATAGGTTTTAGCATCTGTCAATAAGAGATATGGAATAGAACAGCACAGGCAGCAGAAGACCCCTTCGTGCTGCCTGTGATATAACGCAGTAAATAAAATTTTATTATAAAACTAATTGTGCATGCAGGTGCTGCAAGGTTCCGGGCAGGTCTCCACACAACCCCGGATGGATCCTGGAGGACTGAATAACAGTACTTCTGGTAGCTGTCAGCCACCTGAAACGGGAGGGGAGATCCAGTTTCGCAATCGGGCCTCCGTCTTTTTGTCCTGCCGCAATTTTTTCAAACGCAGCCAGGTAGGCCTGTAGCTCTTCCAGATCAAATTCCGGCGCCAATGCCCTGATTTTATCCTCGTTTACAGAAAAGAGGGTTTGCAGATACCGTTGTTGTTTACAATACAGGATCACACCTATATTGAGGAACTCTTCGCGTACCACATTGGGAACTACGCGAATGACAGCATACTCATATAAGTGCTTCTCTTGCATGTTGTGCTTCTTTTACAAATATTTCAGACGCGGCGAGGCGCGTAGTTAAGAATTGATAGTAAATATCTCTGACCCCCTCCGGAGATTCGCCGGAATGCCATTCCTGCAACCAGTCGTCAGGAATGAGGTGGACAATCTCCCTGATTTTTTCAGGAGTGAGCAGGGGTCGCAGTGCTGCATCTGCTTCCGCAATGCTGCTGGCCTGCGGTAGCAGCACATGGTCTTTGACCTGTACAAACGGTTTTTTGGCGGATTCCTCCCAATTGCTCCAGTTGTGGTGGAAGTAGAGGGAGGCCCCATGATCAATGAGCCAGAGCTCCCTGTGCCACATGAGCATATTGGTATTGCGGGGGGTACGGTCTACGTTGGTGAGCAGGCAATCCATCCAGACGATACGTGAAGCCAGTTCAGGGTCTATTTTGGTCACCACGGGATCGTAGGTCACGGATCCGGACAGGTAATGAACGCCCAGGTTGAGGCCAACGCTGGCCTTCAGGAGGTCCTGTATTTCCTCATCAGGTTCCGTGCGGCCAAAGGCACTATCCAGGGTAGCAAACACGATTTCAGGCATTTTAAATCCCAATGTACGGGCTATTTCTCCTCCTATCAGTTCGGCGATCAGGGCTTTAATTCCCTGGCCGGCCCCCCGGAATTTCAGTACATATAAAAAGCCGTCATCGGCTTCGGCGATGGCCGGTAAAGAGCCGCCTTCCCGGAGCGGCGTGACATACCTTGTTACGCTAACGGTTCTAAGCTCAGGTTGTTGATTCATTCCCGCAAGTTAGTGAATTCGGTGCTTCATCAGTGTTTGAATAGGGATATCCCGCCAATAACCCGCAGATAACCCGCAGATAACCCGCTAATATTCCGCATCTATAAAGAGGCGGGATATTGGCGGGTTACCTCCGGCAAATGGACGGGTTATCCCTATGATTTCGTTACTTCTACATACTATTTAATGTATCTTGCACAATAATTTCTTCTTATTTCATTTGACGGATCAGATCATAACATGGGTACGTGAAGCGGCAGACGGCAATCAGCTGGCATATGGTTATTTATATACCCATCATTACCCCCGTCTGCAGGTAGCTATTACTTTCATTACCCAGGATAGGGATGAAACAGATGAGATCCTCCAGGAAACCTTCCTCCGGATCTGGAAAACCAAAGAGAAACTTTTACTGGTGCGTTCATTTGAAGATTATGCCTTTCGCGTAGCGAAAAATCTCCTTTTCGATCATTTAAGACGGAAGAAGGTGCACCTGAAAGCTATAGATGCCATCACCCTGCACCTGGACGATGCCACGACCGGAGGCGATCAACAGCTGGTTTATAAAGAATACCATGACATTGCTACCCGGGCCATCGATACTCTCGACCCCCAGAAGAAAGAAATTTTCCTGCTACGCACACAGGAGGGACTGAGTTTTGAAGAAATAGCTGATCATTGTGGCATTGCAGTTGTGACCGTCAAAAAACATTTTTACGCCGCCTTTCATACCCTCAAAAAGCTCCTGAATGAGCATGGTGGCGTGTTTACTTTCCTCCTTATCCTCTGGTCAAGGGGACGCTAAAAAATATTTTTACAAAAGGTGTATACGATTCTTTTATGAGTTCGTCTTTAATATATGAGCGACGAAGAGATCATCCATTTGATTCATAAATACAGGAGTGGTACGCTGACAGAAACAGAAGAGCTGGCTTTTTTTAGCTGGTATGCTGAAGTGGAATCAGACCCGTTCCATCGTATCCTGCAACAGGCGGGGGAAGTGGATTATGTACCAGCGTCGCCGGCCTTCCTGTCATCGCTGGAGGGGCGTTTACAACATAAAGAAGCGGTGGTTAGGAAAATGCCAGTCCTGCGCCGGGTAGCTGCTGCCGCCGTCATCATTGTACTGGGTGCCTCCGCCTGGTATGTTTTCAAACCACAACGCAGACCATTACCAGCAATTGTAGCTGCAAAAGTGAATGATGTACAGCCCGGTAAAAGCGGCGCCGTATTGACCCTTGCCAATGGTCAGACCATTGCCCTGGATAGTACCGGCAACGGGGTTATTGCCAACCAGAGTGGAACCACGTTAACATTAAAGAATGGCAGCCTGCGATACAATGCGGACAAAGCTGCCACTGTGAGCTACAACATGATCCGTACGCCGAATGCAAGACAATTCCGGTTGCAATTGCCGGATGGTACCACCGTATGGCTCAATGCAGGTAGTTCCCTCAGGTATCCTACAGCTTTTACAGGCAGGGAGAGGATCGTCACTATCACAGGTGAAGCTTTCTTCGATGTAGCAAAAGATGCCGGACATCCTTTCGTAGTAGAAGTGGCAGATCAGATGAAAGTACAGGTACTGGGCACACAGTTCAACATCAATGCCTATACAGACGAACAGCAGGTCAAAGCCACCCTGATTCAAGGTAGCATCCGGGTGAACAAAGCTGCTGCAGCGGTTGTATTGCAACCGGGGCAACAGGCACAGGTGAATGATGGAATAACAGTGATCAATCATATAAACACAGCACAGGTAACAGCCTGGAAAGATGGGGTCTTCAACTTTGATGATTTGGGGGTAGAAGCGGTCATGCGTCAGCTGGCCAGATGGTATGATATAGAGGTGGTATATGAACAGGGAATTCCAACGACCAGGTTCTATGGCGAAATAGGCCGTAATCTAAGCCTGGCACAGGTCCTGGAAGGGTTAAAATTGTCAGGGGTACATTTTAGAATTGAAGGTAAACGGCTGATCGTGTTACCGTAAATACAGGGGAGTGACTAATTTGAAAATATCTGTTAGCAGGGTAACTATCGCCTGCGGCCGGCTTTAAAATCAACTATTAATCACGATCAAACACCACAACCATGTGAATTGTTTTTCAATATAAGTTCGTCTGAACGAAAAACCGCCCAGAGGTAGGATTCTGAGCGGTCAGGGTCTGGATGCACTGAATAGACAATTATTTAGGGACAACTGAATTTTTCAATCAACCAAACCAAATGCAAGGTATGCAAAAAATTGCTTTTTGTGACCGGGCCGACCGTGTCATGCCTTTTTACCGGCCTTATGGAAGCCGGCTGTCAGCCAAAATCATGTTAGTTATGAAGCTAACCATCGTATTAATGACCATTGCATTCATGGGGGTTTATGCAAGTGGTCGCTCTCAATCAGTGACAATGTCCGGCAATAATATTCCGCTGGAAAAAACATTTTCTACAATTCGTACTCAGACAGGATACCTGGTATTCTGTGATCGTGAATTATTGTCCGAAGCAGCACCTGTATCTATTGCAGCGACTAATATGCCGCTGAACCAGTTCCTGGAACAGATCTTTAAAAATCAATCCCTGCAATACCTGATCCGTGAGCAGACCATCTTTGTAAGTAAGAAGGTGAAGCTGCCGGGTGTACCTGAAGTGCTCAGTACTGTGCCGGTACAAGGTACGGTGCATGAAGAAAACGGTTATCCCCTGGAAGGTGCCACTGTAAAGGTGAAGAACGGACCGGGTTCTGTGATCACTAATTCCAAAGGTTACTTTGATATCAATGTAAATGTAGGAGATGTATTGGTAATCACTTTCGTAGGGTTTGAGCCGAAAGAAATCAAGATCACAAACAGTACTAACCTGGATATTGCTTTGAAAAGACAGGTGGTAAATGTAGACGAGGTAACTGTGAGCGTGTCTACAGGTTATCAGACTATCTCTAAGGAAAGAGCGACTGGTTCATATGGTACCATTACTGCTAAAGAACTGGAGAAAACGCCTTCTAATGACATATTACAAAGACTGGAAGGAAAGGTGCCGGGTGTTAAGATCGATGTGAATTCAGGTACAGTACAGATCAGAAGTGTCAATACTTATACCAATAATTCAGAACCACTGATTGTTATTGACGGATTCCCGATGATTGCGATCGGAGATAAACAATCACTTGTATCAAAAGGGGGCGTGCTGATGTCTAACAACGCCATCCTGTCTACCATCAATCCGGCAGATATAGAACAGATCACCTTTCTGAAAGATGCAGTCGCTACTTCAGTGTGGGGGGCAAAGGGCGCAAATGGGGTGATCGTAATCACTACAAAGCATGGTAAAAGAGGTGTGCCTTCCCTTAATTTTTCAACGACTGTTGGATTGGCATCTGCTCCTAAGTTCTCCAAAATGCACTGGATGAGCACCGCCCAGTATGTAGACCTGGAAAAAGACCTGGTAAATAAAGGCTTCATTACTGATAGTAAGCAGAATGCTTATTATAACCCCCTTTATACACCTAATCCGAGTGAAGTGCAGGAATGGCTTTTCAGGGCGCAGCGGGGAGAGGTCACCCAGGCCGCAGCCAATGCTGCCATCGACGAAATCTCCAAACGTAATAATGAAGGTCAGATCAGGAAATACCTGCTGCGTGAAGCAATTTCCCAACAGTACAACTTATCTCTTTCCGGTGGAAATGACGTGAACTCATACTATATATCTGCTAACCATAACAGGGACAATCCTGTTTACAAAAGTAATGGTAGCAACAATACCAACATCACCGCCAACCTGAGCAACAAACTCTGGAACGACCGGGTGACCATCAGTACCGGTTTCATGTACCAGTTCAATAACAATAGTTCAAACCTTGCCGCAGTAGATGCATTGGGTGCCACCACCACCTCCCTGCGCCCATACGATATGCTGGTAAATAACGATGGCAGCCTTATCCAGCGCAGTGTTATTTTCCGTCCTGAATTTGCAGATAGTCTGACGAAACTTGGCTATTTACCCTTTACCTATAATGCTATTCAGGAGCTGAACTATAGCAATACCAAACAGGCATCTACCACTGCCCGTTTTTCTTCAGGCATCAATGTGAAAATCGCTCCATGGCTGACTGCTGATGTTTCTGGTCAATACCAGCGTTATAACAGCTCTATCACCACCATCAATGATATTGATAGCTATGCGGGCAGGATATTCATGAATACCTACACCACGATTTCTTCCACCACCCACCGGCCAGCTTATAGTATACCATACGGTGGAAATTATTACCTGGCCCAGTCTATGAACAGCGAATATGCACTGCGGGGACAACTGAACTTTAATAAAACGTTCCTCACCAACCATCACATCACCGCATTGGCGGGTAGTGAAATCCGTCAGACATATAACAAGGGAGACAATGCTACCCGGTATGGATATGACAAGGATGCCAATACTTTTGGCGCTATCAGCCCTACCAACTATTATATGACCGTTTATGGTTATACACAGCAGATAGGTAATAACCTGAGTGGGATTTTAGAACAAAGAAACCGCTATTTGTCTTATTTCGGCAATGTGGCATATAATTACAAGGCGAAGTACGACGTGTCAGGTAGTGTTCGGTTTGACGACTATACGCTACTGGGCATAGAACGCAGTAAGCGTGCAAAACCTTTCTGGTCTGTTGGGGCCAAGTGGAATGCACAACAGGAGAATTTCCTGCAACCTTATTCCTGGTTGAGCAACCTGAGTCTGAGGGCCACGTTTGGTACAGGTGGTGCTGTACCATTGGCCGGTTACAAAATTGCAGTCATTGGTTTGGGTAATACTGATCCTAACACACAGCTGCCATATGGAACTGTCTCTAACCCGGCTAACCAGCAGTTGCAATGGGAAACCACCCGCACCCTGAATGGTGGACTGGATATCGGTTTATGGAATAACCGCGTCTCTGCGAGTGTGGATGTATATCATAAATGGAGCTATGGAATTCTTGTAAACCAACCATATAACAGTACATATGGATGGTCTTATCTTTACTTCAACTCCGGTAAAATGCAAAGCCACGGTATTGAACTGGGGCTGACAGCTACCTGGCTGGAAAATAAAGATATGGCCTTCAGATCTACTTTCAACTTTGCATACAGCAATAATAAGGTGACTGATAACCGCTATGAAAACCTCGCTACCTATTCATTGTTAGGGGGTTCTGCTATCGTCAATAATTATCCTATCTCTGGGATATTCACCTACCGTTCTGCGGGCCTGGATGAAACCGGGCAGACACAGATCTACGATAAGGATGGCAAGATCATCAAGAGTACACAGGGCCTGCCAACTACCTTCAGTATGGCTGATCTGAAATATGTAGGTGTAAAGAATTCTCCGTACTTCGGCGGTTTCATGAACAACTTCAGCTATAAAAATTTCGATCTGCAGGTGCAGATCACTTATTACATGGGTGGTAAGTTCATCAAACCTTCTGTGAATGGTTATCCTCAATACTCCTCCTTCTACGGTACACTGGGCCGCCAGGAAGACTTTGCCGACAGATGGCGTGTAGCAGGGGATGAGGCGCATACTATCGTGCCTGGCCTTGATAACCTGAACTATAACAGCTTTACCCGTTATGCCAATTCAGATAAGCTGGTGAGAAGTTCGGACAATATCCGCCTGCAGCAGATCTCCCTCGGATATCATTTCCCACAGTCTATGTTACCTAAGCGGGTGATCAAAAGCCTTTCTATCAGTGGGAACGTACGTAACCTGGGTATGATCTGGGCAGCAAACAAGGAGAAATATGATCCCCAGTATCTGAACAACAGCAGCAGTTTTTACAGTGCTCCTCCGGTAACCAGCTATTTGTTTAACATTAATGCGTCATTCTAATGAAAAAAGTAATTTTCTATATAGCGGTTGCACTGTTAGCCACAGGTTGCCGCAAATACGTGGAGATAGATCAGATAGGTACGCGTACGCTGACCTATACCAGTGACTACAGGGCACTGATGGACAATACCAGTGAAATGGAGAATGTATTTGGTTACCAGATCTACTCCTGCGATGATACCCGTATCCTGGATTCCAATAAGCAGGTACAGCTGACGGATATCTATTACAATGCGTACCAGTGGAAAGCACAGTACTGGTCAGATACCCAGGCTGATGCTGACTGGGATAAGATGTACAAAACCATCTACAACGCCAACCTTGTACTGGAAGGTGTGATGAATAGTAAGAAAGGTACGGATGCTGATAAAAAACAGATCTATGCCGAAGCGCAGGTACACCGTGCATTTACCTATTGGGTGCTGGTAAATACTTATGCTAAGCAATATGACAGTACCACGGCTGGTGCTGACCTTGGTGTGCCTATGGTTGTAAGCAGTGATCTATACGCAAGTCTTAAAAGAGGAAGTGTACAGGCAGCTTATGACCTGATCCTGAATGACCTCCTGGCAGCAGTAGATGCATTACCTGATCTGCCGGATTATAATACCCGCCCATCCAGGGCCGGTGCCTATGCAGTACTTGCAAGGGTATACCTGAGCGTCAGACAGTTCGACAAAGCACGTAGCTATGCAGAAAAAGCACTGGCATTGCAGAATGGCCTGCTGGACCTGCGTAATTACCAGACCAGTACAGCTTCTTTTCCACAACGTCTGAAAGATCCTGAAGTGATCTTCTCTAAAGTAAGCAACGGGTATTACCAGGGCATACAACTGGATACTGCATTACTGACCCTGCTGGGTACCAGTGATCTTCGTTATAAACTCTTTGTTAGACCAGGCAGCTTTTTCTTTCCTTCTTTTAACGGCTATGGCTACTGGAGATATACATACACCCGTGAATACAGCAAAATGTACCAGGGGCCTAATGTTCCTGAAATGATGCTGATCGTTGCTGAAGCAGCAGCGCGTTCTAACGACGCCGCTACTGCTGTAAGCATGTTGAATGCAATCCGCGCAAAACGCTTTGCAACTACTGATTATACAGATCTCACTGCAGCTACCGGTGCAGCAGCCATGCAACTCGTGATCGCAGAAAGAAGAAGGGAATTCTTTGGTACAGGTCTCAGATGGTTTGACCAGAAACGCCTGAACAAAGATGCTGCTTACCAGGTAACTGTATCCCGCAATTTCAAAGGAGTTACCACTACGTTATTGCCAAACAGCAATCGTTATGTTTTCCCGATTTCCAACAAGTATATTCTCTTAAACCCGGAAATTCAACAAAATCCAGAGTAACAATAACCAACCATAATAAGGTGTAGCCGGGGGAGTGTCACAGCTCTCTCCGGTACGCCTTAAAAACAACCCAACAAATGAAGTATACATGGATCAGTGCACTGGCTATGATGCTGGCAGTGCCAGGTGTTGGCTTTAGCCAGACAGATAGCAGCAGGTTACAAAAAAGCGGTGTGCCCGTAGCAGGCGATACCCTGACCATTCATTACAATCCCGCTGGCGGTCCGCTGGCAGGCAAAGAGCATATCCGTGGTATGGTCTACACCTTCAGGAACTACAAATGGGGATTGGATGATGTGAACCTGCAGTTGCACAATGGCGTTTACGATGCAAAGTATTATGTGCCTGAGAACTGCGCGTTCGTAGCTTTCAAGTTCTACGTAGAACAGGATGGTCAGATCGCCGCATATGACAACAATAATGATTTTGGCTTCGTAGAAACCACGCTCAATAAACAAGGAACGGCACTGCCTGGTGGAGCACTGGCATGGGGTACATTCCGTAAGCCATCTTTCGGTCATGCACCGCAAGGGTACTTCGAAAAATTTAATATCAGCGATGAGGCATTGGAAATGTGGATCCGAAAAGAAATGAAATATTATGGTCAGTATATGCCCCGTTATTTCGACACTTATCAGGCCATGCTGAAACTGACACTGGGGGAAGAATACAATGAAAAGATTGAAAGGAACCTGGTGCGGCTGGCTGGTTTACCCGATATCGATGAATCTAACTATTACCAGATATACAGCACTTACCAGATTGACCTGAAAGATAAACGCAAGGCCGATTCTGTAAAAGCAGTCATCTTAGCAAAGTATCCTCACGGCAGGCTGGCACGCCAACAGGAATATAATGCCGCAATTAACATTGCGGAGACCGATGAGAAGCTGGACAAGCTGGGCAAATTCCTGAAGGATTTCCCTGTAGCTGAAATGTTGAAGGATTCTGGAGCTGAACAGCGGTTTGTTTACTACACTACTTATAGAGAACTGGCTGTAGGTTATGTAGGAGCAGGTAAAATCGATAAGCTGATTACCCTGCTGCCTCAAATGGACTTTGCTACGCTGGTTGAGATCTACCGCTGGAATGTGGAACGTCATCTTATGATGAACACCATGCCACTGGATAGTGTATATCCATTGGGAAAAGCCATCCTTGCCGAAGCACTTACCAAGGTACATGATGGTTCTTACAACGAAAACATGCGGTTTACACCTCAGCAGGCGGATGAATTTGCCATGAGCCAGCTGGATAAGAAACTGGGGATGCATGCGCGTTTGCTGGACAAAATGGGCCGTTATGAAGAGGCACTGTCTTACCTGCGTATGATCTCTCCTGATCACCTTTATACCAGTGCCAAACTGAATGATGCACAAATCGACATCCTGGAACATACCGGTAATGGCGCTCAGGTAGACGCAGTACTGGAAACAGGTATACGTAATAACGCTGCTACACCGGGAATGATTGAGCGATTGAAGAAGGAGTATGTAGCAAAAAATGGTAAGGAAGATGGCTTTGATGCTTACATGGAAAGCCTGAAACCTGCTGCAGATATGGAGAAATTCAGAGCTACAGTAAGAGCCGGTCTGATGAACGAAAAATATATTCCGTTTAAACTGAAAGATCTGGCAGGCAAAGTAGTGAACAGCGCTGATTTTAAAGATAAGATCGTGGTGATCGATTTCTGGGCTACCTGGTGTACACCTTGTAAATCAGCTTTCCCGGGTATGCAGATGGTAGTGGATAAATATGCAAAGGATAAAAATATTGCATTTTACTTTATTGCTACGCAGGCAGCAAATGACAAATATAAAGAGGATATTAAAAACTATATTAGCAAATCAGGTTATCGCTTTAACGTATTGTTGGATGATATCACAAACAAGGGGACGCAGGACAAGGTATTCAGAACTATATCTCCTATATTCAAATCATCTGGTATTCCACGTAAGATCGTGTTGAAGAATGGTGTGATCCGCTGGTCTTCAGAAGGCTATGGTGGTAGCGCAAGCAAACTGGTAGATGAACTGAGCTATGTAATTGAGTTGTTAAAAAATGAAAATTGATGAAAGGGAAATTAATGCTGATGGCGCTGCTGGGGATGCAGGTGGCAATTGCCCAGAAGAAAACCATCGATACATCGGCGTATAACAAATGGAAGAGGATAGGTACACCTTCATTATCCTACGACGGGCAGTGGATGTTGTATCGTTATAGTGAGGATGAGCAACGCCTGCAATACCTGGTAAATACCGCCACAGGAAAAACGACTACGTTTGAAAAGATGAACAGTCCTGAGTTCATAGGTCAGGGAAAATGGATGAAGTTTACAAGAAATGACTCCATCATCCTGAGACGACTGAAAGACGGACATGAAGAAGCATGGACCAGGAGTAGTTATTTTATTGGAAATGATAATAACACTACCCTGAGTTATAGTGCTGGTAACAAGCAGGTTGTGGTTGATTTAAATACCGGCGATAGTACCGTACTGAATGATGTAAGCAGGTGTAGTTTCTTTGATGGAAATGTTATTTACATTAAAGGCAACCAGTTGCTTACTGGTCCGTTAAAAGGAAAACATAGAGTACTGTTCACAGGGTCGATCGATGATTTGAACTTTAATATGGATAAGCGGGCAGGTACTATTTTATCTGACAGGAAAGTGTACTATTTCTCTATAAAATCTGGTCAGACAACTTTGGTATTTGATTATAGAGACGTAAAAGCACCTGCTGGTTATAAAGTGAACGAACAGGCGAGCCTTATTACAGCCGGTACCAAACAGTTTGTATTGGATGTAATGCGTACGGAGCAACCAGCCATGCACCCGCCCCCACAGAACAAAGGTGTTCAGCTGGAGCTGTGGACGTGGAATGAGCCTGTGACACAACGGCTGCAACGCAGAGGTGTGTATGATAAGAACATGATGAACCAGGCGAAGTTTGTATACAATGTGGATACAAAAACGGTGGTAGAAGTAGCACCTGAAATGTCCGGTCCACTGGTCACTCCATCCAGCGAGGCATTTGATTATGTGTTTGCACTGGATCCGGCACCTTATAAGGTGAATGTCGACTATCGCTATAACAGCAATGTAGATATTTACCTGGTAAATGTACACACCGGTGAAAGAAGGCTGGTTGCAAAGGATAGCTATGAGAATCCCAGCTGGAGCCCTAATGGCAGGTTTGCGATTTACTATGATACCCAAAAGAAGATCTGGGAAAAGATCGACCTGGGTACTGGTCAATTCGTGAATATCTCTGATCAGATTGGTTTCCCTGTAAATGAAGAGGACTGGGATCAGCCGGGCCGTAATCCTGCATATGGTTTAGCTGGTTATATTGACAATGGTAATACCATTGTACTGTATGATAAGTATGATATGTGGGCGGTAGACCTGACTGGTCAGCGCAAGCCATATTCCGTAACGGGGCAGTATGGTCGTCAGCATAAGGTAGTACTGCGCTTGCAGGGGATGGAATATATGGACCATATTGACCTGCGCAAACCAATATTGCTGCGTAGTTTCAATGAAGAGACCAAGTCCCGTGGACTGTACAAATTACAGTCACTGGCCAAAGTTGAAAAGCTGGCAGACAATCCTGATTATGATGTAAAAATATACTCAATAGCAGGGGATGGGCGGTCCTGTCTTTTTTTGAAGGAGAACTATCAGATCAATCCGGATGTGTGGTATGGTGATATTGATTTTAAAAAATCAAAGCAGCTGACTGATTACAATCCACAACAGAAGAATTACAGCTGGGGTACGGCTAAAAAAGTAAAATGGAAAGCCTTTGATGGCCGCGATGATGAAGGCTTGCTGTATCTGCCTGAAGGATATGATTCTACGAAAGTATATCCGATGATGGTGGATTTCTATGAAACACATTCACAGGATCTGCATGATTATATTGTACCGGAGTACAGCACCAGTTCCATTAACATTACTACCTATGTCAGCAATGGTTACGTGGTGTTCCGCCCCGATGTACATTATACTATTGGTAAGCCAGGTGAGAGTGTGTACAACTGTGTGGTGAGCGGGGTGAAGTACCTGGTAGAAAAAGGTATTGCAGATAAGGATGCCGTTGGATTGCAGGGGCATAGTTTTGGTGGGTATGAAGCAGCTTACCTGGTGACCAGAACAGATGTGTTTAAGTGCGCGAATATTGGTGCAGGCGTGGTGAATATGACATACAATTATACAGCAGTGCGGCAGAACGGTGCGCCTTGTCTGTTTAAGTTTGAGTCAGAGCAATACAGGATGGGTAAGAGTTTGTGGGAAGATAAAGACGGGTACATCAATAACTCTGCTATTTTCAATGCAGATAAGATTCATACACCATTGATGATCTTCCATAATGATAAAGATGGGGCGGTACCATTTACACATGGGCTGGACCTGTTTCTGAGTATGCGCCGATTACAGCGCCCGGCGTGGTTGCTGAACTATAAAGGGGAGAATCATACACTGGAGGAGTTGCCTGCGCAGAAGGATTATACCATTCGAATGCAGGGTTTCTTTGATCATTATCTGAAAAAGAAGCCAATGCCGAGATGGATGAGTGAAGGGATTAGTGTGGATGAGAGAAATGTAGATCAGAAGTACTGAGTAAAATAATTTAGAATGCAAAGTTGATGCTGATAAGGCATTGAGATTTTTGATTTTGATTTTGGTTGATAAAATGAGTCGCCGCTACCTTTCAAGGTAGTGGCTTTTTTTGCGCCTGGCGCGCTCATTATCTGTACAGGCACCCATCCATTCGTCTGGAACATATATGTTCCGCCGAATAAATTTGCCGCCAATGGTGCCATAAAGTCAGAATTGTAATGGTGAATTAATTAATTTGCCATATTCATCACTTCCCGAATCTCTACACTTCCTCCAAGCTCATAAACAGGTACGTGCTTTGCGATCTCCGTCGCTTCGTCCATGCTCGCCGCCTTTACTACAAAAAACGAACTCACCACAGCCTTGTCTCCGGAATATGCCTCTTCCTGCACCACCATCTCCTTTCCTGATATTGTCCGCCCCGTCTGTTGTGGCCGTACCCCGTTCACTAATTTACCCGACTTCGCTAAGTCTGCAATAAATTCCCCCCAATGTTGGCCGTTGGCTTTTATCAGCCCGGCAGCCGGTGCCGGTGCATCCGTGGGGTAGCGAATAATCAGCATATACTGTTTGGAATCGCCGCCCTGTTGCTGTGCAAATCCATAGATACAGGCAATAACTATCCCTGCCATCAAAATGAGTCTTTTCATGGAATAATTTAGTTTTTATGAAAAAATCAGGTTACTTCTTTGTTCGCCAAAAAGCGCCGAGTATCAGTGAAGCAAGGCTACCCACTACTGCCTGTCCAATCAGTGCCTGCCCCACCTGGGAGCCGGTGCTGAACTGCTTGCGAACCGATTCCAGCTCCTGGGCAATCTCTCCGGGTGCTTTGCCCGCGGCCCGCATGGTTCTTTCCGCATCCGCCACCATAAAATCCGCATAACTGGGATTAATCACCGTACAATATAACAAGGTGAATACCCCCACAATAATCGCGGTTATACAGGCTACCAGCACCCCGGTTTTTACCGCTTGCCCATAGCTCAGTAGTCCCTCATTCTGCTGGCGGGCCTCCCGCATTCCCCAGGCAATCCCCAATACCAAAATAACGATACTAAACAGCCCACCTATGGACCGCACGTTTGCGGCCGGTAAGCTGCCGTGAAAGGCAACAGTATTCAGCCAGCCGATCACCTTGAAGGTCGCAAGCCCCCAAAGTCCACTGGCAATACCTGTCCATAAACCATACTTGATAAAAGATTTCATGCAGTGAATGTCCGCCCTCTAAACCTAAAAATCAAAAAAAGGGGGGTGGAAAAAGGATGGATTTACTCTGTAACCGGCCATTTTTGCGCAAATTCAGCGTATTTCGCCCGCGCCTCCTTTCGGTTGCTGATTGAAAGTTTACCGTAAATATTATTAAGGTGCGTCTTAACTGTGCTCAACTCGACAAACTGCACGGCAGCGATTTCCTTATTGGTTTTCCCTTGCGCCACCAACTTTAATATCTGCCACTCCTTTGCAGACAATAATTCTAATACATTATCCGTCTTCATTGCCGAAAGCAGTTCGTTCACTACCTGCTTCCCGGCCTTGGTCTCCTCCATGTCCAACGCCTCTATCTGGTCTGTCATTGATGCCGCCTCTTGTAAATGGGTTTTCTCCTTCCGTCCGTTTACCCACAATCCCACCGACAAAAAGAATATCGCTACCAGGCAGAGGTAAAGGTCCAACCTCATATACCGGTAAATGACCAGGGTGTTGACCATTCCGAACAACAGGATTACTGCTGCCGTTAAAAGCCCAATACGGACAGCCACCCCGTACGGTCGCCGGATCTCTCCAAAACGGTATGTACGAAAGCGTCGCATCAGGTTTTTAACGTCTTTTGACCCTTTTGCAACATTACCAGGGCTTTCTCTGCACGAACCTTCCTGGTGGCTTCCTGTTTGGCCGAGCCTACCCAATCGCAGTAGCCCTGTTTATAAGATTTTGACAAAGACTTAAAGAACTCCTTCGCCTTCGGATCGACTTTTAGCAGCGTCTCCAGCTCTGCCGGTATTCCTTCTATATGTTCTCCTTTGGGCAGCATCCGATTAAATTTTATAATCTCAAAATAATCAAATTCCAAATTTCTTCCAAACTACCACCAACAGTCGGCGTTCTGATAAACCGCCGTATACGGAGCCTTACGTACGGTGGTGTGAGAGGTCGGATAGCCATCTGATATCTATCCACTTGCCCGATTGATATAATCTATCAAAGTAAGTGCATTCCGGATAGCATATCCATGTACATCATTATTAAAGAAGACCCAGATGTGATGTCCTGCCTGCTGCCATTGGCTAATCTTTTCTGCATACCGTTGCAGATAGGTGGCTGAGTAACCACTGGCATAATCGCCTTTAGGACCATGAAAGCGGATATAGATATTTTTAGCGGTAATGAATTCTCCGGATGGAAAGCGATTGCCGGATTCTGCGATGACGAAAGCAATTTTATATTTTTTCAAAAGTTTAATTGCTGCCGGGGTCATCCAGCTTTCATGCCGGGGTTCCAGTGCAAAGTGATACCCCTTGTATTTTACAAGTGCGTCAAAAAAGGTAATGGCCCGTTCTTCATGATAATGCAGATTGGGCGGTAGCTGTAATAATACAGGACCTAGTTTTTTGATGACCCTATCAAAAACTTCAAAAAAGCGGGGAAGTGTTTGTGCCGGATCATTGAGCTTTTTAGTATGGGTAACGTATCGACTTATTTTGGGGCAGAACCGGAAGCGGGCATTGACCGTATTGGCCCAGTCTTCCACAGTTGAAACCAGTGGAAGTTTATAGAAACTCGCATTGATCTCGGTGGTAGCAAAGTATTGTGCGTAATAGGAGAGGTAGTCAGCTACTTTCACCTCTTCAGGATAGAATGTTTTTTTCCAGTGCTTGTAATGCCAGCCTGAAGTGCCAATAAAGATCTTTCCGGGCCTCATAGTGCATCAAAATATTCCATGACAATAGTACCGATAGCTTTCACCAGTTTCTTATCTTCCACAAGGTCCATTTTCCAACCGCTTTTAGCGTAGCGCAGGATCCCCAGGTTTTCATCATTCAACGTGATATCTACTTCATAACAAATTCCTTTTTCGCAGGTTTGTGATACCGGCACACCTTCCCCTTTATATTTGACTCCATTGTATTCAAAAGCAATGGGAATAGGTTCTTTTTCCAACTGGTCAATTATTTCTTTCAGGAAGCTGATCAGGTGTTTTCTCTGGGTAGGGCCTGAGATATTCCATTTGCCTTTATCTGCCCGTTTATGTGCCATTTTGAATTTCAGGCCGGTCATGGAGGTGGAATAATCATTCGCGTTTAATTTCGTCACATTCTGATGTGCGAGAATGTACCAATGATAACCTGTGCCCACAGGTACTCCGGAGCCTTCGGGAGCGTGGCCGGTTCTGCGCTTGGTCACCGCGTAGGATATTTCCCAGAGGTCAGGGGTGATCTTGGTCTCTTTCCAGTCTCCCTGATCATAGTGCCAGTGATGGCCTCTGCCAATCTGTACACCGGTATATTGTTTCCCTTCGTAGGTTTTGACCCGCTCATACGACGCAGCCAGGTCTTTTGTCTTCTTTCGGGTTTTTGTTTTTGTAGTCGCCATAATAAAATCGTTTTTGGCATAATCTTTTTACCCAAAAAATCATGCCTTCTTCAGTAATTGCATATATGACTTACGACCCTGCAGCGCATCGGCTACGGGTTCACTTTTTATCGGGAGCGATATATGATTATATTGATGTGCCTGAAGAAGTGTATTTGCAAATGAAGTCGGCGAAGTCAAAAGGGATCTTTCTCAACAGGAAAATAAAAGGGAAGTATTCATTCGATAAAATAAATTGAGGAAAAAAATTAAGGGAAGGCCTCTAAGGAGAAGCCTTCCCTGTTTTCATATGCTTGCCATTAACCGACCAGTTTCTTTGCCTCAGCCACTACATTCTCCACAGAGAATCCCAGTTCTTTCAGCACTTCTTCTCCCGGTGCGGATTCACCAAAACGATTCAGGCCTAATACCTTTCCTTCAGTACCTACATACTTATCCCATCCGAAAGGTGTGAGGGCTTCAATGGATAGCCTTTTTACTATTTTCTTAGGTAATACACTTTCTTTGTAGGCGGCATCCTGTTCCTCAAAGAGTTCCCATGATGGCATGCTCACCACTCTGCTGGAAATTCCCTCTTTACTCAGTTGCTCCTGCGCGGCCAGTGCCAGTGATACTTCAGAGCCGGTAGCGATGAGGATGAGCTGTAACTCTTCCCCATTGTCTCTCAGGGTATAAGCACCTTTACGCACATTTTCGGCAGAAGGGAATTTTGACTGATCCAATACAGGTAGTTTCTGACGGCTTAAGATCAGGGCTACAGGGCCTTCTTTTCTCTCCAGTGCCAGTCTCCATGCCTGCACCGTTTCATTGGCATCAGCAGGGCGGATAGTCACCAGGTTGGGTATTATTCTCAATGCCGCTACCTGTTCAATAGGCTGGTGTGTAGGACCATCTTCACCAAGACCTACGCTATCGTGTGTAAAAATATAAGTAACAGGTGCTTTTGTGAGTGCAGCCAGACGAATAGCCCCCTTCATATAGTCAGAGAAGGTGAGGAAGGTACCGCCATATACACGAACACCTTTGTGAGCAGCCATCCCGTTCAGAATAGATCCCATACCATGTTCCCGCACGCCAAACCAGATATTGGTTTCTTCAAAATGACCGGGCTGGAAACTCAGTTTACTATCCAGCGGCATATCATTGGAAGAAGCAAGGTCGGCGCTACCCCCAAAAATGTAAGGAATAGCCTTTTTTAAGGCCAATAGCGCCTTCCCATGTGCCTGACGGGTAGCAAGTGCACCATCGCCGGGCGTAAACACAGGCAGGCTCTTTTGCCATCCTTCCGGCAATTCATCGTGTGCACCTAATTCCAGTTCTTTGCCTTCATTGGGGAAAGCGGTTTTATAGGCATCAAATTGTTTGTTCCATTCCTGCTGGAGTTTGGCTCCTTCTTTCGTGCGGAGCAGCATATGTTCTTTTACTTCGGCAGGAACATAGAACTGTTTGTCTGGGTCAGCGCCATAGAATTCTTTTGTCTTACGCACATTTTCTTCGCCCATGGCGCTACCATGTACTTTATTGGAATCTGCCAGTGGGCTGCCATATCCAATGATGGTGCGAACGGCGATGATAGACGGTTTGTCGGTTACTTCCTGTGCATTTTTAACAGCGGCTTCGATAGCGTCCAGGTCATTCCCATCTTCCACGATCTGTATATGCCAGTCGTATGCCTCGTATCTCTTCAGTACATCTTCAGTAAAAGCGAGATTGGTAGGGCCATCCAGTGAGATCTTGTTATCATCATACAGACATATGAGTTTACCAAGTTTCAGGTGGCCTGCCAGGGAGGAGGCTTCGGAGGCCACGCCTTCCATCATATCACCGTCGCTGGCGATTACATAGGTGTAATGATCTATTATTTTGTGATCAGG
>Ga0182005_1000180_pt1 | contig 43492 bp, 46 predicted proteins | sample Sormic07211103_1_FD_123021 | JGI IMG/M metagenome (GOLD analysis project Ga0182005, IMG submission 123021) | Rhizosphere microbial communities from Sorghum bicolor, Mead, Nebraska, USA - 072115-103_1 MetaG | ecosystem: Host-associated > Plants > Roots > Rhizosphere | place: USA: Nebraska...
GCCGCCCCGAGCCATTCGGCTACAATCGCCTTCTGCATCATCAGCGCTCGTAGCTCAGCCGGATAGAGTAGTGGCTTCCGAAGCCATTGGTCGGGGGTTCGAATCCCTCCGGGCGCACCATCTCCCCTCGCTCCATGTGGGGATGAAGCGACATAAGGTCTGGCGCGAACGACAAACCTTGTGTCGTTCGACCCAAAGCTTGTCGCCTTTTGAGGCCAGCAGGGCAGGGCGGCAAGTTTAAGCCTCTGTCTGATCGGTATTTTTTCTGGTTGCCGCATCTTCCGCGCCGTCGAGGATATTCAGACGCCAAACTCCGTGTCCCGCTCCGAAGCCGTGAGGCCGCGAAATCGCGTCAACCGGCGACGGCGCCCCGAGGATGCGCTGGACTGACCGTCTCGCGTCTCAAACGGGACGGCCGCCGCTTCCCCACCGTTGTTGAGCGTCCAACGATTTCAGGCAGGACAGACGTTCAGCGGCAGCCAGCTTCAGTTGCTTGAGCGTGAGGACACGGCGGCAGAGACCGATGACGGCATCTTTAGGGAGGCCAGCAGCGGAGAAACAGATGGCCCCGTGGCAGTCAACGGCGTAGTTTTAGCTCCAAATTACGCCGACGGTTTAGCCGAGCCTTCAAAACTCGTCTCCGCGCCGAACCCGGCAGAAGATTGCTTGACTGCCCCTTGGACGAGCACTTTAAGAACTGCTTTAAAACGACGCTTGGATTCGTCGCCACGCTTTCATACATCCTGCGCGCCATGTCGAAGGTCAGCAAACGAAGCAGCCAGGTACGATAAGCCTCATAGATATGAAATGTCGCTTGATAGGCATGCCTTTCACTACACTGCGCCACGAGGCGGCCATGGACAGTGAGAAGCTGAGAAGGCGTGACATCGAATGACAAGCGGTCCCAAATGTCCGTCGTTACGGACTTGGTCTGGTCGATACGAGGACGTATGCGATCGCTCTTATCGGCATAATAGATCTGCATCAAGTCGCCGAACGATACTTGCTCCGCAAGCTTTTTCGCGACTGGCGTTCGTAAGAAACTGATGGCGCGTAGTGCCATTGGAATGCTGCAGGCTGCTCGCATTGAAAGGACCCTTGCCAGCTCCTTCTGCTCCCGAAAGAGCGCAGCCTCACCCTCTTCAAGGATCATTTCGTCGAGCTGAGTGCATGCAGATCCAAGCGACCTGCGTGCCTGAGCGATACAGTGACTGGCACGTGCTTTCTGGTAGGCCGGTACGAGATCACGTAGCGCGTATCGAATATAGCCCATGGTTACTGCGTGCGCCTTTGCGATCATCCTCAAGCTGAGCATCGGCTCGTCAAAAGGATGTGTCATCTGCTCGCCGAGAACCTCGGCAATCCTTCGTCGCACGGCCTTAGGTTGGCGCGGCTTGGCCTGGACTGGAATTTTTGCGACGGGGCGGATCAGTTGGCCGGCTGAACGCGCTGCCTCCCTCGGCGACTGAAGGATCAGGCTAACCGACACGCCACTTCGGACTGCTTGTTTTAAAAGCGTGTGGAAGCCCATTTTGGCCGGCGGTCGGCGCTTTGACTCATCTCTGATAAAGCGCCTCCCTAACGGAGGTGCGATGGACCTAAGCTCGCTAAGAAAGTCTTCAAGCGGATGTTCGGGAAGAATGTCCATTTCTCCGTCAGAAATCGCACGTACAATCTCCCTGCATTCCCATTCGCCAAAGCCCGGCCGGGGATCGCGCTCAGGCTCGAAGCTGTGAAGTTGAGCGTCGCACCTAAAGCAGCGCAGGATATCTCTATCTGAAGAAAATCGGCGTTGGCTCTCGCCACATTTCAGACAATGCGAGAGAAGGCGGGACTGGTGAATCGGGCACCTTTGAATTGGCGGCACACTCCACAAGAGGCGATCGTATGCGGGAACGCCACGGTTTTGATCCTCACGCCAACAGTAAGGGCACCATTTCCTTTCGAAACCCGATGACTGCCGCGCGCGGTCGCTGATTGCACCTCTAAGAGACATCAACGTGCCACGCCGGAGTTTAGACGCCCCGTTCGCTTGTTGTACCGCCTCAATGAGGAATTCGGTACTTCGGCCGACACCAAGTAACCCCTTCCCCTTGGTGTAAAGAGTGGCGGCCGTCGGGATCCATGCATCCGGATGCTGTCGGGCGTACCACTCCCTGAGTAGCCTGGCGAGCAAGTCTAACGAGGTGCAGTGCAGTTGTGCCAAGCGACAGTAGTACGAGGCGAAGGATTCGATGTCTTCGCCGTTCCCAAGATGTTCCTGATGAAAGAGGAAGGTGCCCATGGACGATATGGCCCGGCAATTGGTTTATTCCCGCGGATGAGTTCGCCTGGGCGAACGCTCGAACGATCGCTTTGCTGCATTGTCTGCGCCCTTCTTAACTGTAGAAGCTTTAGGTTTGACCGCGGGATCAAAATGATCGTCCATCAGCCTCTTGCCATGCCGCACATCGGTGGCAATCGCAGCCCAGGCGACGCTTTTTGGAAGCGACTTTAGGATGATTTTTCTGGTAATTCCTTTATCGGAGCTGGATGACTTAATCTGGGCGTCTATAAGAACGGATTCGAGCAAGCCAATTAGTCCATGGCACCCGACCAGCAGTTCATCGGCCATCTCGTTCAGCAGGGTGGGATCAGGAATCTTCAGCGACGGAGATGCCGCCATCGCCGAAACCAGCGACGCCCACGCCCTACGATCGGACGAAGACTTTCCGTAAGGACGAACGTGAATCGGAATAATGCGCGCTGCGAGGTGCGGACGAATGCTCAATGCTACTTCGGCCAATTCGTAGCCTCCGAAGATGATGGGTAGGGCACCACCATAGGTGAGGCATTTCAGGGCCTCCAACAGCCGGGCCTTGAAATCATCAGACTTGGCGCGGACCAGGTTATCGCCCTCGTCAATCAAGACGAGCTTGGTTCCCGAGGCTTCCATGGCATGTTCGAGTGCACACACGAGTCCACCTGCCGCGACTTTGGATCGAGTTGAATGCGCTCGCGGATTTTTTCGCGGGTCGAAGAGAACGTGGCCAATGTCTTCGAGCAGCTTCTCGATCAGGTAGCGGGGTGAGGATCGTATGCCATCGGGGACAAACGCCTTTGCGCCTATGACTGGCACCATCCAGTCAGGAACATCTCGAAACACCTCATTTATTGCGAAATGCGCGAGGGTGCACAGAAGCTGGGTCTTACCTGCATTGGTCGGTCCAACAACGATCCCTATCTTCGACTCGGGTAAGAGTCTGGCGAGTTCCATCAGCTCGTTGAGTGGGTCCATGAAGTTGGGGAGTCCCAACGTCTCCGTGAAAAGCGGCTTGCGGGAGAGGGCGCTCTGCAGAAACGGCGTGGTCATGTGTCCTCCGACTGGTTCGGCTTTGCCCAAGGGAACATGTCGGCTATCGCCTTCGGTAAGGCCGAAGCCTGCCGGACCTCAGTGGGCGTACAACAACCATGTTCTTCCGCAGTCTCCGTCCGGGCAGATCGGCGATCAGTATCCGGGGCTCCGTTCTGAGCGCGGGCCAGAAATCCCGCATGCAGCATGTCGCAGCGGTGTTGTCTGGCAGACTTGTCTCGCACCGTCGTTTCGGTTTCAGCCGCGATTGAGCTATCTGACCGCCCCCGGCGTTGGATGGCCTCAGCTGACTTAGCAACCTGCCAGTCACCCTTCAACAACACATAGATGACCGAGCGATCCTCGCTATCAGGGCGAGGACTGAGAGACTTCAGGCTTACATCAGACCCCGCCAAAGCAGAGCAGTAGTATCGGCCCTGGGGTGTCCAGAAAGATCCCGCGGGATTGACGCGCGCGCTTGTCTCATCGAGAGGCGCTGACGTCAGGATCAACGTTCTCAGATCCAAGCTCACGGGTATTCCTTGGCGGCCGTAGAGGAGTTCGTACTGTTCACGCTGAACACGAGCGCACGGATTCCCGTCGTCACGAGGGAGGTTTGGGATGACATTTCCAAGAACGTCGTCGGTATGCTGCAGCAGATCCTCAAATTCACGCCGTTGGCGATTGCCTGCACGCTTCGATGAGGACACTGATCTGATGCGTCTCCAGTCGGGGACGTAACCAGTGCTCCCTCGGCAGACGGCAGTCGCGAATGTACCGAAGGTTCGTTCCACGACATGTCCTTGCCGCGGGTTTGACGGTGAACGGCAAATCCAGTGCACGCCGAAATTTGCCAGCGCGTGAGTGAAAACGTTGCCCTTAAAATCGCCACCACCGTCGGAGAAGATGGCTTCCGGAAGGCGGCCGTTTCTCCGAATGCACGCGCGAAGCAGCAGGAGGTCGGTTTCAGCATTCGGAGGTCGTGTGCGCACGATCCAGGCAATCGGTTCCGAGAGCCAATCATCAACAAGCGCACTGAGAATCGGAAGGCGTTCGCGATCGAGGGCGGGATCAGCATCCAACATGGCGAGAGTCGGCGCAAAACAGTGATCGATGTGAGCGACCTGGAACGGCCGCGTCGCAACCGGCGCACGGTCGTCGACGGCGATGTGTGGGGCTTGCTCGTTCGCCAGCCGATTTCCGCCGACACCCCGGGCATCGTCTGCGTTGTTACGCCGCTTCGACCACAGCCTCTCATAGTGCCGTGCGCTTATGGGTGCGGAACCGTCATTACCCAGTCCGGCGAGTGCATGCTTGTAAGCTAGGTATGATTGCGCGCGGCTTATATGAACGTCGGCACTGCGATCTTCGCGAATCTGCTTGCACACTATTTCCTGGTGCCATGGCGTGACACGGAATCCGCGCTTGCCACTTCTGTACCACTTAGGGGCAAGAGCGCAGACCCCGCCGTCTCGATAAGCACGCCGGTAGCGTTGTGCGGAACGCAGCGAAACACCCGCCGCTTTTGCGTCAAGCTTTCCTGTGGCGACGGCAAGGCGTAGCCCGAGTTCTTCAGCGTGGCGCGGGTCGCAAGTATCCTCAATGGTGACAGTTCCATGCGACGCTGTAGTAACTTGAACCGACGAAAGCCCTAGAGATACGGCAGCTGCTTGATCGGAGGTCGAGCAAATAAACGGCGAGTGCGGATCAGATAGGTTGGCCAACCTTAGGTCGACGTGAACCTTCTGCGCTCGAATCGCCTCAAGGATCGGAGTGGCATCTAAAATGTGGCAGCCGCCGACGATCTCGCTGATGGAACACGGACTACGTCGTGCCACGAAGCGACAGGCATCTTCGACGTCACGATCGAGGGGGGTGGGGCCATAGGAGCGGGTGCTGGACAGAAGTTCCAAGTTCTGCGTGAGCAGCCATGGATAGTCTTCATTCGTTTTTACTAGATGCTGAAGACCTAGCTTTTCGAAATAGGTGTCGGCCGCCATATAATGGAATTGATCTTGTACATATGACCAGCTGGCGGGCCTATCCCTTACTAACTTGAGAGCTTCTTCCTTGGTCTTAAGTTGAACGATGTATGCAAGTTCGCGCGTTACGACCAAGAAATCAGCAGTGTACGAAATACGTTGCCGGTGATTTTTTCGATTAACGATTTCCAGCGCAACGCTATGAGGTTGGTCGAGAACAAGCAGCGAGTTAGCCTCGAACTCAAGCGCCGCCAGGAACGCGAATTCTACTGAGTGCGACTCAAACTGCAGCCGACCTACGCTTTCCTCTGAGCTATCCGATGACTCCAGGGACGTGGGCAGTCTGGTATGACGTTCGCCGACGAGGTTCTTGTGAGGCCCGGAGTGGACCTTGCGTGACGGGGCGGACGTCGCGCTGTCAGTTACATATCGAATGCCATCGGGTTTCACGCCGATTGATCTAAGATGATCAGTCATTCTTTCGAGTGTGAACATAAGCTGGAACCGCCTCGCTCATGTACGCAAAGAACTGATATCAGCGTACTCGTGGTAAGCGTAACCAACAAGCCGACCATGCCACTCACTTATAGGCCCGCTACTAGTTTTGTGCAATACGCTCTTCGTTGAATCCACCGAGCACAGACATCAATGGTCATCCGCAGTGGAAATCTGTTTCAGCGATTTCGTATCGTGATGTGCGCGATAAGAAGAGGACGGGTTGATCGACCTACGCAGCAAGGACGTGGACATCAATCCAGCAAGGATGCGCAGAACGTTTACTTCAGAGTTTTCCGGCTAGACAAGCGTTCCCACTGGGAATGGTTGAGTGGATTCGATGGCTTGCGAGGTGCGAAGTATCACGAGAGTTGGAGGGCTTGCATATGTGCGGCAACCGTAGTGTCGTGCGTCGCTACATGAGGCTTCGTCGCAGGTATAAGCGCTATCTTTTTGTTTGGCAAGGGCCGTTAGCCGGAGTGGCGAGCGTAGCGAGTAACGGTGAAGTATTTGTCGTCCTCACGAACATTGATCGTGAGACGGAAGACGTTGTGTCGTCCGTCTCAATATTTGTAAGAGTTCACGGGAGCTAATCGCAGGTTGACGGGTTCTCGCACCTCATCAACCTAGATTCTATAGCGGGGCGGTTGACGATGGACGGGCGTAACTATGTGTAAATCTGCGAGGAGGCGAGTTCGAATATGCCCCCAATTTCATCCCGCGAATGGAACGCTCATCGGACCACCATTGACCTGCCATATCTTTCGCTACAAAGGTGTAGCATCGGGTGCATGTCGCCGCAGTTCTTCGCTGGGTAACCCGTGTCCGTACAAGACGTCAAGCCGAACCCCTGCGGAGCTGCGAAGTAGGCGCCTGACCAGTGTTCCTCGGCTATATGTCGCGCGCCATGTTTTCCTGCGTGACATCGTAAATCTCGAGGCATATCTATCATGAGTGAGCCATCGATCTACGTAAGCTTTTATCGTCGCTGGCTTCAAGGTGACGTTTCATATTCCAGCATTGGAAGTGGAGCGCTCACGGATGTTTTGACGGAGTCCGAAAATCCGGGCCTCTTCGTGATCTCGTCGCTCCGATCCCCGCCAGAGGATCTGTGGGCTAAGCTGGGTACAGCAACGATTGACTCGGTCACTGGGGACATAAGACCTCGAGAGCTCCCTCCGCTGTACGCCGACGGCGCGCCCGGGTGGTTTTTCTGGCATGGGAGCTCGCTGACCGGCCTAGCAGCGCGATGGATAGATGCGCATGCGAGTGCTCTGCCTGTTCCGAGCGAGCCGCTTTGGCTGGAGCTCGACGCCGGGCGGGTGAGTGGACTGGTGCCCCACCAGCGCATCCGCCTTCGACTGGAAGCAACATGGGTCGACACATGGCCCGCCGGGCCGGCCTTCGTTCGATTCGATGGCGCGTCCACGGAACTGATCCAAGTGATCTGCGCTCGCGAAGCGGCAACGGCGAATTGATGCCTCCAAGATCTCATCCACCTAACACGGCGGGAGTGACTCTCGGTAGCACCTTATCCTTTGTCCATCCCGCCATAGACAAAACGCTCATGTGGAAATGCCGGCATAGTCCGCACCGTACGCAAAGATTATGCCGGCATCGCTCGTTACCGACTACGCCGGCATCGACGTCCCCCCGCCGTCACTAGCGGTCCGATTTGAGTCCGAGATTAATGTAACTGTTTCGCGTAAGCAGCGGGAGTCAACTCGCCGAGCGCCTCCTTGGGTCGCTCTTGGTCGTATTTCCGTCGCCAGTTTTCGATCTCGGTTCGGGTATGCAGCAGGCTGGGAAAGGGATGGTCGCAGAGGCCTCCGCAACCGAGGCGGAGATTTGTCGGTCATTGCACGGATATGTCGCACGGTGAGAACGATGTCCGTAGCGCAGCGCATGGACTGCCGGGAGCGAGAAGCTTGCGTCAAGCGTTGGGTTGATGCTGGCCGGCCATCGGAAATGCTCCAGCCCTCGCACCGTCGGTTCCGGCACGGTCAGCCGAGCTAGCCGGGACAGTGGCCGCGCTACAGGCCTAGATGGATCCATAGTTCTAGCGCAGCTCGCCGAGCAGGGGTCTTGCAAGGAGAACGCCGCAAGCGTAGCTTTGTCCATGGCGCCCGCCGAAGCTTTGGACCGCTTGAAACAGGCAGCTTGCAGCGACACCCGTAACACCTTTTTCCTTCCCAATTTCCGGCATGCCGGCTGTTCGGTTGGCGACAAAAGGTCCAGCGCCCCGAGCAGTTCCGAGTGCATACCGATGAAAACCCTGATCAGTTCGGCCGCCTACGCGGCATCCAAGGCGTTGTCCCAGCAGGGGCTCGCCGTGAAACGTTCCCACCTTGCCGAGGTAATCGCCGCCTTGCTTGGTTACCGCACCTTCGCCGCGTTGAGCGTCGAAGAGGAGGACATGTCGCTCACATATTACTTGGAGGACGCTGAGCTATACGTGCTCAACATTCCCTGGGCGGAAGAGCGCGCGCTCTCGTTAAAGCAGCCAAACACCGTGGCTGCGTGTGTCTTGGCGATGAAGGCGGAGTTCCCAGTCCCGGTCTACGACAGCGTCGACGATTTCTGGGACAGCCATGCCCGCGAGCTGGTGGAAGACGCCATTGAAGGCAGTGACGAGGTTTCGGGAGCCATGGGGGATAGCAACGCCACTTTTCCTTATTCTCCTGACCTGGACGAGCCGGAAACCAGCGGTGACCTCTGGGCCAGCTCCGACAGCTGGACCATCGAAGCCCAGGGCACGATGACGGGCGAATACGATCCCGAGGGCGACCGCATGTATACCGGTCACAAACTGGACGTCTGGGGCGAGCGCAGCTATTACAAGGCCGGCCGCGCTGGGCTGGTGTTCGACGACGGAAAGGAGGGGGCCTCTCCTGACGACACCTGGCGTGAAGACGACAGTGTGGACGATCTGGACGAGGCGTTCGAAGAGCGCATGACGCGCGAAGACTAAGAGTTAGACGGGCCTGGCCTTCACCCGGCCAGGCCCCAATGATGTCCGGCACCATTGGAACCGACGAGTCACAAAAGGAAGGGACGTGGATCTAGCAAAGCTGCGGGAGATGCTGTCGCCACTGATCATCGGTATCGGTAAGGCGGGCACCCATCCCGTCATGGCGGCGACGTGCGCGGCTCTTGGCCTTCCGGCACCTCTCGATGAAGGAGAAAAGCGAGAGCGTATCCAGGCGAGCATGGACGCGGTCCCTGACGCAGAACTTCCCGCGCTTGCGGAGAGGCTGCTCACCGTGCGCCCTCCTAGTCCGGCGAACCGAAACTTGGTTCAAGATTTCCTGTGGGCCGACGCGGGCTATCCCGAAGTGCCGAAGCGCACCCGTCGCGAGGTTGCCCATGCTTTAGAAGCTGTGGACTTGGCGCTGGATGCCGCGCACTTCGACGCACTGCTGGATCGGCTCTGGATTCTCGGCGGCGACGGCCTCGAAATATTGTTTGGCGGCATTGACAAGAGCCTTCGCGCCGAAATCGATCGCCATGTGCACCGCTTTCCAGGCGATTGGTCGGCTGACGTGCTATTCGGTCGGTTGGGAGCCTTCGATGCCTCCGACCGGCGCTTTGCGCTGTTTCTCGAAGGTTTGGCTTCGGCCGACGTGCGTCCAAACGAAAGCGAGCAACGGATCTTCGTCGAGGCGGTGAACGCACCGCTGAAAACGGCTGCGCTCGAAATGCGCGAGACAGGGATGGAGGGAGGCTATCCCGTTTTCGAGCTGGTGCCGCTGCACGCCGTGTCACACGGCAAACCCAAAAACCTCATCTTCGCCTCGTCGATTAAACCTGATCTGCGCTTCCGCGACGCGATCGACAATGACATCGAAATCGTGTCCAACGCCGATAAGGTGCTCATTTACAATCGTCCGATCGGGAGGGAGGGTCTGCGATGGTCCGACCTCCAAGCATGGTGGATGGACGAACAGGGCATTGCAGACGCGAATGAAGGCAAGGGAACGCTCTATCGCCGTTTGAAAGCGAGCCTGCCGCCAACGTCACCGCCGCAGGCGGCGTTGTTCACTGCCTTCTACAAGGGTTTCGCCGCGTCCGTGCAAGGTCTGCCTGCATTGTTACCCGAGGTCTGGCTGCATTGGGACCCACAGACTGTCAGGGAGCGAGGGCGCGACGCCCTTCTGCGTTCCCGCATGGACTTCCTCATGCTTCTTCCCTACGGGGTGCGCGTCGTCATCGAGGTGGACGGAAAACAACATTACAGCGATGCCGAGGGACGGGCGGACGCGAAGCGTTACGCTGAAATGATGAGGGCCGACCGAGAACTGCGCACGGCAGGCTACGAGGTCTACCGCTTCGGCGCGGCCGAACTGCAAGGGGATGCCGCAGGCGAAGAGGGGAAGAGCTTCTTTTCAGCTCTCTTCAAACGCCATGGGGTCCCGGTCTAGGCTCGAGAGGGCGCGTGGCCGATCACCAGCCGCGCGAACCGCCCCGGCCGCCGCTGCTGCCGAACTGCTCGATGAGCCGGCGGGTCTCATCCGCCTTCCGCTTCTCGATCGCCTTGGCTTGCAACCCGCGGTCCGCCGCCTCGGCTTGCTTGCCTTGAAGAAGCACCAGCTGACAAACGCGGCACACCATGAGTTGCCGGTCCCGAGGCCAGCGGGCGCGAAATACTTGCGTACGAAAGGGCCGCGGTTGTTGCCGCCGATTTCCCTGGCATCCTGGTTGATCTCGCCGATGGCCGCTGCCAGGGCAGCACGTCCGATCCTGCTCCCCCCCGAAGCGGGCATGACGGTGTAGTCGACCGCACTCGCCGTCGCGATGAATGGCTTCGGGTGCTCGATACTCCATTGGCTAAGTGGTCCTACGGCGTCATCGACGACGAGCGGCTGGCCGTGTTGGTCCAGGTTCTGCGCCTGGAAGGCACGCACCGCGCGTACGGTGAGCGCATCGAACACACCGCTTGCATCACGGGGATAGCGCCGCCGGACGAAGGCAGAGATGGAAGAGGCGCGGATGGGCGAGGAAGTCTTGTCGATGCTGCTTTGAGTCAGACCAGCTTTTTTGCCTTCGCCTTTTTCAGCTTGGTGAGGTGCTTGTAGTCCTCGTCCACCGATATCTTTGCAAGCCGGATGTCCGTGTAGCCGATGCTCTCCAGCCGTCGGCACACGTTTTTGAGGGCGACGCGGGCAAAGAAGGGGATGTGCAGACCCTCCTCATCGGACTGGCTGATGATGCCGAAGACAATCTTGTAGTCGCCCACCGCACGCGGCATATCGGCTGGGTCTGCAAGCTTGTGGCTTCCCGGGAGGTGTTTGTTGACCAACTTCACGTACGGAGCGTGGTCTCTTAGCAGCTCACCGGATACGAGTCCCTGGTTGAAAAGGTGTCCAAGCAGGTTGGACCCTCCGTAGTGCTTGATATGCAACATCTCCATACCTGACCCGTAGGCGTCGCAGAACTCAACCTTGTCGTGGACGCCGCCAACCTTGATGGGAACGAGGTCCATGAGGGTCCAGTATTTCTGGTGGGGTCCACAAAGCTCGGCGTTGTACAGACCTTCTTTGTCATGCTTGTAGACGGGCAAAGGCTCTTCAAACATTTTCATGTCGCCGAAAAATTCGTTGACGGTGTCGACAAATGCCTTGTTGATTTCAAACCACTGGCCGCCTGAGAGCAGATAGGTCTTGCCTTCGTGGTCCACTTCGCAGTGGATGCATTTATATACCGTCCAGTGCTTGACCTCGTAATGGTCTGCATTGATGGCATAGACATGCCTCATTTTCAGGAATTCGACCGACAGGGGACCAGCATTCTCGACCGCCCTGAAGAACCCCGGAAGGTGCATGTCGGTTTCGTATCCATCGGATTTGTTCTGCGTGTACCGGAACCCTTCGACAACTTCCCAGTCGAGCACGTCAGGTGCGGCGAGCCAGCAATCGGCGCCCTTTCCGTCCGCCGCCCGCAGGACTTCCAGACGGTCAACAAGCAGGTCATTCAAGATGACTTCGAGATGCCCTTTCTTCCTTACCTGGTGAATCTGGTCAATCCAGGAAAAGTGCTCTTTGTACGCGGATGACTCGTACGCCTTCAGGTATGCCCGGAGAGCAGGTTTGATGGTTGACAGGTTGATGTCCCTGCTCACCGTAAGTGCATCGGCACCGGACATGCGACGGCCGAGCATCTTCGTCTCTTTTGGAAACCCGACAATGCCCTTGATGAGGTCACGCTCGATGTCGACGCCGAAATCCTGGGCGCTGCTAGTCAAACCTACCTGCACGCGACTGTTTTGGTCGACGGCATCGAACGTTCTCTTGTCGATACTCCTCAGCGCATCCGATTCCAGAGAGTTGAGGGTGGCGAGTAGACCAAAGCGCTCCTCAATCATGTCTTGGTTGAGAATGAAACGCCCTTGCCCGAAGGTCAGGGCAAAATGCCGGCTCTTGGTGTGCACGATGAGGACGGCGCCCGTCGACTTGACCTTGCCGAGCACACTCAGGTCGTCGACATACCCCTTGAAAAAAGCCGCCCACGGCGGACTCTTTTGCTGCTTGGGGGCGACATAGAGGTCACCAATGTGCCGCTCTCCAATGTCGATGGAGTAATGCTGGGCGTCGCCGTAGCCGACAGCATCGGAAAAATGCTTCAGTTCTTTTCTGAGCAGATGGATGGTCAAATTCGGCACGCATTCTCTCCCTGAGATTCCTTGCGCTATACACCGCTTTGTCTATCTGTGTAGGCCAGGGGTCGCTTCCCTTGAGGCGGCTCCCCATACACTTCGCCCCTACCCCTCCCCTCTGGCGCTCAGCTTACTTCGCCCGGCGCCCATCGGTCTCCTGGGGCTCGGCGAATCCTGGGTCTTCCAGGCGCCTCTCGAACTCCCGAATCATCTTCTCCAAAGTAGTGCCGGTGGCGCCGCACCAGTCCCGGATTTACACGATATCGAGACGCCCGATGGCGCGCTCGGCCTCCGAGGCATAGGTCTGTGTCATCCCCAGCGCCTCGGCAAGTTGCATCTGCGTCATCCTGCGCCGGCCCTCTGGCAAACAGGCATCACGCGCGCATGGAAGGTAACTCCCCACCTTGTTCGAGCCAAGCCCTAGCCGTGTCGGACAGCCCGCGATCGGCTTTGGCGCACTCGCGCTGGACCTCCTCGGCCAGGATCTGGTCCAAACGGTTTCGGCGGGCTCGGCGCGGGCTTGGGTGGAGTAACCGAGGCGTCGTAGGCGGAAATGGTCATGGCTTCCAGTTTTCCGTGAGCTGCCCCAGCGAGGCGCGAAACGCGGGTTCGGTCTCGCTGGACGACGGCGTCGAAGCGACCAGTTCGTGGGAGCTTCCCCTTAGCTGCCGAGTACTGCCGTGAGTTGTCGGGCAGGTGTTCTCCGGACAGAGTCGTCTCATCAATCTGGACTTCGGTCAGGGTGGATCTGCCGGCTAGCGAACTCGATGAGAAGGTCGCGCCGCGGAGACATCGACGGCCACGATTGTCACCACGGTGACGCAGAACGCCGCCCAGGATGGTGACACCGCAACGAGCCAGGCGCTGCCGGCCCACGTGACGGCGGCGGGAATGACTCCTGCATCGTCTTCGGCTGACAGGATGCCTGCCAGAAGCAGGACCAGAAGGAAGGGCCCAATCCCGATATCTCCGCTGCGTTTCGCTCGATCAGCTGCTCACCTGACTACTGCCGCGACGCGGCCGCATCCCCTTTGATCACTTTGACCACCTTCCCTTCCGCATCGAGGAAGTTGATCTCAGGCGTACCATCCGCAGGAACTTTAAGCTGGATGCGCTCGTTTCCTTTCGCATCCATAAGCGCCAGCGAGGCGAGTCCGTCGTCAGACTTGCCGACCCAGATACGGCGATGGCCACGGGCATTCTCCTTGCTATCGGAAATGATCAACCCGGCAAAATCATCCGACTTGTCGTTGACGCCGATCAGCTTCACGACTTCGTTCGCGTTATAGCGGTCGAACGACAGGCTTCCGCCCGCATCGACGACATCGCCATTAGCGAGACGCTTTCCCCCGAAAATAAGGCCGCCGTTTTCAGAGCCTTCGTCGTTGTAGAAGATCATCCCAGCCTGCGGCCGGTCTTCCTTGGGCTGCTCCTTACCCTTGACGATGACGCCAGGCATCTTGGCGCCATCGGTAATGACCAACCGAAGCGTGCCGTCGGGCTCGCGCAAATTAATGCGATGGACATTAATTTCGTCGAACGACGCAACGGGGAGCTTCGAGAACCCGGCCAACGTCGAAACCGCGAAGACCGCGGTGAGTATGCCGGAATAGATGACAAGGAATCGCTGGCCGAACATACGTTACTTCCCTTAACGACGTGGTGCGGCAATTCAACAGAAACGAGATGACTAACGCAACCCCCATCGAATCTGGGGCGAGGTGGCAGAACTAAAGACCACGAAATGAGGCGATTCGTCGAACCCGGGCTGCTTGTCCGCCAGATGCTCATGACCATACCCGGCTCCAAGACGCTCCATGCGGTCGGCTGCCGCGATGAGGAATGCGGCCATCTTCTGAAGCTCGGAGGCATTGGCATCGAGCGTTATTTCCGCGAGTTCCGAGGACTCGATTTCCTCGAACGGAAGACCTTGATCGGCGTACCCATGAATCTTCAACGGCATCCTCCCTGGACGCTGCCTGCCGCCTTCGACCTGCTTCAGCGTCGCGATGATCTGGCTCTCGGTGAATTTGCTCTTGCGCATCGTGGGTCTCCTTGGGGTTGTTCTGCCCGGAGACCTCGGTTTATGTCTGGAGTAAGTTACGGGGAGTCGACAGATATACTGCCGCTTTGGCTTCCCGTGAGAACTACATCCTTGATGTTGCCGCCCTCGTTCGAGAGGCGGCTGCCATGAACGATGCTGCGCTGGCCCTTGATCTCGACGAGGCAAGGTTTCGGGCGCAGCTGATTGCAGCCAAGGCCGATGACGCTGGGTATGTCGACCTAGCGCTCGCTGCCGCTCACCTTGTTGTCATCCTTGGCCCGGTTGGAACGACGCCGTCGCCGGGCTATGGAGCAGGCATGCTCAGGGTTGCCGATGAACTCGACACCCTTGGGTTCGATCCGCTGTAGCACGGTAACAGACGGTGATACCTTGACGGGCAAGTGAGTCTGAACGCGCTAGTAGCGGGCATCGAACAGGGGGGCGTGATGCTTAGACTGACGTTATTTAAAAGACTTCGCGCCTCAGGGGAGCGGCCATGGAACTATCCAATGATCAGCATCGCGATATCGATTACTGGATCAATGCCTCATGGATATTGACGACTATTCAGGTAAACACTTTTCGCTATATGAGGCGCACGTTCCGGCGGCCGTCCAATGGAGGAAAGTGAGATGTTACCAGTCGAACGCGGGGACGTTGGTCCCCATGCATGATGCTTGCACCAATGTTTTTTCTCGTGCTCGCTCTGGCTCTTCCGGCGTCAGCGCAAGCGGTCGGTCAGGAGTCTGTTGAGACAGCGCATGCCCCCTCTCATGTAAGCCGCTCCGCTGACGTCATCAAGGCTGCTACCACGCGTAGGGACCGGGCCAACGCAGCGATAGCGCTCTCATATTGGGTCGGAAAGACCCCTGAAGAGGTAAGCGATGCCGACATGCCGATATTGGCGGGCCTTCTGACGGAAGACGATGACGTCGTCAGACGTGAGGCTGCTGGCGCACTGGGCTCCCTCGGCGCGAGGGCAAAGCCGTTCATTCCCCAACCACGGTGTAGAGATGCGCTAATAGTAAGTGCATCTCTGCGAGGCATGGTCAGTGCCTAGTAGCATGTATTTCGACGACCTTCGTCCGCGGCAATAATGCATAGTTAGTGCATGCCGAAAGAAATCAGCAGCTTGCGGAGATCGGAGCCGTGTCGTCGTACCCTGTCTACTGTCCATAGTATGTGGTGTTCGGATGTCCGGCTCGACGCGCGAGGTGACGGTGGCCGCATCCTCTTTCGCACCGTAGGTCATGGCATTCGCCACCAGGTTGCCTAGTAGCTGAATCAACCGGTCGGGATCCATCGAAGAAAGCCCGTGGCCTTATCCATCAGCCTGGGACCCCGCTCAACGGTAGAAGTACATATGCGCGTTCAGGTCTCCGGTTTGGCGAAGTGAGATCTCTAACTGGATATGGTTTGGCACGGCATGATCGACTTCCGGTCTCGTGGATAGGTACCGTCAGAGCGTCTTACGCCTCGGTCCGCCATATGTCCGAAGCCGGACACCCGCTGTCCGCCCGCGTACACTCGCAGGCTCGCCATCTGCGATAACAGGCCGCTTTCGGCCTTGGCATGCCCCGTGCAGTAGTACCCGCATGGATATCGCCAAACCCACCGCTCCCATATTCCGCCGGCCAGCAACCCTATGGCTGACCGGCGGCATCGTCGCCCTCGTCGTCGTGCTCACCGCCTCCATGGCGCTGGGCAAGGCCGCTCCCTCCGTGCTCCGCTCCGACGTCTGGATCGGCACCGCCCAACGGGGTGAGATGAAGCGCGAGATCCGCGCCAACGGCACACTCATTCCCCGACAGATCCGCTGGATTACCGCCGGCGCCACGGCGACCGTGCAGCAGGTGGTCGTCGAGCCGGGCGCGCGGGTCGAGGCGGATACCGTGATCCTGCAGCTGGTCAATCCCGAATTACAGGCGAACTTCGAAAAACAGAGGGCGGCCCTGGCCGGCGCCGAAGCGGCCGTGTCGGCGCAGCGGGCCCTCATGCAATCCCAGTTGCTCGATGCACAGGCTGTCCAAGCCCTGGCGGAGTCCGACCTGCGGACGGCGGACGTCAAGCGCATCGCAAACGAGCGCGCTTTCGACAAAGGCGCTTCCGCGGCCATCGAGGTCAAGCAGAGCCAGATCACGGTGGAACAGGATCGTAAGCGCCTGGATATCCAGACACGGCGCGTGGCGGCCATTCGCAACAACGCCACCGCGCAGATGCACTCGGAAGAAGCCAAGCGCGACGAAGCGGCCAGTGCGCTGGAGATCGCCCGCCAGCAAATGGAGTCGATGAGCGTGCGCGCCGGTATCGACGGTATCCTCCAACAGGTGGACGTCGAGCCCGGCCAGCAGATCGCGGCCGGGGCGAAGCTCGCGCGCGTCGCCCGGCCCAATGAACTCATCGCCCGTCTTCTGGTGCCGGAAACCCTCGCCAGCAGCCTGACGCTCGACCTGCCCGTGGACGTGGACACGCGAAACGGCATGGCGCGTGGGCGTCTGATCCGCGTGGATCCCTCTGTGCGCAATGGCGGCGTCGCCGTCGACGTCGCCTTCGATGGACCATTGCCGGCAGGAGCACGGCCCGATCTCTCGGTAGATGGACGCGTTGTGCTGGGAACATTGTCCAATGTGGTGAACATCGGCCGGCCCTACGGCGTGGGACCGGATACGACGGGAAGCCTGTTCGTGGTGCACGTGGGGGAGGACACCGCCCACCGCGTGCCCGTCCGCTTCGGCACGATGTCGAGCGACCGGGCCGTGATACTCGATGGCTTGAGGGCCGGAGACCAGGCCATTCTTTCCGATACCAGCCAGTGGAATGGCTATGACACCCTACGTTTACGCTGATATGGAGAACCGCCTCATGAATCACGAGCCGCTGATCCGCCTGGAAGGGCTGGGCAAGGTATTCCATACCGACGAGGTGGAGACGCATGCCTTGTCTGGCGTGTCGCTGGACATCGCGGCGGGCGACTTCGTGGCGATCACCGGCCCCTCGGGTTGTGGAAAGTCCACCTTGCTGTCGATGCTGGGCCTGCTCGATTCACCGTCCTCGGGCCGTTTCCTGCTCGATGGCACCGATGTGGCCGGACTGGACCTGCGCAGTCAGGCACAGGTGCGCAACGCCAAGATCGGCTTCATCTTCCAGGCCTTCAACCTGATCGCCGACCTGACGGTCGCGGAAAACATCGTCTTGCCGTTGACCTTTCGTAGCGACTACCGCCGTGACGTGGCCGAGCGACGCGTACGCGACGTGCTCGATCAAGTTGGCATGAGCCATCGCCATCGCCACTATCCGGGGCAGCTGTCGGGCGGTCAGCAGCAACGTGTCGCCGTGGCGCGCGCGCTGGTGGGCGAGCCGCGCATCCTGCTCGCCGACGAACCCTCGGGCAACCTCGATTCGCGCAATGGTGAAGCGGTGATGCAGTTGCTCGAACAGCTCAATCGCGAGGGAGCCACGTTGTGCATGGTCACCCACGATCCGGCTTTCGCGCGCCGCGCGCATCGCGTGGTGCACATGCTCGATGGACGCGTCGTCGACGAAGATACGTTCGAACGGCTGCGCGGGGAGGAAGACAAGTTGATGCCATTGCTTCAGGAGTCGGACTCATGATGATCGCCGCCGTCATATCGGGTGAGTTCCGTCAGGCATGGCGTGGCCTGCTGCGCCGCCCGGCGTTCTTCCTGCTGGCCACGTTCACCCTGGCACTGGGCCTGGGAGCAGTCACCGCGATGTTCGCGCTACTGGACAAGGCGCTGCTGCAACCGCTGTCGTTCCCCCACGCCGACCGCCTGGTCACGCTCGGGTTCGTCGACAGCGAAAGCCCGAACCTGAACTCGGTGGCGCCGGTCTTTTACGCTCGGCTGCGAGCGATCTCCTCGGTGGAATCGGCGGGGATGGCCATGGGAGGCCCTGCCGACGTCAATTTCGCACCAGACGATCATCCGGAAGTCGCGACCGCATGGCGTGCCGACCGCGCTTTCATCGCCACCTTCGGCCTCCCCATGGCGGTCGGGCGCAATTTCGACGATGCGGAAAACCGCCCGCATGGTCCCAAGGCGGTGATCCTCTCGAACGCGTTCTGGCGCGCCCGATTCAGAGCGGATCCCTCGGTGGTAGGGCGTACCTTGCAGGTCGAAGGGCAGGGCATGCAGGTCGTGGGCGTGTTACCGAAGACGTTTCAGTGGCCGCAGCGATTCGACCTCATCGTCTCAATGCAGCCTGACCTCTCATCCACCGATTCCTCGATGAACCAGCTGATCTTGGCGCGCCTGAAGCCGGGAGCTACCGTCGCAGGAGCGTCGGCCGAAACGGCGAGCGTGATGACCTCTATCCTGGTCGCGTCTTCGCCCAATCCGGCGCGGACCCGCGAAGCCCTCGCCAATTCGCAACCGCCAGCCGCCATTCCGATCTCGCGAGGTATTTTTTCCAGCGGCACGGGAAATACGCTATGGCTTTTCCTCGGCGCCGCGATCTGCGTGCTGTCGATCGCCGTCATCAATCTCGCCGGCCTGATCTTCCTTCGTTCGCTTTCGCGAACCCATGCGAGCGCGGTACGGGCAGCACTGGGCTCATCGATGGGGCGCCTGAGCCTTCCCGCATTCGCCGAGGGCTTGCTCATCGGTATCGTCGGCGCAGCAGGAGGCCTGTTGTTTGCATGGATCGGCCTGCGCCTGCTCGGCGGTTTCGTTCCACCCGCCTGGCTCCGCGGCGAAGACGTGTCGCTCACCGGCACGAGTATCGCCTTCGCCGTGGTGGCCGGCATCGGGGCTGCCATAGGTGCAACGTTAGTTGCTGTCGTGCGCGGCCGTCGTCGCGAATGGCGTAGCCAACTGGTGGGCGGCGGCCGTGGTGGCCTGAGCCGCGAAGATGGACGTCTGGGCCGGATGCTGGCAGTGGCCCAGATCGCGGTGGCGGTCGTGCTGCTGGTCGGCGCGGCTCTGTTCACCCGTACGTTACGCGAACTGCAATCCGTACCGATGGGCTTCACCAGTCATGGAGTGACGACCTTTACGCTCTCTCCGATGAAGGCACGCTACGTGACTTCCAGCGACATGACGGCGTTGGCGCGTAGCGTAGTCGACCGGCTGATGCGGTCGCCGGGCGTCGAAGGAGCAGGGGCTTCTACGAACCTGCCAACGGGTACACAGCTGAACTGGCCCATCGTCCTACCCAACAACACAATGCTCTCGGCACAGTACCGGATGGTCAGCACCGGCTTTCTCGACGCGGTGGGCATACCGTTGCTGGCGGGGCGCGGCATTGCCGAAACGGACGCTTCCGATGCCGATCCCGTCTGCGTGGTGAGCGCGACGTTCGCGCGGGAGTATTTCAACGACGATCCCATCGGACATACCGTGAAGATGCCGGTCGGCGAGAAGGAATTGACCTTGCGCATCGTCGGTATCGTCGGTGATGTCAGGCAGTTCGGCCCCGCGGAAATGGCTCCGCCCATCGTCTACACGGCGCTCAATCAGGCACCTGAAGCGGTCTGGTCGGCGTTGCGTGAGTTCGGTCCGCTGAGCTTCGCCGTGCGCCTGCATCAAGGCATGGGTCTCGACGACGGCACGTTGCGCGATGCCGTGGAGGAGGTGGCGCCCGGCCAACCGATCTCGAACGTGAGGACGCTGGATGCGGTCGTCGCCTTGACGACGGACGCGCAACGCCTCAACCTCATGCTAGTGGGCCTGTTTGCCGGGCTGGCATTGCTGCTTGCCTCGGTGGGCCTGTACGCGGTGATGTCCGTCGGCGTGGCCGCCCATCGTCACGACTACGGCGTGCGGGCTGCGCTCGGCGCGACCCGGCAGCGGCTGTTGCTTACCGTACTGGCTTCGGCTTCCGTCCAGGTTGGCCTGGGACTGGCGATCGGGCTCGCCGTGGCCATGGCGGTGTCGCGTCTATTGGCAAGCTTCCTTTTTGGCGTCAAGGCGTTCGATCCCCTGGCGATCAGCTCGGTTATGCTTGTTCTAGGCGTCAGCGGCCTGCTCGCGAGCCTTCCGCCGGCGTGGCGTGCCGCTCGGGTGAAACCGATGCAGGCGCTTCGGGTGGATTGACCACGGACATGCCTGGACTGACTGCGCTGGTCCAGCTGTTCTAGACTTCAGAACCATGACCGCAAACTTCTCTTCGGGCGACGCCACGCAACCGCATGTCCTCGTGGTCGACGACCAGGATGCCGTGCGCGATGCCTTGCGCCTTCTGCTGAAGCACTCAGGCTATCGCGTCAGCGCGGCGGCATCGCCGGCTGATGCGCTTTCGCTTGTGCAATCCGACGACCACGCCGTCGTGCTCGTCGACATGAACTACGGTCAGGACACCACCTCCGGCGAAGAAGGCCTCGCGCTCATCCGCGAACTCAACAAGCGCAAGCCCGACCTTCCGGTCATCGCCATGACCGCCTGGGCCAGCATCGAGCTGGCGGTGGAGGCGATGCGCCAGGGCGCCGTGGACTTCATCGAGAAGCCGTGGCAGAACGCACGCCTGCTTAGCGTGATCGCGGCCCGTGTGTCATTGCAGCGCAGCGAGCGCGATGTGCGTCGTCTGCGCGAGGCGCAATCGCTGATGCTTGAAGACGGCGATGCCTTCGTGGCCGAGTCGCCGGCCATGCGCCGGTTGCTGGACGACGTCAGGCGGATCGCCTTGAGCGACGCGGCGGTGCTCCTCCTGGGTGAGAACGGCACCGGAAAGAGCGTTCTGGCCCGGCGCCTGCACCAATTGTCGCCCCGGCGGCAGCGACCCTTCGTCAAAGTCGACATCGGCGGGCTCGCGCCCACATTGTTCGAGGCCGAGCTGTTCGGTCACGTGAAAGGCGCATACACCGATGCGCGCCAGGATCGTGCGGGCCGCTTCGAAACCGCGGATGGCGGAACGCTTTTTCTGGACGAGATCGGCAACCTGCCTCTCGAACAGCAGCCCAAGCTGTTGCGCGTGCTGGAAGACGGCGAGTTCGAACGCCTCGGCGCGTCGCGCACGCAGCGCGTGGACGTGCGCATCGTCGCCGCGACCAATGCCGACCTCGATACCGAGGTGGAAGCTGGGCGTTTCCGCGAGGACCTTCTCTATCGCCTGAGCGTCTTCCCATTGCGTTTACCGCCTCTGCGCGAACGGCGCGATGACATCGTGCCGTTGGCGCGCCATTACCTCGCGGCCGCCAGCCGTCGTTATCGTCGCGATCCGCCCGCCATGGACGGTAGCGTCGAGCGGGCCCTGCTTGAGCATGCATGGCCGGGGAACGTGCGTGAACTGGCCCATGCGATGGAGCGCGCGGCGCTGCTGGGCGACCTGCGGGTCAACGTGGCCGACCTGCGCCTGCGCAAGGCGGCGAAGCCCAAAGACGTGGAAGACATGACCCTCGACGATGCAGAATCCATGATGCTGCGCGTGGCCATCGAACGCCATGACGGCAATCTCCTTCGCGCGGCCGAGCACCTTGGCATCACACGCCAGAGCCTGTATCGCCGGATGGAGAGATATGGTCTCCAGCGCGATGAAGCGGAATAACCTTCTCGTCGCCCTTCCGGCGCTGCTGGCGCTGGCGGGGGTCATGCTTGCCGGTATGCCCCGCCCGGCGGAAGCCGTGGCGTTGTTCATGCTGGTGGTGTTGCTTACCGGCGTGACGTGGCATTTCGTAGGCGGACGACGGAGCCGTCTGCAGACTGTGGTGAACCTTCTGGAAGCCTTGCATGAGGGTGACTACGGCGTGCGTGCCTCCGGTGCAGAGCGTCGCGACGATTTCGGTGACATCGCGCGCCGCTTCAACGAACTCGCCGCACGCCTGCAGGACGAGCAACGAGGCTTGCACGAATCCCTGCAACTGCTCAGCAAGACGCTTGCGGCGCTGGACGGCGCCGTATTCGCCTTCGAGCGCGATGGTCGACTACGCCTGGTCAATCCCGCCGGCGAGCGCCTCCTGGGAAGGGCCGCAGTGGAGTTGCTCGGTGCCGAGGCGTCAGCGTTGGGGCTCGCGCAGTTGTTCGACGTGGCGTCAGGCGAGATCGTCGCGCACGGGTTCCCCGGCCAATCGGGCCGTTGGCAGGTGGGACACGCTACGCTGCGCAGTCGTAGCCAGGAAGGGCGATTGCTCGTGGTGCAACCGATGGAGCGCGTGCTGCGCGAGGAAGAGGCCCAGGCGTTTCGCCGGTTGCTACGCGTGTTGAGCCACGAGATCACAAATTCGATGGCGCCGATCGGGTCCATGGTGGACACGCTGCAGAACCTGCTGCCGGAAGCGGGCCATTCGCTCGATGCGGAACTCGATGCCGATGTGCGGCACGGATTGGAGGTGATTGGGCAACGCAGTGCCGCCTTGCAGCGCTTCATCGGGCACTACGCGCGCCTCGCGCGATTGCCGCCGCCACAGTGTGTGCGGGTCGACGTGGCCGCGTTGTGCGAGCGTGTAGTGTGTCTTTCCGATGACGCGCGGATTCGCATGCTGCCGAGCGACTCGTTGGAGTTGCTGGGTGATCCCGACCAGTTGGAGCAGGTGCTCATCAATCTCCTGCGCAATGCGGTGGAAGCTGGTGGCGACAACGAAGTGCTGCTCAGCTGGCATCGGCAGGAGCAGCGTGTGCTGATCGACGTGATCGATCTTGGTCCGGGATTGCCGTCGAGCGGAAATCTCTTCGTGCCGTTCTTCACCACAAAGCCCCAAGGGGCCGGTATCGGGCTTGCCTTGTCGCGACAGATCGTGGAGGCACAGGACGGGACGTTGGAATTGCATCCGCGTGAGGATGCGCTGGGGGCTGTGGCGCGGATGAGTTTGCCGGTCTTGGACGGATCTGAATCGTCACTTGTTCACGGACAGGAACGATACGTAGGCGATCAAGATGCTCGATCCCTCGATCAAGGATGAAAACCTGCGTTCGCGCCAGGGCTGTCATCTTCGCGACCGTAGCAGTCACCACCCCAAGTTCATCCGCGTTGTAACTGTTCTCGCTGGGAACGTCATAATTGCCGAGTACTTGGTAGCAGCCCAGGTAATCGGGGTACGGCTGCGTGTAGGGCGTCTCTACGCACTTGCCGTGATAAACCCATCCGTCGGGCGCATTCTGTCGATACCAATCGATGGAAGATTCGCAGGTCCTTAGAAGCGGTTTTAAAAAGCCGAAATAGATCGCTGGAGATTATCCAGCAGATTAGGCAAGGAGCGAGCCGCGCCGCATCGAGAGCCCTAACGAGAGGACGGCGCGGCGTCATGGGAAATGGATTTTAAGCATCGTTGCGGGGCCATCCGGTGGTTGATCATTCCGGTGATGCCGCATCGAGACGTCCAAGAGCTACCATATCCGTCTCAGATAGTTCCACTTCGCCGGCAGCAATATTTTGCTCCAGGTGTCCGATCGATGATGTGCCGGGAATGAGGATAATTGCGGGTGACTTTCTCAACAACCACGCGAGCGCAATCTGAGCAGGAGTCGCGCCCGTCCGTTCGGCTATATCGCCCATGGCTCGCGATTTTGCCAACCCGCCGGAATGTAAAGGCCAGAAGGGTATGAAAGCGATCGCATTTTGCTCGCAATACTCAAGCACGTCCTCGTGCCTGCGCGTGATAAGGTTATAGACATTTTGCACCGTCGCGATCTCGACGACAGACTGGGCGCGTTTGATCTCCTCGACTGTTACTTCAGAAAGTCCGATATGACGGATCTTCCCTTCATCGCGAAGGGCGCGGAATACACCCATAGTGTCCTCCACCGGAATTGCTGGATCGATCCGATGAAGCTGGTAGAGATCAATACATTCAGTTGCGAGCTTGCGTAGGCTGCCCTCGACGGCATCGCGGATGTGCTTCTCGGAACCGTTCATGGACATGCCGGGATTTTCCCGTGTTGCCGGGCCAGCGCGCACCAAGCCGCCCTTCGTGCCGATGACCAGATCGGTGGGATATGGGTACAGGGCCTCGCGAATTACGCGTTCATTGTCATCAGGACCATAGACATCAGCGGTATCGATGAAATTCACGCCGAGTTCGACAGCGCGCCGAAGCACCGCACGCGCATTGTCTTCGTCCTCGGGGGGCCCCCAAACTCCAGGCCCTGTTAATTGCATCGCCCCGTAGCCCAACCGTTGCACACGCAGGTCGCCACCGATGCTGAATGCGCCGATTCTTGTCGCCGTTACCATTGCCATTCCTCACAGAGATAAACAGGTGAAAGGTATTGTCAGTGTGGAGTATGGTCCCTAGTCAACAGGAAAATATCCATGCTGATTTCGGAATTTGCAAAGGCAACAGGACTAAGTCGAGACACGGTGCGCTTCTACGTGCGCCTCGGCCTCCTGCAGCCGCAGGCGACCGCGAAAGGCGGACGGCGCCCTTACCAGTTGTTCTCCGCCGGTGACATCCAAGTCGCCAAAATCATCCGTGTTGCTCAATCGCTCGGAATGCCACTCAAGCAAATCGGCGAGATCGCCGAGGAACGGCGACAAGGGCGCATGACCCGTGAGCGTAGCGCTGACATTCTGCGCAGCCAGCTTGCATTGCTGCAAACATAGGCCGCTGAATTGCAGGCGCTGACCGCCTATCTCCATGACAAGATTGCTTGGCTAGAAGGAGCCGAGACTGGCTACTTGGCCGATTTCAGTGACTATCTCGGTAACGCCGGGCCGGTTGCTTCAGAGGAAACGAAGGTGACGGACTAGTACTGCTGCATCATAGGATTCATGGCATTGAAGGATCGTTTTCATCCATTACGAGAGGAAGCGAGGGACTCGGAGAGAACGTTCGCGAGTTAGTTGAGCACCTATGCAACGCAATTGGACATAGTGATCATCGTGCGGGGTTGGTGGGCTATTGCCAAGGACTGACGCTGCCGATCGCGCGTAAAAGCGTCGAACCGCTGACCCAAGGACGGCACGCGGCCCCGAACTTCTCGCCCTCAAAAACGAAACGAAGTACAGCGAGGTCCTGACCGGCGCGGTGGGTGAGGACGCCGGGAATCGGCGGAAGATACTTCCGGAAAAACCGGAGAGGGAACCGCTTCACTTTGCAGCGAAAGTGCCGATAAAAAAGTCTCCCCCACGCCCGAACGGATCTACCCATGCGCACAAAAAATCTCTATTGGCCTGGCCTTGGCGTTTATCAGTAGCGCCATAGTCGCCCAGTCAAGCTTTGTGCCTACCAGCACTCCCCCAGGCCATCATTCGAATGGTCACACCGAATAGCTATAAGACCCTTCCCGTCGAAGCGCGTCAGTTTTATGTTGCTGGCGTGCTGGACACGGAGAGTCGAAGTCTGCCTCAGGTTTTTGCAGCCATTCGAGACTGCGTCAAAGGCTCCGATCTGCAACGTCTGACTGCCATGGTGGATAAGGGCCTCACCACGATGGATCCGACGGTTATTGAAGCGATGTCTCACAAAGTAGGTTTTCGATGGCTCACGACATGGCATCGATCGCGATGCCACGACAGGGCAGTGATGTTCGTTCTGCCGACCGCAACGCGCGCGTTCCATCGCCGGGTGCCTGACGGACGAACATGCTGGCGACATGGCCCGCTTTATCTGGAGCAAGCTCCAGAGGGAAGGGCCTAATTGATGCGTATGCCAATGAAAGCTGCTACTCCGATCACGGCGAGGACCGCAATCGCTAAGGCGCTGAGCATCACATCGCCCATGCGAACAAACGCTACGGCCATCAGCAGGGTGCGCATTATTGGAAGCAGAATAAAAAGCGCGACGCCGATACTGACGGTGTGCATGCAGGTCAAAGGTGACATGACTTGTCCCCAACCCATGCAGCGCAGAATCAAGCCAGTGGCAATAGCGGCTGACCCCAGCCAGGTTCCGGTGGACAGCAGGCCCGCCAATTGACGCTGCAGCAAACGTTCGCTGGTGAGGTCGTTGATCATGTCGCATGCACCATCGGACGGAACCCGCCGCGAAGTACTGCTGGGCGGCGGAGGTACGCAAAGCGAGCCGTAAGACCACCACCAAGCGGAAAGCGCCGTCGAGGCGGGTCACGGCAGGATCACGCGCAACCGCCCCTTAAACCCGGTCGTCGGCTCGAACACTGTGCTTGAGAGGTCGCGCCAGAGTTCAATCGGCCAACCATTCCCTCCTTTGGTGCAGTCACGATTGGTGCCGGAAAAGCTGGGGCGCGCGATTAGTGACCGCGGGCAGGGTTGATGACTGGTAATGGGCTGGGCGCACCTGGTTGCCCGCGAATTGCTCGGGTTAAAGCCCAAAAAAGGTGTCGCTGCGCGTCTTAAGGGTAAGTGGCGCCTTTAAGGGTCAAGTGTTGGGCTTAAGGGTTGGCGACAGGAAGGTACACAAGCCACGCCAGCAGCCCCACGCGCTGCTGCAAGCGCGGCGAAGCGCGTCGCGTGTGTCCATATGGGCGGGCGGCATCGTGGAATGTCGGCGTAGTAGGTGCCGATGGGAGCCGGCATAGTCGGTACATCGTGCACTTACTATGCCGGCATTTCCAGGTGGCGCGACCTTACCAACAACGAGAACCCGAGCGTCTGCCCTACTTTAGGCTAATCGGCGATGTGCCGACAGCCTCTTCGAGAAGAGGCGACCGTAAGTGGCTGATTCAGCTGTCAGGTAACCCTCGCATCCAACATTGTCGGGAGACAGTGACCTAGCCATGCTGCTTTGACCAGCTGCCTTCTGCGGCCAACTTTTGGTGATGCATCATCATAAGTTGGCAGCGCCGGACGACTTATGATGAAGCGATCAGGGAGGGTGGGATTCGAGCAAGCTGCGCACGCCTGATTTCCAGTGTGCTTGAAACGATAAAGTGGCCGCGCCCGTAAAGCATAAAGTGGCCGCCGCCACATACTGACGGTTCGCCATATCCAGAAGGACAAAGTATGCGCAAGCCCGGCGTCGTACGAACGGTCTGCCTGAAACCATAAAATTGGGCTAACCGTCCGTTACTGAGATCAAAGCTGACACCGCAGCGAACGCTGCTTGCAACGCCTGTGAGGCCGGAAGCCCAATGTAGGTGATTCCATCCCTTCCCGGCAGGACAAGTGCACCGCGGAGACGGCGAGGTCGAAGAAGGGCCCTCCGCCTAGCGGCGTTTGGGACCCCAGTGGCGGTACCTAACGTTCTGGTAACTCAATGACCCCCGAGCCGTCACGCACAGCGGAGCCAGAATCGAGACTGTTGAGGAGCACGTCATGCCCATCACAGAATCCGTCTGGTTGCTTATTTTGAGGGTCATCCGAGTCCCTTTGCGTCGTTGTTGCGTCGGGGATTGAAACTGCATGCCTGGCCCAAGCAAACGAGCAACCCGGCCACTTCACTGCCTTGCGCCTGTCGAGGACACGTTGGCTTCGTCGTCGGCAGGGATGCACACCGGAGGGGCCGTGGCTTGGTCGCATCCGGAGCTTCTCGTGGCGATCATCGACACTCCGGACGGTTTTACCGTTGGCACAGTCGAGGACGGGCATCTGTCAGCGGGCACGCTGGTACGCGGCGAACTTGGCCAATCCGGGGTGACCACCCTGGAAATACTCCCAACGGGAGAACAGGTCGTTTTCCGGGTTGAAGCCCATGGGTTGTCGGACGAGCATGCCAGCGAACTCCTGAGGCTAGTTCAGGAATAAACAATGCTGGCATGTGGAGGAATCAAGCCAAGGGCCGCTTCAGTCTGGATGAACGCCGCCGGTGCGTCAGGTCAAAGTAGGACAAATGGCCAAACAACCGGTATGCGATGCGTGCCGCAACGGCGAAGCATTCGAGCGGGGCATTACTACGGCGTTCCAGCCCATCGCGGATGTTTCGACGCGGACCGTGTTTGCCCATGAAGCTTTGGTGCGGGGGATTGACGGGGCATCGGCTCAGGAGATTCTGGCGACGGTCGACCCGCGAAACCAGCACGCGTTTGACCAAGCGTGCTGAGTGCGGGCGGTGGAATGTGCCGTTGAATCCGTGTTGCCGGCGCTGGTGCCCATCAATTTCCTGCCGAACGCCCTCTACAACCCTGATCACTGCCTGCGGGCAACCTTGGCTGTGGCGGAACGCGTAGGCTGGCCTTTGGCCAACATCATCTTCGAGGTAACCGAACACGACGAGATTGCTGATCATCGCCATTTGTTGTCGACTTTGGAGACGTACCGTGCGCGGGGTTTTCTGACCGCCATCGATGACTTCGGCGCGGGATAAGCGGGACTGAACCTTCTGGCGGACTTCCAGCCAGATTTGCTCAAACTCGGCATCGGCCTGATTCGTGGTGTGCACCTGGACAGACCCCGCCAGCGCATCATTGCCCACATGGTTGCGCTGTGCGATGAGCTCGGGGTGCGGGTGATAGCCGGAGGCATAGAGACCATTGAAGAGTGCTCGGCGCTTCTGGACATGGGTGTGGCGCTGCAGCAGGGATTCTTGTTCGGTCGGCCCGCCACAGGCCTGGCCTGCACCGCCGTCTTCCCTCATGACGAGCCGGTTTTACCTGTCTGAGACGTCTATGCCGTGACGCGTTTCCCGGTTGAGGGCACTTCGGCGCACTTGGCCCGCGTAACCGTCAGCGGGGTAGGCACGACCAGCGTGCGGGTCGGGAAAGCGAACTCGATGCCCCGCTCGTCGAAGGCGCAGACGAGCCCTAGGTTAATGGCCTGTTGCGCGTCCATGTAGCGATTGAATTCCGGCGAGGTCACAAAATAGACGACCTCGAAGTCAAGCGAGCTCTCCCCGAAGCTTTTGAAGTGCACCCGGTCGATCCGTACGTCGGGCGTGGTTTCAGCCACTTTACGCACGATGTCGGGAATGGCGGCAAGTGTGGTCGGATCGGTATCGTAGGTCACACCGAAGGCGAACACGATGCGCCGCTCTTTCATGCGGGCATAGTTGTGCAGGGTATTGCCAAGGAGTTCGGCATTGCCAATGACAATCTCTTCCCCGGTGATGGAGCGGATGCGGGTAGTCTTTACCCCCACGTGCACGATGGTGCCGGCCACCTCTCCAAACGTGATGAACTGGCCAATCTCGAACGGTTTGTCGAGACCAATGGACATCGAGGCGAACAGGTCGCCGAGAATGTTCTGCAACGCCAGCGCCACGGCCACACCACCCACCCCGAGGCTCGCAACAAAGGCGGTGATGTTGATGCCCGCGACGCTCAAAGCGGCGAGCAGCAGGGTTGCCCAGACCATAATGCGAGCAAACCAGCTCATCATCGAGAGCACAACGGGGTTGTGGCGCTGGACGCCTTCTGCTGTCAGTGACGCAACCGTCCACGAGTGCACCAAGCCGTTGGCCCAGAGGCCAATTTGCACGGCAATCGCCACGGTCCCGATGAGGCCGAGATAACGCTCTGCGCGGTTCGACAGACCGAGCGTCTGGGCGCCGAGGACCACAAAAGCAGTCAGGACGAGCCACCATCGGCTCTGTTTGGCGGCTGCACCGAGCGCGCGTGCCGCGGGAAGCTGACGCCGCGATAGCGCTCGGCCCATCAATCGAAGGGAGGTGAACACCGTAAGACTGCCGACCAGGGCGATGGCGCCCCCAATCATCCAGCGCCAGGCCGGGACTCCGAGAAAAGCGTAGTGAAGGGCCCACATGTGAAAGGATTCGAGCACGGTTTCTCCTGCATGCACCCAAGGGCGCACATGACAAAGGAGCAAAGAAGGGTGACACAGGCCGTGTTCACGCGATGTGGTCATGGCAGGCACAACGCTGGCGAAATGGATACGGCGCCACTAGAGTCGGTGGAGACACCGGGGCTGACATGAAAGCACGCATCAGACAATGGGCTGGGCGACTGGCGGAATCATTCTGGTTGCTGCCGGCCACGATGGTGTTTTCCGGCATCGGTCTGGCGCTGGTCCTGCTTGCGGTCGACCGCAGCGGCGTGTTGCCCCAATCGCTGACCGGCTCGTCCTGGCTGTACAACGGGGGCGGAACGGGCGCCCGCACACTGCTGGGCGCCATCGTCTCGTCAACCATTGGGGTCGCAGGCACTGTCTTTTCCATTACCATCGCCGCACTGTCTTTGGCCGCTGGGCAGATGGGCCCGCGCCTGCTGCGCAACTTCACCCGCGACCGGGGCAACCAGTTCACCCTCGGCGCATTCTTGGGCACATTCTCCTACACCCTGATGGTGCTTCGCAGTGTCCGCACGCAGCAAGAAGGCGCGTTTACACCGCATCTTTCCCTCTCCGTGGGCATGCTCATGGCGTTTGGATGCGTGGGCACACTGGTGTATTTCGTTGGCCACATGGCCAGTCGTATCAATGTCGACACCGTCATCAAGCTCGTCAGCGAGGATGTCACAGAGGCGTTTGACGCCATGGTGGCCGACGGTGAAAACCTTCCCCGGCCCGATGACGAGATGTGGCGGCAGGCCAGTGTCGTCACGGATTCCCGGCACGGATATCTCCAGCAACTCGACGAGGAAGGCCTCGCCGCCTGGGCGGCAAAAGAAGGCACGGCGCTGCGTCTTCTGGTGCGGCGTGGCGATTACCTGTCCCCGGGCGCACCGGTCGCACTCATGACGGTGCCCGTCGAAGGGGCGGCGGATGCCATCCGGGATGCTTCGGCTTTGGGCGCGACGCGAGGCAGCCGGGGTGACCCGGAACAAACCGTCCGCCAGCTCGTGGAGGTAGCGGTGCGCGCTCTCTCCCCGGGCATCAATGACCCGCACACGGCCATGAGTGTCATCGACCGTCTGGGCGCTGCCCTGTGTTCGTTGTCGGGGAAAACGTTGCCCAATGGCGTGCATGCCCCCGACGGAGCACTGGCGCTGGTCGTGCCCAACGTCTCGTATGAAAGCTTGTGTGACGTCATGTTCCACATGATTCGGCAAAATGCCGGGGGCCACACCGCCGTGCTCATCAAGCTCATCGATGTCTTCACGGTGGTGGTGGCCACCGAGCCAGACACTGAGCGGCACGATGTCATTGGCCGGCATGCAGCGCATGTGGCGGTCGATGCGACGCGCACGGTGGGCAACCTCGAAGACCGGGCTGAAGTGCAGGGCAGGATGGTGCGCTTTTTGGCCATCCGCTCGGCAAGACTATCCGGGTCAAAGCTCCCGACCGCTCTCCTTGGACTGAAGACCGATGCTTGATGTAGCAGCCCTCTGCCTCGTGGTCACAGCGCTGCTGGCCTATGTCAACCACCGCTTCCTGAGGTTGCCAGCGACCATCGGTGTGATGGCCATTGCATTGCTCATTTCCCTGGCCATTGTCGGGCTGCATGCGCTCGGCATCGACCATGGCGTCAAGGCGTACGAAGAATCCTTGCTGCGCGCCATCGATTTTTCCGACGTGCTCATGCAGGGCATGCTCTCGTTTCTCCTCTTTGCTGGTGCACTGCACGTCGACCTTGGGACACTCAAGCGTTACCGCTGGCAGATTGCCGCGCTGGCGATTGTCGGGACGTGCTTGTCGACCGTGCTCGTCGGTGGGGTCCTCTGGTGGGTGTTGCCATGGGTCGGCGTGCCGTTGCCGTTTATCCATTGCCTGCTTTTCGGTGCGCTCATTTCACCCACGGACCCGATTTCCGTCATGGGCATTCTCAAGTCCATCGGTGCACCCAAATCGCTCGAACTGGTCATTGCCGGCGAATCCCTCTTCAACGACGGTGTCGGCGTTGTGATTTTTTCCCTCCTTGTCGGGGTCGCTGCCAGTGGCACGGTTCCGACCGGGCATGAGGTCGGCATGTTGCTGTTGCAAGAAGCCGGTGGGGGTCTTGCCTTCGGGCTGGCCCTCGGCTGGGTCACGTATTGGCTGCTCAAGAGCATTGACCAGTATCAGGTCGAAGTGCTCCTCACCCTGGCGGCCGTCATGGGCGGCTACGCACTCGCCACCCATCTGCATGTGTCAGGGCCGCTTGCGATGGTCGTCGTCGGGCTCATGGTCGGCAACGGGGCTCGCGCGGAAGCCATGTCCGACACGACCCGGCGGTATATCGACATGTTCTGGGAATTGCTCGACGAAATGCTCAATGCTGTGCTCTTTGTCCTCATCGGCATGGAGGTGCTAGTCATAGCCTTCTCACCAGCCCTGTTCATGGGCATGACGACGGCCATTTTGGTGACTTTGCTCGCGCGCCTGGTGACCGTTGGTCTCCCTGTTGCTGCGCTTTCCGGCCTGTTCCGCTTGCCGGCAGGCTCATGGCGGGTGCTGACTTGGGGCGGCCTTCGTGGCGGCATCTCGGTGGCGCTGGCGTTTTCTTTGGCGCCCGGGCCGGGGCGCGACACTGTTCTCGGCCTGACCTATGGCGTCGTCGTGTTCTCCGTGCTGGTTCAGGGCCTCACGGTGGGCAAGGTTGCCGAGGCCGTCTGCAAAGAGCCCCTCAAGGCGTAGGTGGACACATCACCGTTCCGGTAGGCCGCGGGGCGCGGGGCGAGCGGCATCAGTCGCGCAATGGGGCGAACAACCGGGCTTGGTCAATACATACGGACAGCGCGTCGATGGCCGCGGCAAGGCCTACAACGGGGACGTCATCCCCGGGCCGCAGGTGTTCTGACACCTGCACGGCTGCCTCGGTAATCATGGGAAAGTTTGACGCGCGCGACAGGCTTGCCACCCTTTGGGCGCGAAACCGGGCTTCTTCGATATCCCCCTCGAGCACCGACGTGCTCAAGGCGACCGCCTCAATGATGATGTGGGCGTGCGCGAGCAGGTCGCTTTCTTTAAAATCCATGAGCGTGCCGGCAAAAGGGAGGGTCCTGACCATAACAGGGTGCGCCATCGGCTCGCTTTGACAGGACCGTCGATAGGTTAAGTATCGCTGTTGGCCTTCCGTCGTTAGGAGGATGGCAAATGGCCCGGATTGAGCATTACCTCAAACCCGGTGTCGGCCACCTTCAATTCACGGTATCCCGTTAGCGCGACAGAAGCGCTCAAGTCTATCTGTCAGCGGGATCATCGCCGTTTCGGTTTCGCATCCCTTTCAGGGATGGGAACATAGACGTTTGCGACCACCGGGACACGCGTTGATCAAGACCCTCATTTGGCGCCCCCTGCAACGCCTCGTTGATTTCATGTCCGGTTCGGCCACGGGCGGTCTTGTGCTCATGGGCACGGCGGTCTTGGCCATCATCGTGGCTAACTCGCCGTATGCTCCGGCTTACTTCGCAGCATGGCATGGCCACATCGGACCGTTGAGTGCGTTGCACTGGGTAAACGACGGCCTGATGGCCGTGTTTTTCCTGCTCGTGGGGCTGGAAATCAAGCGCGAGTTCATTGACGGCGAACTGGCCTCCAAGCGTCTACGGGTCTTGCCTGGTCTGGCGGCCCTGGGTGGCATGGTCGTGCCGGCGCTCCTGTATCTGCTGGTCAACCGCGGCGACACGGAATCGCTGCGTGGATGGGCGATTCCGTCGGCCACCGACATTGCGTTTGCCTTGGGGGTCGCCGCGCTGCTCGGCAGTCGCGTGCCGGCATCGCTCAAAGCGTTTCTTGCCGCCTTGGCCATCATCGATGACCTCGGAGCCGTCGTCATCATCGCGCTGTTTTATACGCCCGACATCCAGGTGCTGTACCTCGGTCTCTCCTCGCTGATGGTCCTCGTGATGGTCAGCATGAATCGACTTGGCGTGCGCCACCTGTGGCCTTATCTGCTGAGCGGGAGCGTGCTTTGGGTCTTCGTCCATGCCTCGGGCGTGCACGCAACCCTCGCCGGGGTTGCCACCGCGCTATGCGTGCCCCTGCGCGATGCCCAAGGGCGCTTGCCGTCCGATGGGGACTGCACGCATTCGCCGCTGTTGCGACTCGAACACAGCTTGCACCGGCTGGTCCCGCTGACCGTCTTGCCTTTGTTCGGCTTTGCCAACGCCGGCATCTCGTTCTCTGGGGTCGGTGTCGAGCAATGGCTGGCCGCGACCACCGTAGGCGTGGGGTTGGGTCTCGCGTTAGGAAAGCTCGTCGGCGTCTTCGGAACCGCGTGGCTGGCCATCCGGATGGGCTGGGCGGCCATGCCGGGGCGCGCATCCATGACCCAACTTTTTGGGACGGCACTGCTGTGCGGCATTGGATTTACGATGAGCCTTTTCATCGGCATGCTGGCGTTTCCCGTGCATCCCGAACTTCAGGATGAGGTCAAGCTCGGTATCCTTGCCGGCTCGGTCATGGCGGGCCTCGCGGGCTGGCTGGTGCTGCGCTTCGCCGCAAGGCCGTTGCCTGCTGGCCAACCGGCCTAAATCCCAGGCCCGTTGTCAGAACCGCGTCGACACGCCCAGGTAGACCTGCCGGTCGGGAGTCGCCCGCGTCAGGCCGATGTTGGCGCCGACATCCAACTGAAGAGATGGTCCCACGAGATAACTGAGGGCGACATCCGCTGAGCGTTGGCGAATGGTGCCCGACGGGTCGCGGTTGACCGAATCCCACACTTCAAAAGCCACGGTCATCTTGCTGCCCAGGGGATGGGCCATGTTGACGAGGTTGATGAGAGAGCCGTGGTGCCCGGCGCCATCAGTGTCCGCCAATACATCCAGTTCGGGACCAAGGGTCAGCGAGAAGCCCCCGGGGAGCGGAAGGGCGACCGGAAGCGCCAGTCCACCCTCCCAGCGGTCGTTGCCGATCCTATGCGCAGCGGTCGGGGCCTTGATGAAGGGGATGAGGGCGAGGGACCCGGTGTCGGAGTCGACCAGGCGAGTCTTGAGCCGGACCACCACGTCCCCGCTTCCGCTTGTCCGGACGCGTTCACCGCTGTGGTGGTCACGGGATTCAACACGGATACGGGGTGACCAGTTGACCTGCACATCGGTCCTCGATCCAAGGCCATATTTGAGGGTCGGATTGATGACGCTGAACGTGTCGGTGGTCGACGATCCCTGACGGTCATGAACACTGCTGGTGAGGTCTGATTCCACCTGGAACGACCCAGCCGGCACCCTGCAAGTTGAGTTGGCTTTTGTTGGCCGATCGGTGCAGATAGGCACCGGATCGCCGTCGGCGCGAGCCATTGACGACATGACGAGCAAGGACAGCGAAAGACAAAGCGACCGTGCAGGCACCCGGCTACAGAGGTGCCACAATGATGGGGACATGGGATTTGCAACGTGGCTGGCAAGGCTCTACCGGTCACCGCAAGATATTTCGGCGGCCTGTAAAATTGATATGGAGATCGTCATTGGCGGCGTAAATTTCGCGCAAAGTTCGACGGGGTATCATCGACGGCTTGGTCCCGCGAGAACCCCGCATGAAAGCCCCTGTCCATGAGTAAGTTTCGAACGACGGCCAGGGCGCGCGTCCTGGCGTTCGCATCGCATGAATTTCTGTCCATTACCCAATGGCGCAGACGTCTGCTGTTTTGGACCGGAGCCATCGTCGTCGGGCTGTCAGCCGTATTTTTTGCCAAGGCCGCCGATTACGCCTTTGCATCGTTCCGGCAGGTTGCCGCCTACGGGTGGTGGGCGCCGCTGCTTATCACGCCCTCTATGTTCGCGCTGCTCTGCTGGCTTACCCAAGGCGCCATGAGGGCAACGCGTGGCTCAGGCATTCCCCAGGCCATTGCAGCCCTGAAGGTAGAGGACGAGGTCTTTCGCACGCGGCTGCTAGCCCTACGCGTGGCCATTGGCAAGATGGCATTGACCCTTGCTGCGCTTCTTGGAGGCGCATCCGTCGGACGTGAGGGTCCCACGGTGCATGTCGGTGCCGGACTGCTCTACTCGATGGGACGGCGGTTTGGCTTTGACGACCCGACTGCCGCCGGACGTTTCATCCTTGCCGGGTCCGCCGCCGGCCTGGCCGCGGCCTTCAACACGCCGCTGGCCGGCGTGGTGTTCGCCATTGAGGAGATGTCAGGGACGTTCGAACACCGCATGAGCGGCACTTTGCTCACCGCCGTCATTGTCGCGGGCGTCGTGTCGCTCGGCATCGTGGGCAACTACGCGTATTTCGGCGAAATCACCGCGGCCCTGCCGCTGGGACGGGCCTGGCTTGCCGTGCTGCTGACTGGATTGGCAGGGGGGCTTGCCGGCGGACTCTTTGCCCGGCTCATCGTTCCGGCGACCACCGGATTTCGGGGTCTGATGGGGCGATTGCGGGCAAGGCAGCCAGTGGTGTTTGCCGCCGCCTGTGGGCTTGCGCTCGTGCTGCTGAGCTTGCTGAGCGCCAACGGGCTCTACGGCACCGGCTACGCGCAAGCGCAAGACATCCTGCAAGGACACAGCCATACCGGCCCGTTCTTTGGCGCCTTGAAATTCCTCGGCAACGTCGCATCCGCTTGGGCGGGTATTCCGGGAGGGATCTTCTCGCCAGCTCTTGCAGTGGGTGCGGGCTTGGGCGAGAACATCGCCCGCCTCTTGCCCGGCGCGGACGCTTCCGCCGTGGTGTTGCTCGGGATGGCCGCGTACCTCTCCGGCGTCACCCAGGCGCCCCTGACGGCTGCGGTCATCTCCCTGGAACTGACCGCAAACCACCAGATGGCACTGCCCATCATGGCCGCCTGTCTGCTTGCGCGGGCGACCTCGGCGCTGGTCTGTCGGGTACCTGTGTACAAGGCACTGGCCGACAGTCTCATCGAAGGGTTTGAAGTCGAGCGGCGAAAGGCAGGCAGGGGACTGGAAATCGCGGGCTCCCCGCCAGGGTAAAGCCTGGGCGCACTCAGCTCGGCGAGGACGGGAAGGTCGCGTCATCGATGGCGCGCGAAAGCTCAGCGCCGTCAAAGGGCTTGACGAGTGTGACTGCGGTGGGCGGGATGTCATCGGTCGCCTGATCGGGCTCCGACAACATGACCACGATTGCGAGGGCCAAATTCCGCTCTCTGGCAAGTTGAAGGTAGGCGCCGTGTTTTTCCTCGTCCGGCGTCGGTACTAACGCGATGAGAAAATTAACAAGGTCCCGGGTCGCCACCATCAAAGGAGCCTGGGTGTGTGTCGAGGCCGCGGCCACCTCGTAACCGCGGCGCGTGAGGGAGTCGGCGATGATGCTGAGAAGCCCAGTGACGGGTCCTATCACGACAGCAAGAGGGCGCCTGTGGGCCATCCGGCAAGCTCCAATGTAAACGGCTTTTATACAGGGCAAAGGCGACTGCCGTGTCAATAGTTGGACGCCGACACCTTCCGGTGTTTCCCGAAGTGGTTGGCCGCGACTGACCATGAGAGCACGGCAGCGAAACGTTCCTCTCCACTTGTTGCGGTGCACAGCATGGCGCCGGAGGCTAGTCAGAGGGCGACGCCAAGCGTTTCAAGTTCATCTGCAACGAGGAGCAGGCTTGCGCCGTAACCCCTACCCGGTGCACTTTCTACTGGGCCAAGGTCGTGTCCTAGGCGCGCTGCAGCATTAGACAGGGACTGCAGGCCCAGCGCACTAGCGCAGACCGCCAGGAGATGCGTACGGAACCGAGCTTCGTCCAGATCGTCCTGAAGCACGGCCTCGCCGAGGGCGTGGCTCTCACTGACCATCAAAGCCAGAGTGATATGCGAAGGCTGGGAGCGGTCCACGATTTTCGATGGATAAGTTGCCGTTGGGACCCCAGTGTCGGACATCGGTGGGCTGCCGCGCCTGCGAAAAAATACCTATCGAGTGGCCCTTTGTGGGTCGCTTCCATGTGTGCCGCTGCAACCGGTTGCCGTTTGCCTCGCGCCTTTGAGAAATATGGGCCGAGTCACGTCTCTCGTGTTGCCGCATCAATGGCCCGAGCCAGGTCCTGAAGGTCAAATGGCTTGACCAGATGTACGGCGCAAGCCGGTGCGCCTTCGGTCGAAGCGGATGGGTCTGACAGCATCACGATCACCGCCATCCCCGGGTTCTTTCGTCAGGCCCGGATGAGATAGGCCCCTGCCTGGTCTTCGCCGGGCGCCGGCACGGCAGCAGCCAGGAAGTCGACACGGCACGGTCGACCACCATCTCTGCCGCGCCCACATGAGTGGCGGCGGCGACCACCTCAAAGCCGCGTGCCTCCAGGGCATCGGTGACCGTGGCCGCCAGCTCAGCGTTGGGTTCGATGACCACAGCGAAAGGATACTCGGATTTCACGGGCTGCTCCCATTGCGCCAAACCGACTCTCTACCAAATTGTGCGGCCGCTTGCAGGCCCGCACACCTTATTGCTGGAGGCTCCCATGGCGTCGTCTAGTGCGCCTGAGAGCTCCAGCACCGCAAGGGCACAGTCGGGCAGGGGTGGCTGGCCAGGCGCACCGAGGAGGCGCAGAACCTCAGCGGCAGCGAGGCGCACGCCAGCCAAGTGCTCGCCCATGGAGTGGCTTACGATGAGTTTTGCCCGGAATCGGGCTTCCGACAGGTCGCCGCCGAGGAGCGCTTCACTCAAGGCGACGCCATCAATGATTAGGCCGGCAAGGTCGAGGAAGGATTCTTCGTGTTGCAAGGTCGGCTCCCGCTCGTAGGCGAATTGTAAGGCGGATGCCGTGCCAGTGCAGTAGGGACCACTGATTTTCAGCGCAGGAAGACCTTCCCGTGCCGGCTGGATACTAAGAGCGCTCTGAGACCTTTCGCTCAGCGGATAGACTTCGAGGAAGGAATCACGCGAATACAAGATCCTAGACGTTGCAGATCTGGTCCGAGAAGCTGCCGCGATGGGCGACGCTGCGTTGGCGCTAGACGTCGACGAAGCCCGGTTCCGTGCTCAGCTAATTGGAGCGCGGGCCGACCAGGCAGGTTACGTCGACCTCGCTCTTGCCGCCGCTCATCTTGTAATAACTCTCGGCCCCGTCGGAACCGCACCTTCATCGGGATACGGAGCGGGAATGTTGCGAGTTGCGAACGAGTTGGACGCGCTCGGATTCGAACCACTGTAGCTTCGGTTGACTCCAAAGACGAATCGTTGTCAGCCAGGGATCTGGAGCGAATCGCAAGCCGCGCGCAGACTGCAGGCGGGGCCCGCGCTAGCGCGAGGGTTGGACGAAGGCCGTGAGCACTTCGCCGGCCCTGTCGGCCAGTTCACGGTGGGGGTCGAGAATGAGGATGGTCGGCGCGGTCATCGGGCGATTATGCGCCACCTGCACCACGCTGGCATGGTTGTTTTCGTGCTTCACCAGGGGCCCGTTGCGGACGTGGCCTGGCGCTTGTCAGACCTTTCTCCAACCGTTGATGTCGTGACGGACACGGTTGGACTTCGGCTCAACGGCCTCGGGGTGGGCAGGCATCGGTTGGAATCTTTTTCATGAATCCGGCGGGCATCGGCAAGACGTGGCACATATCGGAAGACGGCCGCGAGGGCCAGTCCTTCCGACGAGCAAATGGCAATCACGGCACGCGCGCAAGACTCCTGAAGGGAGCCGGGCGTGAGGTGCAAATCCGGCAAGAAAGTGCCGACGGGACGTGGCGGGTCATCTATGACTAACGGCGCCTCCCATACCAGAGCGGTGTATGATTTTCGCCTCTGTTTTTGAGGTTGCGACATGCAGCGCTCTGGTGGGCCTGACATCAAGGTCAAATATTTCGACGTGCCCCCGCTCGACCCCACAGCCGACCTACGGCGCACCGAGCCCATGCGCGCCGTGCTCGAACCTGAGCCCGGCGCCAACTGGGTGGACATCTTTTACGAACTCCTGCACACGGCTGACCCGCTTATCACGCGGTCCCACCCTGTCATTGATGACGGCGCCGTCGTCTTTTCGCCGAGCGTCGAGGAGGCGAACGGCACGTGCATCTTGCTCAAGCGGTTGGTCATGGACGCCAACAGCCTCTACCGGACGCGTGGGGGCGGCTCGCCGGAGGACATCGAGGCCCGGCGCAAGCACCGCGAAGCACTTGCCGCTCTGGCCGATGCGCTCAACCGGTCTGGCGGTTAGATACTGCCGCGACACCGGCAGAACCAGGGTCGCCGTTCCTGACGCCTCGCTGACGTCCCTTTGCGGCACACTTGCTCGCGGGCCAATCCAGGGGGAGGATGAACGTGGAGGACGGAACAGAGCGCGCGTGCGCACTTGATGCCGACGAGCGGTTCGCGCTCATGCAGCTTTGCTCGACCGCGTACCTTGCGTTGGCAAGACTCGATGATGCCGCCTGTGCCCGCCTTTCGCGGGCAGGACTGGCCGTGAAGGGTACGGACGGTTTCTGGTCTGCCACGACCAAAGGAAGGGCGCTCTTTAAATGCCTGGAAAAGGGGCTGGGGGGCAACGGATTGCGTTGTCCGGATACGGCGTAATGGTGTCCGCCATGACATGCGATTGACAGCCGCTTGACCCGCAAGCGGGCAGTTTGACAGCTCATTTCGGAGGTAATGCGATGAGCGACGACAAAAAGATTCGCGGGCCGGCCGATGCCAAACGCATCAACTTGAACGAGGACTACGAAGTCCTGTACTGGACGACCGAACTCGAAGTCACAGAAGACAAACTGCGGGAGACGGTGAAGAAAGTCGGCGTCATGGCTGACGACGTGCGCAAGGCTCTTGGCAAGGCATGACTGAGCTGAACGTTTACATCTCTCCGCCGTCGACAAGCCGGGGACTGTGGCGGGTACGCTGCGACGGACGCCCAACGGAGGAGTTTCGCTTGGAGCCAGAAGCCATCCGGCGGGCAGCCGAATGCGTCCGCATGGCAGAGAATGCCGGTGGCAGCGGCGTTATCAAGATTGAGCTGCCGGACGGGTCGTGGTCGGTTTTCCAGACCTGAACCGGTCAATGGATCTGGGCCAGTTCGAATGCTTCGGTCAGGTCGACAAGGGCTTGGCCCAAGCCCGTTGACGGCTGGCGGCCAGGGGGGCCGAGAATGCCGATGAGATGGTCTGCCGCTTGCCTGAGTTCAGAGAGCCCGGGTGACGCCAGCTTTTCTCGCAATTGGGCAAGACAGAGGCGGGCGTCATCGAAATTTCCGTCGAGCGCGGTGGCGTTGACGGTGGCAATGCAAGCGCCAAGGCCGTCGGGCAAAACGGCGCGTGCAGGGTGGGCAATCATGGCGGGCTCCGAGTCCGGAGGGGCCTACAATTCTAGCGCGCCTGCCCACCGGAGCAATGCTTAGCGGTCCCCATTTCGCCGGACAAGGGTAATCTTGCCATTCGGCTCCAGCCGGCCGATTTCAACGTCCTGGTCGGTCTCGATTCCTGCGCCGTGCAGCGCCCGGTCGAGAGCCGCGTCGGGAATGTTCTGGTCCCGGAGCGCTGCCGCATCCCGCTTGCCGTTGCGGATAAGCAGGGACGGAAACCCTTCTACGAGGCGATTGAACCGGGGCGAGCGAGCGGATATCCACGCGATGAGTTTGTCTGTTGCCAGAATCCCCGCCACGCCGAGGAAGGGCCCGAGCATTCCACTGTCGTCCCCGATGATGGCTGTCCGGAGCGTGCCACCGGCGAGAGCAATGACAGCGACATCAAATGCCGACATCTCGCCAAAGCTCCTATTGCCGGCGAGCCTCATCAGCACCAGAAGGCCAATGTAGGTAACGGCGCCCCGGACAGGAAACGTCCACCAGGGCATGGTCAGGCCAAATGCATGGTTCATGCGTCCTCCTGCACGTGCGGTGTGTCATGTGCCTGTCTTGCTGTTGGGTTCATCGACTTTCTTGGACTGCGGCGAATCTTTCTGCCGCAGGAAAATCGAGAGCACCACCAGGGAGAGCACTGCGAGAAACTCCGACTGCCAGTTTTGGAAAGACTCAAACCAAAACGACGGGCTGGCGAAGTATTGCCCCAGCGTCTCGGGCGACTGGTGATGCATCAGTGCATCGCCGATGGATTTCCGCCAGCTGCCGAACAGGTGCCCGGTAAAGCTTGCGAGGAACAGCAACAGGAACGCGATGGAAAGGGAGTGGCCATACAACCAGCGAACGACGCTGTGCCGTGCATTCGCCGACGGATGTTGGGGCATTGATGGTGCATCGTCTTCCGATTCATCCATTGGTAGCGACTCCGCCGACCCCTTTTGGCGGAGCCACACGGTCAACAGCACGTAGACGCCCATTTGCAGGAATTCCGATTCCCAGTTTTCAAACGTCGCCGACCAGAAGTCGCCGCTGATCAGATAAGCCGCAAGCCCGATGGACGGACTGCCGTGCTCAATGAGCTCGTCGTTGTGAGCCGCAAACCCCGTGATGCATTGGGCGGACCACGCCGCCAGCATCATGAGCAAGACGGCAATGCTCAATCCGTTTCGCCGAAAAAAAGACGGTGCCCGGGTGCGCTCGGGAATTCGCCTGCTCATGAAAAGACCTCCCCGCTGTGGGGCGTGGCGACATTGCAAGAGTCCCGAAGATGGAGGAGGGTGCGGGCCGTGCGCTCAGAGGTTTGGGACGCCGTGGTATCGACGGGCACAACGCTGTCGAGTCCCCGGACATGAGCGTCCATGACCGTCGCCAGGACGCACGAGTCCGTGGCGATGCCACAAATGACCAGGTCGGTAACCTGCAGGTGTGCCAAAAGCGAGGGGAGGGGCGTTTCAAAGAAGGCCGAATGGCGTGGCTTCAAGATGCGATAGTCGCCCGCTTGGGGCCTCAGGGCATGGACGATCCGGCGCCCCCGGTCGCCCGAAGCCGCAACGCGGGCGAGCATGCCATCAAAATCATCTTCCCATCGGTCAAAGTTGTCGTTTGCAAAAATGACCGGACGGTGCCGCGCCCGAAAGCGCGCGCAGAGCTCCCGGATGGAATCGGCGACAGGAGCGGTCTCGGAAAACAGGGCGTCCCCACCGGGAAAGAGGAACGTGCTGAAGACGTCGAGCACCACCAGCACTGACCTGTCGCCCGCAGGCCCGCCTCTCTGTCGAATCATGTCTCCTCCTCCCCCTTCAGGGCTTGCCGGCTGTTACGGCCGTGCGGAACGAGTCGGTCAACTGTGCGTTTTGTCCCGGCCGCTCATTTCCACACGTTAGCCACCCCTGGTGTGAACATCCCGTGGGTGTTTCCGGTGTAATGCGAAACAAATGCGTCCCCCAGGGAAATGGGAAGACGCGTAAGCCCGTGCCCCATTGACACCGCCTTAACGCGAGTTTTTCGAGTCTTGCTCAGACTGCATCTTCTGCAGCGTGGTGGAAGATTGAGTGTTGCCCATGAATGAACCAAGCGACGGAAAGACCGCGACAGAGGAGCGTTTGCACACCAGCGAGACCCAGTTCCGGATTCTCGTCCAGGGAGTCGCTGACTACGCGGTGTACATGCTCGACCCCACGGGCCACGTGTCGAGCTGGAATCCCGGCGCCGA
>Ga0182005_1000182_pt1 | contig 43296 bp, 37 predicted proteins | sample Sormic07211103_1_FD_123021 | JGI IMG/M metagenome (GOLD analysis project Ga0182005, IMG submission 123021) | Rhizosphere microbial communities from Sorghum bicolor, Mead, Nebraska, USA - 072115-103_1 MetaG | ecosystem: Host-associated > Plants > Roots > Rhizosphere | place: USA: Nebraska...
AGCCTGAACAAGCCGTCGTCGCGGCGCGGCGGCATGCGTTGCGCGGCTTCGTGCAAGTGCTGCCGCAGGGCCGCGGTCCCGGCGTCTTGCGCACGATGCGCGGCGACGGCAAAGATCGGCGCGTCCGCCAATCGGGTAGACGCCAGCAATTGATGGATTTCGCCGGTGACTTCCGCAATGCGCGCCGCATCGACCCGGTCGGTCTTGGTCAAGGCCACCGCACCGGCTCCGATACCCAGCCATTGCAGGATTTCCAGGTGCTCGCAGGTTTGCGGCATGATGCCGTCATCGGCGGCGATGACCAGCAATGCGAAGTCGATGCCGGAAGCGCCGGCCACCATCGTGTGCACCAGGCGTTCATGGCCGGGCACATCGATGAACCCGAGCACCTCGCCGTTCGCCAACGGCGTGTAGGCGTAGCCAAGTTCGATCGAAATGCCGCGCGCCTGTTCTTCCTTGAGACGGTCGGTGTTGACGCCGGTCAGCGCCTTGATGAGTGTGGTCTTGCCGTGATCGATATGCCCGGCGGTGCCGACGATCATGTCGACAGGCCTTGCAGCTGTGTGCTGAACAGGGCTTCGTCATGCTGCTCCAGGCAGCGGCAATCCAGCCACAGCGCGTCGTTGGCGATCCGTCCTATGACAGGACGCGGCAGCTGGCGCAAGGCTTTTTCCAGCTTGTCGAGCGCGCGGCCATGGCGCTTGCCGCCGTTGGTCGCATTGCCCGCGCGAATCACCAGGCCATGGCTAGGCAACTGATCTACCGGCAGGGCGCCGCTGCCGATCTGGCTGGACATTGCCTCGGCGGTGACGGCGTAGTGTGTTCCCAGCGCATTCTGCAGAACGGGCAGCAGGCGTTCGGACTGCGCTTTTATCGCGGTCTGGCTGCGGGTAAGCAGGCGCAGCGTGGTCAGGCGCTCCGCCAGGAATTTCGGGGCCAGATACAGCCGCAGCACGGGCTCCAGCGCAGCCAGGGTGAGCTTGCCAACGCGCAGCGCGCGTTTCAGCGGGTTTTTCTTGATGCGGCGTATCAGGTCGGCGCGGCCGACGATCAGCCCGGCTTGCGGGCCGCCCAGCAGCTTGTCGCCGCTGAAGGTGACCAGGTCGGCGCCCTGGCGGATGGTTTCCCGTACCGTGGTTTCTCCGGGCAGGCCCCACTGCGTCAGGTCGACCAGGGTGCCGCTGCCAAGGTCGACCGTCACCGGCAGTCCGTGCGGCTGCGCCAGTTCCGCCAGCGTGCTCACTTCCACGCTGCGGGTGAAGCCGCTGATGGCGTAATTGCTGCAATGGACCTTCATCAGCATCGCTGTGCGTGCCGTGATGGCATTGGCGTAATCGGCAGGGTGGGTGCGGTTGGTGCTGCCGATTTCCACCAGTTTTGCACCCGCGCGCTGCATGATGTCGGGGATGCGGAATGCGCCGCCGATCTCGACCAGCTCGCCGCGCGACACAATCACTTCCTTTTTCTGCGCCAGTGCGTTGAGCATCAGCAGCACCGCGGCGGCATTGTTGTTGACGACGGTGGCCGCTTCGGCGCCGGTCAGTTCGCACAGGACATCTTCAACCAGGCTGTCGCGGTCGCCGCGGCCGCCGGTTTCCAGGTCGAATTCAAGATTGCCGGGACAGGTCAGGGCACTGACTACTGCCTGCACCGCTTCGTCCGGCAGCAGGGCGCGGCCGAGGTTGGTGTGCAGCACGGTGCCTGTCAGGTTGAACAGTGCACGCAGGTGCAGCCGGCTGGCAGCTGCCAATTGTTTCTCAAGAATGTCGATGAGCTGTGAATCATCGACGTCTGCAGGTATCAGTTTGCCGGCCAGGGCATCGGCTCGCAGCTTGTCCAGGTGTTTGCGCAGCGCTGCGGTCAGTTGGGTCCGCCCGTACAGCGCCAGCAGCGGTTTGATGTCTGCCAGGTTCAGGACGCGGTCCACCGAGGGAATGTCGCTGGCGGAAGCCTGTGGGGCTGCTCCTGTCGCGGCCGGAGTGGTTGCTGCAGCCATTCAATTCTCCATGGATTGCCAGAGCAAGGGATTGCCGCGCCGGCGTGCGTAAGCTGTTTCACCCATCAGCAGGTCCAGGGTTACGCTGGCAAGGTCGTCGGCCAGCGGTTCGATATAGGGATCTTTCTCCTGGTAGAAGATTTTAAGCCAGCTATGGCATTCGTCGCAGGTTTCTGCCTTGATGGCTGTCGGACCGTCTTCTATGACCTGGTAAGCAATGCCTTTCGTGGAATCGCAATGGCTGCACTTGATGCGCACCATATGCCATTCGGCGGCGCACATGCTGCATTGCAAATAACGATGGCCCTGCGACTGCCCATCCATCCGCACCACGCTGGCGACCGGCAGCGAACCGCAGCATGGGCACAGGCCGGGCGTATCGAGCAACGGCACATCGCGTTCGCTGAAGCGGGTTACCAGGTCGCAGCACACTACCTGCAGGGCTGCGGCGTAGAACGGCGCGGTGGCCGGATCGACGATTTCATCGTTGCCGCGCAGGATGGCTTCGGCCTGGCTGTCGCGTTCGTTCGCGCTGTTTTTCTGGATGCGCGCTATCAATTGCGCGGCGGCCGCGGGGATGCCGCCGGTTGTTGCGACGCGTTCCAGCAGCTGGTCCAGGACGGCCTGCCAATGCGGGCTGCGCACCTGGTCTGCCGCCAGGATCAGCGGCATCAAATGCGTGTGTGCGAGGTTGATGCGGGCCTGGTCCCGGGCGTCGTCGTTCGGTTCGCCGGCCAGCTTGTCGAGGGCCAGCTGCTGCGCGTCCACCAGCACCGCCATCAGGTTCAGGTATTCGCCGATGGCGTTTCCCGGCGCAAGCTGTTTCAGGCGTTGCGCGCGGTTGCTGAATACGCTGGCGCGCTCCGGCAGCCGGATGCGTGGAATGGCGTTGTGATCAAGTGCTTCAATTTCGCCCGGTTCGAGAATGCGCTGCAAGGTAATCCCTTCATTCGCCTGTCATTTTCCGGTACCACGCCGGGTGATGCTTGCGCGCCCAGGCGCGGCTGACGGTGCCGTGTGTCATGGCGCCTACCGTTCCCTTGATCCACAGCGCGGCATAGATATGCACGACGATGCCGACGATCAGCAGGAAACCGCATAGCGCATGCAGCACAACCGCCGCCCGGATGACGAGTACCGGGAACATCCAGGAAAACCAGGCGCGCCAGATGACGATGCCGGACAGCAGCAAGCCAATCATACAACCGATCATCATCCAGAACAGCAACTTCTGGCCGCCGTTGTAGCGGCCTACCGGCGGCAGGCTTTCTTCGCGGTTGTTGACTACGTCGCGTATGCCTTTCAGCCAGGCAATGTCGTTTTTTTCGATCAGGTTGTGGCGCCAGAACCCCAGGGCCAATATCGCAAAGCAAATGAACATCACCAATCCGATGAAGGGATGCAGGATCCGCGTCCACGGTCCGCCGCCCAGCACAAAGCTGAGCCAGAACATGGCGGGGTGGAACAGCGCCAGCCCGGACAGCGCCAGTATGACAAACGTGATGGCGACGATCCAGTGGTTGATGCGTTCCTTGGCGTTGTAGCGCTGGATCTTGTCATGCTCTACGTCTCGTTCGGAATTGTTCATGGCGGCAGATCCTGCGAGGTGACGTTGCTGCCGTGCGGCGCTGGCAGTTGCGCGCCGCGCCGTGCGGCTTCGGTTTCTTCCCGTTCCGCCGCCTCGTCTTCCGCCGAGACTTCGTTCGGTCCGACCTTGATATAGTGGAAAAACCCTGCCAGCGCAGTCAGCGCGATGCCTGCCAGCGCCAGCGGCTTGGCGGCGCCTTTCCACAAGCCGACCAGCGGGCTGATGCGTGGATCGTCCGGCAAACCGTGATAGAGCGATGGCTTGTCGGCGTGGTGCAGCACATACATGACATGGGTGCCGCCCACGCCTGGCGGGTCGTACAGCCCGGCCTTGTCGAAACCGCGTTCCTTGAGGTCGACGATGCGCTCTGCCGCATGTTCCTTCATGTCTTCCTTGGTGCCGAACACGATGGCGCCGGTAGGGCAGGTCTTGACGCAGGCCGGCTCCTGGCCCACGGCCACGCGGTCCGAGCACAGCGTGCATTTATAGGCTTTGTTGTCCTTCTTTGAAATGCGCGGTACGTCGAACGGGCAGCCGGTTACGCAATAACCGCAGCCGATGCAGTTCTCTTCATGGAAATCGACGATGCCGTTGTTGTACTGGACGATTGCGCCAGGCGAAGGGCAAGCCTTGAGGCAGCCCGGGTCTTCGCAGTGCATGCAGCCGTCCTTGCGGATCAGCCATTCGAGATTGCCGTCCGGGTTTTCATATTCCGAGAAGCGCATGACGGTCCATGAATGCTCGGTCATGTCGGGCGGATTATCCAGCACGCCGACATTGACGCCGACCTCATCGCGCAAATCGTTCCACTCCATGCATGCGGTCTGGCAAGCCTTGCAGCCTATGCACTTGGTGACGTCGATCAGCTTGGCGACGGTGCCCGTCACCGGCTCGCGCACGCCGGGCGGCGGCGTGGTGGTGGCGGACACCCGCTTGATATCTAATGATTGCAGTGCCATGGCTTCTCCTATGCTTTCTCGACCTTGACCAGGAACGACTTGAATTCCGGTGTTTGCGAATTGCCGTCCCCCACACCGGGCGTCAGTGTGTTGGCAAGGTAGCCCGGTTTCGCCACGCCCTTGAACCCCCAGTGGATCGGGATGCCGACGTGGTGCACAGGTTTACCTTCAATCATCATTTTCTTGATGCGCTTGGTCACCACCGCCACGGCGACGATATGGCCGCGCTTGGAGCTGACCCTGACGCGCTCGCCGGCGACCACGCCGACTTCTTTCGCCAGCTCTTCGCCGATCTCGACAAACTGCTCGGGCTGCAGGATGGCGTTGAGGCGCGCATGCTTGGTCCAGTAATGGAAATGTTCGGTGAGCCGGTAAGTGGTGCCGACATGCGGAAAGGCGTCGGCCTTGCCGAACATGGCGCGGTCGTCAGGGAACACCCGGGCGCCGGGATTGCTGGTCGCGGCCGGATTTTTAGGGAACAGCGGGTTATAGCCGACCGGCGTCTCGAACGGTTCGTAATGCACCGGGAACGGCCCTTCGGCCATGCCGGCGCGGGCGAAGAAACGCGCTACGCCTTCCGGGTTCATGATGAACGGTCCCATGCCGCCGGCAGGCGCTTCATCCACCTTGAAATCGGGGACATCGACGCCGCCCCATTTCTGGCCGTTCCAGCCGATCAGCTTGCGTTTGGCGTCGAACGGCTTGCCGTTGAGATCGCATGACGCGCGGTTATACAGGATGCGCCGGTTGGCCGGCCACGCCCATGACCAGTTCAGGGTCTGGCCGATGCCGGTCGGATCCGAGTTGTCGCGGCGCGCCATCTGGTTGCCGGCTTCGGTCCAGCAGCCGGCGAAAATCCAGCAGCCGCAGGCGGTGCTGCCGTCGTCGCGCAGCTCGGCAAAACCCGCCACCTGTTCGTTTTTCTTGCGTACGATCTTGGCCGGATCCTTGGGATCGGCCAGGTCGCTCAGCGCGCGGCCGTTGTATTCCTTGGCCAGCTCGTCCGCGGTCGGGCTCTCCGGATTGGCGTAGGGCCAGGCCAGGTTGACGATAGGGTCTGGATATTTGCCGCCGTCCTTGACATACATCTTGCGGATCTTCAGGAACAGTTCCGACATGATTTCCAGGTCGCTGCGCGCCTCGCCCGGAGGTTCGGCGCCTTTCCAGTGCCATTGCAGCCAGCGGCCGGAATTGACCAGCGAACCGTCTTCTTCGGCAAAGCAGGTGGTCGGCAGGCGGAATACCTCGGTCTGTATCTGGCCCGGGTCGACGTCGTTGAATTCGCCATGGTTTTTCCAGAACTCGGAAGTCTCGGTGGCCAGCGGATCCATGATGACCAGGAACTTCAGCTTGGCCAGGCTGGCGCCGATCTTGCCCTTGTCCGGCGCCGCCGCCAGCGGGTTGAAGCCCTGTGCGATGTAGCCGTTGACCTTGCCTTGCTTCATCAGCTCGAACACCTGCAGCATGTCGTACGGCTTGTCCAGCTTGGGCAGGTAGTCGAAGGCCCAGTTGTTGTCGGCCTTGGCGGCGTCGCCCCACCATGATTTCATCAGGCTGACGTGGAATTTCCCGTAGTTCTGCCAGTAGCTCAGCTGGTTCGGGCGCAGCGGCTTGCTGGCGCGGGCGGCGATGTACTTGCCGTAATCCTGTTCGGATTCGGAAGGCAGCGTCATGTAGCCCGGCAGCAGGTTCGTCATCAAGCCGAGGTCGGTCAGGCCCTGGATGTTCGAGTGGCCGCGCAGCGCATTCATGCCGCCGCCGGAAATGCCGATATTGCCGAGCAGCAGCTGCACCATGGCGCCGGTGCGGATGATTTGCGATCCGATCGAATGCTGGGTCCAGCCGAGCGCGTACAGGACGGTGCCGGCGCGCGTCGGCGAGGCGGTGGATGCCAGCATTTCGCAGACCTTCAGGAATTTCTCCTTGGGCGTGCCGCAGACGCTTTCCACCATTTCCGGCGTATAGCGCTCGTAATGCTTTTTCATCAGGTTGAAGACACAGCGCGGATGGGCCAGGGTCGGATCGGTCTTGACAAAACCGTCGTCGCCCAGCTCGTAGTCCCAGGTGGTCTTGGCGTAATTATGCTTTTCCGCGTTATAGCCGGAGAAAATGCCATCCTCGAAGGTAAAGTCTTCGCGCACGATAAACGTGAAGTCGGTGTAGTTCTTGACGTACTCGTGCTGGATCTGGTCTTTTTCCAGCAGGTAGCGGATGACCCCGCCGAGGAAAATGATGTCCGTGCCGGTGCGGATCGGCGCGTAGAAATCCGCCACCGAGGCCGAACGCGTAAAGCGCGGATCGACCACGATCAGCTTCGCCTTGTTATGCGCCTTGGCTTCCGTCACCCACTTGAAACCGCAGGGATGGGCTTCGGCGGCATTGCCGCCCATGATCAGTATTACATCCGCATTCTTGATGTCGACCCAATGATTCGTCATCGCTCCACGGCCAAACGTCGGGGCAAGACCTGCCACCGTCGGACCGTGTCAGACACGCGCCTGGTTGTCGAACGCCAGCAGCCCGAGGCTGCGCATGGTTTTATGCGTCAGGTAGCCAACTTCATTGCTGCTGGCCGATGCCGCCAGCATGCCGGTGGTCAGCCAGCGGTTGACGGTCAGTCCCTGCGGCGTCTTTTCGACAAAATTGGCGTCCCGGTCCTGTTTCATCAGGGTCGCGATGCGGGTTAAGGCATCGTCCCATGACATCCGTTTCCATTCCTTGGAGCCGGGCGCCCGGTATTCGGGATATTGCAGGCGGCTGGGACTGTGGATGAAATCGAGCAGGGCCGCGCCTTTGGGGCAGAGCGTGCCGCGGTTGACCGGATGGTCCGGATCGCCCTCGATGTGGATGATGCTGGCCTTGGCATTTTTTGCACCGTCGCCGAGGCTGTACATCAGGACGCCGCAGCTGACTGAGCAGTAGGGGCAGGTGTTACGGGTTTCGGTAGTGCGAGCCAGCTTGTAGCTGCGTACCTCCGCCAATGCCGGCGCCGGCGAAAATCCCATCAGCGCCAAGCTCGAACCTGCCAGGGTAGCGCCAGTCGTCTTTAGGAACTGGCGTCTTGACATGTGAACCATGGGTAGACCTCTCTTTGTGCATTAATGCCAAATCGCGTCGGAGCATGCAGTTTTATTATAGGATGGATTATTGTTTGCCAACAGAAGGAAAATGTTGCGGCTCCGCCATTCTCGCAAATTCTTCATCTGGCCGGATACCTCGCTTGTTATTTAATTGATAACGCCAGGAAAAGTCAGGCAAGCCTGCAGTTCACGCCGCCATGGCAACACGGCATAATACGGCCATGGAACAACAAATTCTCGAAATCGACATCGCCGACTGGCAGGTCAGCACCCCGAACTCGGCCTGGATTTCCGCGCTTGAGGCCGGAAAAGTCCTGTATTTCCCTCATCTCAGCTTCAGCTTCACGGCCGACGAACGGCGCTTCCTGACGCCGGCGATCCGCGATCCCAAGAGCCGCAATATCAGCCTGGACGCCAACGGCAAGCTGAAGGGAGCGCTGGGCGACGCCGCCGATCAAGAGGCATTGGCCAGCATGATCGGACGTTTCCGGGCGCAGGCCCAGCAGCTGATCCACTCTTTGCTGCCGGCCTATGCCGACAGCCGCAGCGAATTGCGCATGGCGCCCACCAGCTATCGGCCGATGCAGGTGGAAACCCGCGCGCAGTCGTGGCGTGCCGATGACCGCCGCCTGCACGTCGACGCCTTCCCGTCGCGCCCTAATTACGGTGAGCGCATCTTGCGCGTATTCGCCAACGTCAATCCGGACGGCGTGCCGCGCATATGGCGTGTCGGCGAGCCTTTTGAAGATGTGGCGCAACGTTTTTTGCCCAGGGTAAAAGCTTATTCGCGCTGGCAAGCGCAGGTGTTGAATGCCTTGCATGTCACCAAGTCGCTGCGCAGCGAATACGATCACCTGATGCTGCAGCTGCATGACGCCATGAAGTCGGATCCGGCCTATCAGAAAGACGGCCCGCAGGTGACGCAGCCGTTTGCCGCCGGCTCGGTATGGGTATGTTTTTCCGACCAGACGCCGCATGCGGTGATGGCTGGCCAATACATGATGGAGCAGACCTTGCACCTGCCGGCAGCCAAGCAATACGATCCCGGCGCCAGCCCGCTGGCGATCCTGCGCCGCCTGACCGGCCGTGCGCTGACCGAATGAAGGCTGCATCGGGTTTTGACGCGGGGCGGGCCTGGCGTATCCGCCTGCTTTATTCCGCGGCATGGTGGCTGGCAATGCCCCTGGTATTGCTGCGTTTATGGCGCCGCGGCAGCAAGGAGCCGGGCTACCGCCAGCATGTGGCGGAGCGCATCGGCTTTTACCCGCCTGTCGCGCCGGCGCTGGCGTCGCGCAAGTTTCTTTGGGTGCATGCGGTCTCGGTAGGTGAAACGCGCGCTGCCGAACCCTTGATTGCGGCGCTGCTCGATGCCTATCCGGAACATGCGGTCCTGCTGACGCACATGACCGCGACCGGCCGCGCCACAGGACAAGCCTTGTTCGGCAAATCGCCGCGTGTGCTGCAATGTTTTCTTCCTTACGATACCGGCTGGATGGCCGGCCGTTTCCTGCGCCATTTTTCGCCGCTAGTGTGCGTGCTGATGGAAACCGAAGTGTGGCCCAACCTGATCGTCCAGTGCGCGCGCCGCAAGGTGCCGGTGGTGCTGGCCAATGCGCGCCTGTCGGAGCGCTCCCTGCGCCGCGGCAAGCGCTTTTCCACCTTGATGACCGAAGCTGCCAGCGGCATGTCTTGTGTCGGTGCGCAGACCGAAGCGGATGCCGCACGCTTGCGGCAACTCGGCGGCGACAATGTGCAGGTGACCGGCAACCTGAAATTCGACGTCACGCCGGCTCCGGCCTTGCTGGCTGTCGGCGCCGCAATGCGGGAGCAGATCGGCAGCCGCCCGGTGCTGCTGTGCGCCAGCACGCGCGATGGTGAAGAGGAGCTGATCCTGGAAGCCTTGTACAAGCGGAGCCAGGACGCCGCCTACGCCAATTTGCTGGTCATCATCGTCCCGCGCCATCCGCAGCGTTTCGACGAAGTGGCCGCCATGGCCACAGCGAAGGGCTTGCCGCCGCTGCGCCGCACCCGCCTCGGCGGGCAGCCGGTGCCGCCGCAGGTGAAGGTGCTGGTCGGCGATTCGATGGGAGAAATGTTCGCCTATTACGCAGCTTGCGACGTGGCGTTCATCGGCGGCAGCCTGTTGCCGATGGGCGGGCAAAACCTGATCGAGGCATTTGCGGTCGGCAAACCGGTCTTGATCGGACCCCATACTTTCAATTTTTCAGACATCACCGAGCAGGCTATTGCCGCCGGCGCGGCGCAACGGGTGAGCGACGTCGGCCAGATGCTAGACACCGCCCTGCAACTGTTGCAGGCCGGCCCGCAACGCCAGGCGATGGGCGAACGAGCCATCCATTTCGCGCAGCTGCATCGAGGCGCCACCGCGCGCACCATGGCCTTGCTGGCGCCGTTTATCTGACCTTGCCTGCCACCATGCATGCATCTTTTATCGTCACCAAAGTGGTCAGCGCGCTGCTGCTCCTGCCAACCAACCTGATCTTGCTGTGTATTGCGGGCATGCTGCTGCGGCGCGCTTTCCCGCGCATCGGCATGGCGCTCAGCCTGGGGTCATTGCTGTTGCTGGTAGTGCTCAGCAGCAAGGCCGGGGCTTTGTTGCTGGTGGCGCCGCTGGAGCAGCGCGCTCTGCCGCTGGCGGCGGGCGCAGCCGACGGCGCACAGGCCATCGTCATTTTGGGCGGAGGCAGGCTGGCAAATGCGCCGGAATACGATGGCGGCGATACGCCAAACTATTGGACCCTGGCGCGCTTGCGCTACGGCGCCAAATTGCAGCGCCAGACCGGGCTGCCGATACTGCTGTCGGGCGGTACGCCTGACGGCTCCAGGATGTCGGAAGCTGCCGTCATGGCCAAAAGCTTGAGGGACGATTTTGCGACGCCGGTAAAATGGCTTGAAGAGGCATCTGACGACACCAAGCAAAATGCAAAATTCTCCGCTGAGATTTTACGGCAAGCGAAAGTCCAAAAGATCATTCTGGTGACTGATGCCGTGCATATGCCCCGCGCTCAATTGTTGTTTGCTCAAACGGGACTGCAGGTGGTTGCGGCCCCAACCGTATTTCTCAGCCGGGACCGATTTACCCTGCTAAGTTTCTTGCCGTCTGGTGAAGGCATGCGTTACAGCGGATATGCGTTGCACGAATGGCTGGGGTTGTTTTGGTAAGGAACGGCGGGATTTTTCCGGGCAAATCGGAATTGTGCAACCTTGCGCCAGCTCAAATTTTGGAAAGGCAATCGGATTTGTAAGGGTTTGTACCGATTTGTAAGTTATTGATTTATATAGGGCGTTTTAATGACATGACGAACTCAAGTTTGCTATCCTTCGCTATTTCGCGAAAAAAGCAGCCTCAAGAGCCTGCGTTCCAACATGTGCTTTTTTACAAATTCCGCTCGATTGAGTTTCTATCCTTGAAGCTTGACGATGCCTATATTATAAGTCAGTAAGGATTGCAATTGAGTATCAACACATCTTGTAACTCTGCTTTAGATAATGTTCTTAATACCAATGCCGCGCATGTGGCCTTCGGTGTTGATACTAATTATTTTCGAGGCATGGGTGTCAATATTACCTCTATTGTTAAAAACAATCCTGACGTGGTTTTCATTTTCCATGTCTTTGCTTTTTCGATTACCGATGACAGCCGGCGCCGGTTGCAGGAATTGGAAACCAGCCACAATATTTCCATAGTAATTCATATCCTGCACACGGATATTTTGTCCGAATTCTCTCAATTCCCCTGTTTTTCGCAACACCCGCTTGGTACATTTATCCGGATTTTGATCCCCAATCTAATGCAAGGGATAGCCGGCAAGGTCCTGTATCTTGACGCGGACATCTTGTGCATGGGGAAAATTGACGAGTTATTGCAGGTTGAAATGAACGACTGCATTGCCGCAGTCGTACACGATGAGCTTGAAACTACGGTGAAGACGCAGGTTGCGGCATTACATCTGCAGCATCATGAATATTTCAATGCTGGCGTAATGTACATTGACGTCAATAATTGGGCCGCGAACGATACGCAAAACAAGGCGCTCACGGTTCTTTCAACCCAAGAATTGCGTTTCGCCGACCAGGATGCGTTGAATGTCGTGCTCAATGGACGTGCAAAATACATTGATGACAAATGGAATTACCGCTATCACCTGGTGGATTTTCTCAGCAAGGGCGGCACGCGCTTGAATGTGACCAAGCCGTTTGTGTTCATGCATTTCACAGGCCCGGTAAAGCCTTGGCAATCCTGGTGCCTGCACGAAGCCAGGTCGATATTCGTCGAATATCAGTCAATGTCTTCTTGGGCCGACATGCCGCTGGACCCTCCGAAAAGTGTCAGGGAATTAAAATTGTTCTCGAAATTCCTGATCAAGCAGCACAGGATCGTTGAGGGAATCGGATGGCATGCAAAATATTTATGGCTAAGATTCATGAATAATGTAAAAAAATACACTTGACCATAAATATCCTGTTTGTGCCTTCATGCGTGTTTTTAGGAAACTAAAATAGCATTAATTTGAAACCGGATCTGAATCTCAGTTGTCGGAATAATATGGCGATGTATTTATTTCTAAGCGCTATAACATTTGCAAATCGGAGAAATACTTGCGTTACGTGAAATTGTTGATTGCTTCCATCGTCATAGCTTTTTATACATTGGCATTGGTTGTAGATCGTGCGGCCGGTGTGCTTTTTGCCTTATTGTTATTATGCAGCCTGATTTTGCTTGCCTCCAAAAGATATCCGGACGATAAATCATTTGGCCAGGTGATGGAAGGTTATTGGCCGCTTTGCCTGGCAATGTGCGCTCCTTTGGTTGCGGTATTTGCTAACCAGCTTGCATCCGGTCACTTCGCGGGCAGGACTTATGATCCGCTACTTCGGCTTGCGGTGTTTGCCTTGATTTTCTGGATTCTCTCGTTCTTGCCGATCAGGTACATGAAACATGTGCAATGGGCCCTGGTCATAGGCGCATTTCTGGCGGTTGTCAAAATCTATATCCTTACGGACGGCGGCGCCAAGCGTTATGGAACGGATTTCATTCCCATCATAATTTTTTCCGAAATGGCCCTGTTGCTGGGGATATTCTCGGTATTTTCGATCGCGTGGAACAAGCCTGGCAACAAGCTGGCGATATTATTCAAAATTGCAGCGCTTTGTACCGGTTTGTATGTCGCCTATTTATCCCAATCGCGCGGGGTCTGGCTTACGATACCGGTTTTTATTGCGCTTGCCTGCCTGGTAACCAAAAACATCCGTACCAGTTATAAATTATCTGTCATAGTTTTTTTTGTAATACTAATTGGCGCCGTCTCCCACTACGGTCAAATTGTAAAAGAGCGAGTATCTGTTGCTGAAAGCGATATGACCCAGTATTCCGGGGGTGAAAATGTCGACACTTCTCTCGGCATCCGTCTTCAGCTATGGCGAGGATCCTGGGTGCTGTTTACAGAACACCCGATTTTCGGAGTCGGGGTAGAAGGATTCCCGAAAGCGTTGGAAGAATTGTCGGAGAGAAATGTCATTACGCCGGTCGCAGCAGGCTTTCCGCATTCACATAATGAAATATTATTCATGATGTCCCGGCTGGGATTATTCGGGCTGTTTGCATTATTGGCATTATATTTTGTGCCGGCATATTATTTTTTGCGCGATATACGCAATGATGACCATGAGGTTCGATATACGGCCGGGATGGGAGTGGCGCTCTGCCTTGGTTTTATCGTCCTGGGGCTGGTGGATGTTATATTTTTATGGTGGGAAATCTATCCTTACTATGCCTTGAGCATTGCATTTTTCCTGACGTATATCATCAAGCGTAAAAAAATCCTGGCGGAACAGGGGCAGTTATCTTAATCTGCCCGGATTCATATACCGTCTGGATTCATGTTTTGCCAGCGCCATGAGTCGCTGCATATGACATCCAGCCCTCGTGTGGCCCGCCAGTCGAGGATTTCCGAGGCTAAAGACGGATCTGCGTAATAGGCGGCGACGTCACCTGAGCGTCTTGGCACAATTTCATAGGGAATCGGGCGTCCGCATGCTTTTTCATAGGCATGAATTACCTCAAGGACGCTGATTCCATGCCCAGCGCCAAGATTCACGGTGAACGATCCATTGCCGGATGGACCGTCGTCAAGCAGATGCGATACCGCCGATACATGCCCCTCGGACAAGTCCATTACATGGATATAGTCGCGCACGCCGGTGCCGTCCGGAGTAGGGTAATCGCCGCCATATATGTGTAATTTCTCCCGTTTTCCCACCGCAACCTGCGCAACATAAGGCATTAAATTGTTTGGAACGCCGCGCGGATTTTCACCGATCAACCCGCTCTTGTGTGCGCCGACCGGGTTGAAATAGCGCAAATATCCTATTTTCCAGTCACGATCCGAATGTTCAAGATCTCGCAGGATTTGCTCGCCCATCAATTTTGTCTGGCCATATGGGCTGGTCGTGCGTAAAGGCGCATCCTCTTTGATCGGTACTGAATCGGGGTCGCCGTAGACCGTGGCCGATGAGCTGAATACCAGGGTTTTCACGCTATGCCGTGCCATCACCGAACATAAATTCAACAAGCCGTTCAAATTGGTGTCGTAGTAGGTCAATGGCTTTGCTACCGATTCTCCCACTGCCTTCAATGCGGCAAAATGAATGGCTGCGTCGATTTTATGCTGCTGGAAAATGGAGTCGAGCAGGGATTCATCCCGTACGTCGCCTTTAATAAAATTCAATGTTGACTGGGTAATCGCAGAAATGCGCCCAATCACTTCCATGCTGCTGTTGCAGAAATTATCCAGGCCGATCACGTTATACCCGGCCTCAAGCAGGGCGCACCAGGTATGAGAGCCAATATATCCGGTGGCTCCGGTCAGGATGATGGTTTTCTTCATGGGGAATCTATTTCAATCCATATTGGGGGCAGACACAAACTGTAATGGTAAAAAAAACGCCGCACAAGTGCGGCGTTTTGCGTAACTCTAGCCTGGGACGGTTATTTCGTCGCCGCTACCACGGTATTTTCATTCAAACCGCCACCCAGCGACCGGTACAGGTCGATCGCATTGTTCAGGCGCAGCTGCCGCGTCTGGATCAGGGACTGCTGCGCCGAGAACAGGTCGCGCTGCGCATTCAGGCGGTCGGTCGAACTGGCGATGCCGTTCTTGTAGCGCAGTTCGGTCAACTTCACCCGCTGTTCCTGCGCCTTGAGGAAGGCATCCTGGGCTGCCAGCTGTTCTTCCAGCGTGCCGCGGGCAACCAGCGCATCGGCCACTTCCCGGAATGCGCTTTGGATGGTTTTCTCGTAGCTGGCAATCGCCAGGTTCTTGCGGATCTCGCTCAGCGACAGGTTGGCGCGGTTGCGGCCGCCCTCGAAAATCGGCAGCGTCAGCTGCGGCACGAACGACCAGGTGCGGCTGCCGGCCGAGAACAGGCTGCCCAGCGATGTGCTCGCATTGCCGATTCCCGCCGTCAATGAGATGGTCGGGAAGAAGGCGGCGCGCGCTGCACCGATATTGGCGTTGGCGGAACGCAGCTGCTGCTCCGCTTCACGGATATCGGGACGGCGGTTCAACAGATCGGAAGGCAAGCCGGCCGGGATCTCGGTGACGATTTGCTCATCCGACAGCGATTGCGGCGCGGGCAGGTCGCCTAACGGCTTGCCGACCAGGAGAACCAAGGCGTTGGTAGCCTGGCCGCGCTGGCGCACCAGCGTCGTCAGCGACACGCGGGCAGACTGCACCAGCGTTTCGGAGTTGCGCAGGTCGAGTTCCGACGAGGCGCCGACATCAAAACGCATCTTGTCCAGCTTGTAGTCGTCCAGGCGGCTGTCCAGGGTCTGCTGCGCCAGCCTTTGCTGCTCGGCATACGACTGCTCGGTCAGGTAAGCCTGGGCAACTTGCGAGATCAGGCTGATCTGCGCCGCCTGGCGTGCTTCTTCGGTCGCCAGGTAGCTCGCCAGGGCGGCATCTTTCAAGCTGCGCACGCGGCCGAAAAAGTCCAGCTCGAACGAGGTCATGTTCAAGCCAACCTGGTAAGCGGTGCCAACCGCGTTCTGGCCTGGCACCAGCTGGTACGTGGCGGTACGGCCGCGGGTGCGGCTGAAATTGCCGTCGAAGTGAGGCAAGGCGTCGGCCGCCGTGATGTCGTACTGCGCGCGCGCCTGCTCGATGTTCAAGGCAGCAGTGCGCAGGTCACGGTTGTTTTCAAGCGCCGAGGCGATCAGCGCTTGCAGCCGCTGGTCCGGGAAAAACTGGCGCCAGCCGAGCGCCGCCGCATCCAGCTGCGCCTGGCCGTCGGCGGCAGCCGGATAGCTGCCGGCCACCGGCGCTTCCGGCCGCACGTAGGTCGGCGCCATGGTGCAACCCGAGAGCACTCCTGCCAAGAGCAGGGCGCCGGTCAGTCGCTTGGGTAAGTACGCCGTAATTGCCATATTAAACATGCTGATTCTCCAGATCTATTTTCTGATTGGCCGCATGCAGCTTGCGTTGGCGTTCGCTGCCTTTGAATAGTTTGCGCACCACCACGAAGAACACTGGCACCAGGAATACCGCCAAGGCCGTCGCCGTGATCATGCCGCCCATCACGCCGGTACCGATTGCGCGTTGGCTGCCTGAACCGGCGCCGGTCTTGATCGCCAGCGGCAACACACCCAGGATGAAAGCGAACGAGGTCATCAGAATCGGCCGGAACCGCAGATGCACAGCTTCCAGCGTCGCTTCGATCAGGCCCTTGCCTTGCGCCTGCAGGTCTTTAGCGAATTCGATAATCAGAATCGCGTTCTTCGCCGACAAGCCAACCACGGTAATCATCCCGACCTTGAAGTAGACGTCGTTAGGCATGCCGCGCAAGGTTACGCCCAGCAATGCGCCGAGAATCCCCAGCGGTACCACCAGCATCACTGCCAGCGGGATGGAAGTACTTTCGTACAATGCTGCCAACACCAGGAACACCGCCAGCAGCGACAACGCATAAAGCATCGGTGCCTGCGAACCCGAAGTCTTTTCTTCCAGCGACTGGCCGGTCCATTCAAAGCCGAAGCCGGGAGGGAGTTTCGCCGTCAACGCTTCCATCTCGTCCATCGCTTCACCTGTGCTGTGGCCAGGTGAAGCGCCACCGGAGATTTTCATCGCCGGATAGCCGTTATAGCGCGTCAGTTGCACCGGACCGTTAGTCCAGTGCGAGCTGGTGAATGACGAGAACGGCACCATGGTCCCCTGGGTGTTCTTGACATACAACCTTGCCAGGTCTTCCGGTTGCAGCCGTTGCGGAGCATCGGCTTGCACGATTACCCGTTGTTGACGGCCCTGGTTAGGGAAGTCATTTACGTAGGAAGAGCCAAGCGCAGTCGACAGCGCGCTGTTGATGGCGTTGAACGAAACACCCAGGGCATTGGCCTTGTCGCGGTCAATATCGAGTTGCAGCTGCGGTGCATCTTCCAGGCCTTCGGGACGAACTCCGGCCAGGATCTTGCTTTGCGATGCCATGCCCAGCATTTGGTTGCGCGCTGCGGTTAATGCGGCATGCCCTTGTCCCGAGCGGTCTTGCAGACGGAAGGTAAAGCCTGTGGCGTTGCCCAGTTCCGGAATCGGCGGGGGATTCAACGGATAGACGATGGCGTCCTTGATTTGTGAGAACACGCCAAATGCCTTGCCTGCGATCGCGTCGGCCGACTGATCCGGACCACGTTCGCTCCAGTCCTTGAGCGGTGTGAACACCAGGCCGGCATTCTGACCGTTACCCGAGAAACTGAACCCGGTAATGGCAACCACGTTGGCGACACCAGGCAATTTCGAATAGTAGCCTTCAATCGTCTTGATGACTTCCAAGGTGCGGTTGGTGCTGGCGCCGGCAGGCAATTGCACGTTGGTGACGATGTAGCCCTGGTCCTCGGCCGGCAGGAACGACGCCGGCAAGCGTGCATACAGCAAACCGACGCCTATCAGGATCGCGCCATATATCAGCAGGTAGCGGCCGGTCTTGGTCAGCATCTTGGCGATAACGCCTTGATAGCCGTTGGTGGTAGCGTTGAACTTGCGGTTAAACCAGCCGAAAAATCCCTTTTTCTCATGATGATGTCCTGCTTCCACCGGTTTCAGGATGGTGGCGCACAGCGCCGGCGTGAGCGTAAATGCCATTAATACCGAGAACACCATCGAAGCTACCATCGACAGCGAGAACTGGCGATAGATGGCGCCAACCGCGCCGCTGAAGAACGCCATCGGGATGAACACCGCGATCAGCACCAGGGTGATGCCGATCAGCGCGCCGGTGATCTGGCCCATTGCCTTGCGGGTTGCATCGCGCGGCGACAAGCCTTCTTCGCTCATGATGCGTTCGACGTTTTCCACCACCACGATCGCATCGTCGATCAGGATACCGATCGCCAATACCATGCCGAACATGGTCAGGACGTTGATCGAGAAGCCGAACAGCAGCAGCGTGGCGAAAGTACCCATCAGGGCCACCGGCACAACCACGGTCGGGATCAGGGTGTAGCGGATGTTTTGCAGGAACAGGTACATCACCAGGAACACCAGGATGATCGCCTCTACCAAGGTCTTGACCACTTCTTCAATCGAAATCTTGACGAATTTCGAGGTGTCGTAAGGAATGGTGTATGTGACGCCGGGCGGGAAATACTTCGACAGCTCAGCCATCTTGGCATGGACCGCGGTAGCGGTGCCCAGCGCGTTGGCAGTTGGCGACAACTGCACGCCGACGAAGGAAGTCGGCTTGCCGTCCAGCCGGCCGGCTGTCGCATAAGACTGGCCACCGATTTCAATACGCGCAACGTCGCGCAAACGTACCACCGATCCATCCGCATTGGCGCGCAACTGGATATTGCCGAACTGTTCAACCGTATTCAGCTGGCCGGTGACAACCACGGTGGCGGAGATCTGCTGAGTGCCAGGGCTAGGCAAATCGCCGATGGTGCCGCCTGCGACCAAAGCATTTTGTGCAGTGATCGCAGCCGTTACATCGGCCGGCGTCAGGCTGAGACCAACCAGTTTGACTGGATCAATCCAAATCCGCATGGCGCGTTCAGTACCGAACAGCTGGGCCTGGCCCACGCCCGGCACGCGCTTGATTTCGTTCAGCACGTTGCGCGACAGGTAATCGCCGAGTGCAATCGGGTCGAGCTTGCCATCACTCGAAGACAGGCCGATAAACATCAGGAAGTTGCTACGCGATTTGGTGACTTGTACACCCTGTTGCGTGACTGCCGCCGGCAGGCGAGCTTCCACCCGCTTCAAGCGGTTTTGTACGTCCACTGCTGCCAGGTCGGCATTGGTTTCAGGCGAAAACGTCACGGTGATGGCTACTGTGCCGTTGGCCTGGCTTTGCGACTCGATATATTGCAAACCGTCGGCGCCGTTCATTTCCTGTTCAATCAGGCTGGTAACGCTATCGTCGAGGGTTTGTGCAGTTGCGCCAGGGTAGGTGGCGTTAACTACAATCGTCGGCGGTGCAATCGAAGGATACTGCGCAACCGGTAATTGCGTGATCGCCAAAGCACCCCCGAGCAGGATGAAGATGGCGAGCACCCACGCAAATACGGGGCGGTCGATGAAAAACTTGCCCATTAATAGGCTCCTTATTTAGCGGTAGATGTAGCAGCCGAGGCAGCAGCTGCGGTGCTGGCGCTGGCGCCGGCAGCTGCAGCGGGTGCGGCTGTAGCTGCCGGAGCAGCGTTAGGCTTCCATGGCGACGGATTGACTGGCGCGCCTGGTTTCACCTTTTGCAAGCCATCAACGATCACCTTGTCGCCGGCTTTCAGGCCTTGGCTAACGATCCATTTGTCGCCTTGTGCGACATCGGCGGTTACCGGCCGTACGGCTACTTTATTGTCGGCGCCGATCACGAACACCGAAGCGCCGTTGAGGTCACGCTGGACTGCCTGTTGCGGCACGGTCAGGGCGGAGGCGTTGACTGCCTGCTCGAGCCTGGCGCGTACATACATGCCAGGCAACAGGCTGCGGTCCGGGTTAGGGAATTCAGCGCGCAGGGTGACCGAACCGGTGTTGGCGTCGACCGTCAGGTCGGAAAACAGCAGCTTGCCGCTTTGCGGATAGGTGCGGCCGTCTTCAGTCACCAGGGTGACCTTGGCTTGGCCGGCGCCGGCGCTTTCCAGCTGGCCGCTCTTCATTGCCTGCTGCAATTTGAGGATGTCGGTGCTGGACTGGGTCAGGTTGACGTAGATCGGATCGATCTGTTGCACCACTGCCAGCTGGGTCACTTCACCCTGGCCGACCAGTGCGCCTTCGGTCACCAGCGCCTTGCCGATGCGGCCGGAAATTGGCGAGGTCACTGTGGCGTAGCCGAGGTTGAGGCTGGCGGTCTGGCGTGCTGCCTTGGCGGATGCGACGTCAGCGGCAGCTTGCTTCTGGGTGGCGACGGTGTCGTCGTAATCCTGCTTGCTGACGGCATTGACGTCCACCAGCGGTTTGTAGCGCTGCGCCTTCAGGGTCGCGGTAGTCAGGTTTGCTTCGGCCTTGGCCAAGGTCGCCTGCGCACTGTCGTAAGCGGCTTGCAACGGCGCCGGATCGATCTGGTACAGGGTCTGGCCTGCCTTTACGTCGCTGCCTTCGCGGAAATTCCGCTTGAGCACGATGCCGGCTGCCCGCGCGCCGATCTGGGCGATGCGGGTAGCTTCCAGCCGACCTGGCAATTCCGTGGTGAGAGCAAGGCGTTCTGGGGCGATGGTGATGAACGAAACACCGGCTGGCGGTTGCGCTTGGGCCTCCGGCTTCTTGCCGCAGGCAGCAACTGCGGACAGGAGCGCGATAGCCAGGGTGATACGCGTGAGACGACTGATAGAGCTAACTGAATTCATAAAATTCTCGCACGGTAATTGAGGAAAGACTGCAGATCTGACAGGTGACTCTATTTCTGGAATTGACATAGGATATATAAGTAATTGCTTTGTTGCACCGGATGCCTTGCCAGAAAGCGGGTGGAACAGCCGGAATCCTGCTATTATACATACATGCACGAATGTATGTGTTATGTCTGTATTGCTAACAAATTATTTGCTGCGAACGCACAAAATATCGTAACAGTTTGGAGGTCGGCTTAAAATGGCTAGAAGTACAAAAGAAGAAGCACTGGAAACGCGGAGCCGCATCCTGGATGCGGCAGCGGAGGTGTTTCACCAGCACGGCGTGGCACGCACCACGCTGGCCGACGTCGCCAGCGCCGCTGACGTGACGCGCGGAGCTATCTATTGGCACTTCAAGAACAAGAGCGATTTATTCGATGCCATGTGTGAGCGGGTGCGCCTGCCGATGGAAGCGATGATCGAAAAGACCGCCGACGAAAATGCGCATGATCCCCTGAACCAGTTTCGCAACAGATGTTTGTTCACTTTGCAGGAAGCGACGCTCAATCCGCAGTCGCGCAAGATTTTTGAGATTGTCCTGCACAAGTGCGAGCTGGTGGATCCGGAAGATCCTATCTATATCCGCCAGCATGAATGTTTCTTGCAGGGCCGCACCGACATAGAACGCTTGCTGCGGTTCGCGATTGCAAAAGGTCAGCTGCCGCGTGAACTGGATCCGGTGATGGCAGCGGTCATGGTGCAAGGACTGCTGTTCGGCATCTTGAGCAACTGGACCTTCAGTCCGCACAGCTTTGATCTCGCCGACAATGTTTCAAAAGTAGTCGACAACTGTATCCACATGTTCAAGACATCGCCGTTCATGCTGAAAAACAACGATGCCTGATCCTGGTGCGCAGTTCCCGGGGCCCTCGGGAATCCGTTCAATATACAGCCGGCGTCAATAACGCGTTGATCTGCTGCAGGTCTTCTTCTTTCAAGGTGCCGACCGCCGACTTGAGTTTCAGGCTGTTCATCAGCGTATCGTAACGCGCCTTGGCCAAATCCCTGCGGGTAGAGAACAGTTGCTGCTGCGCGTTCAGCACATCGATATTGATGCGGACGCCAACCTGGTAACCCAGCCGGTTGGAGTCCAGCGACGACTGGCTGGAAATCTCGGCCGCTTCATACGCCTTGATCTGGGCCAGGCCGCTGTTGACCCCCAGGTAAGCCTGGCGTGCGTTCAACGCTGCGCTCCGGCGCGCGCTCTCCAGGTCCGAGCGCGCCTTGTCTTCCAATGCCACCGCTTGCCGCACGCTGCTGTTGACCGCGCCGCCGGCATACAGCGGGATGGTCCACTGCACGCCGATCGAGTTGTTCATCTGCGAAATATTATAAAAAGGAATCGGGCTGCCGCTGACATCGGAGTGCGCGCGGCTGGCCACCAGGTCGACTGTCGGCAGATGGCCGGCACGGTTTTTCTTGATTTCGTATTTGGCGCTATCGAGCGCAATTTGCTGGCTTACCACGCCGAAATTCTGCTCCTCGGCGCTGCTGACCCAGCTCTCGATCGCCGCCGGCTGCGGCGCGCTCAGCTGGACGCCGGGACGCAGGGTCGCCAGCGGCGCCGGCGGCTTGCCGATGATCTGTTGCAGCACGTTGCGGGCGACTTCCAGGTTATTGCTGGCGGCGATTTCCTGCGCAATCACCAGGTCGTAGCTGGCCTGGGCTTCGTTGGTGTCGGTGATGGTGGCGGTGCCGACTTCAAAGTTGCGCTTGGCGGAGGCCAGCTGCTCGGCAATCGCGCTTTTCTGGGCTTGCAAAGTAGCCAGCACGTCCTGCGCCGTCAGCGTGTCAAAGTAAGCCTGGCTGACGCGCAGCATCAGGTCCTGCACCGCCTGGGCAAACTTCACTTCGCCGGCAGCGACTGACAGCTTGCTTTCCTGGTACTGCTGCCAGTACGCCGGACGGAACAGCGGCTGGGTGAGCTGCAGGCTGTAGTTGTTGGTGATGGTTTTCCAGGATTCCCCGGCGCGGCTGTAGTTGCCGCCGAAGCCGACCACCGGCAGCAGGGCGGCGCGGCCCTGGATGCTGCTTTCATTGCTGGCGCTGAGCGCGTAACGTGCGCTGGTGTATACCGGATCGTTGGCCAACGCTTGCTGATACGTCTGTACCAGATCGACCGCATGTGCATTTGCAGCCAGCAATGCACTTGCGATCAACGAAGCCATAAGGGTATTGCGCATTACACTCTCCGGAACGGTGGCGGCAGGCAGGTGTGGTCGGTCTGGTTCGGTAGGAGCCAGGCCCTAGTAGGTCGGCATGGCCGGATCGACCTGCTGCGCCCAGGCGTGGACGCCGCCGGTCAGGTTGCTGACCGCGGAAAATCCGTGACGCTCGAGAAATGCGGCGACCTGCATGCTGCGCGCGCCATGGTGGCAGATGCAGACGATCGCCTGATCTTCTTCCAGGTCGTTCAGGCGCGCCGGCACTGTCTGCATCGGCATCAGCTGCGCCGCGGCGATGTGGCAGGTCTCGTATTCCCATGGCTCGCGCACGTCGAGCAGCAGCGGCGCCGGCCGTTGCGGGTCGGCGATCCAGGCGGCCAGTTCTGAAGCAGTGAGATGTTGCATGGGCGGGCTCAGAATTTGAAGTGGGAATGAACGGCAGCTTCGCGCAGCGGCTTGACGTTGGTTTCAAACAAGTGGACCGTGCTGTAGTTGCTGTCCGAAGTGCGGGTAATGATTTGTGCCGACATCACCGGCGCTTCGCCCAGGATGGCGACAATCCGGCCGCCGACGTTGAGCTGCTTGAGGAAGGCGTCCGGCAGCGTCGACAGCGAGCCGGAAATCACGATCACGTCGTAAGTCTTGCTTGCGCCCTGGTCCCAGCCCTGGGCGCCGTTGCCAAGCATTACCTCGACATTGGTGATGCCATAGGCAGCCAGGTTCTTTTCAGCCAGCGCTTTCAGTTCAGGATCGATTTCAACCGTCGTCACATGCCTTGCCTTGTAGCACAGCAGGGCCGCCATATAACCCGAGCCGGCGCCGATTTCCAGCACTTGCTCATGTTTCTTCACGGCAGCTTGCTGCAGCAGGCGCGCTTCGACCTTGGGCGCCAGCATGCTTTCGCCGTTCGGGCCCGGCAGCGGAATCTCGGTATCGGAAAACGCCAGGCTCTTGTAGGCGGCAGGAACGAATTCCTCGCGCCGAACTACCGTCAGCAATTCCAGCACGTCCAGTTCCAGCACGTTCCAAGGGCGAATTTGCTGTTCGATCATATTGAAGCGGGCTTGTTCGATATTCATGGTTAAGGCTCGGTAGTGAAAATAAAGGGCTCATTCTATCAAAGGCCACCCTCAAAACCTTAGGACTCCCGCAAAACTGTCCCAGCGGCGTTACTCCTCCCAGCCTTACACCTTGCTGTCTTCGTCGTCAGGGGTTCGCAAGCCCGTTGCCGGAACGGTTTTGCGTAAGTCCTGAAGCCACGGCGCGCTACGGTTTGCTGAGCAGGCCGTGCAGGCAAAGGTCGATAAAACTGTCCAGGTAACTGCCGGCATCCACAGGCTCCACGTGGCAAGGGTTGAGTGGCTGTTGCCACATCATCAGCATGATCACCGGCGCGATCAGCACGTTGGCGGTCTGGCGCACGTCGATCGCACGGAATTCACCGCGCTCGATGCCACGCTGCAGCATGCGCACGATCATCGCCTCGCCGCGTTGGCTGACTTCTTCACGGTGAAAGGCTGCGAGTTCAGGGAAATTGCCCGATTCGGCCATCAGCAGCTTGGTGATGCCGGCCAGCTTGGTGGCGCCGATGTGCTCCCACCAGCCCAGCAGGATTTCGCGGAACAGGTCGGTGCTGGGGCCCTGGTAGCCGTCGATGATATCTTCCGCTTCAGCCAGCGCCGGCAGTATGTTTTCACGCACCACCGCCTTGAACAAATCTTCCTTGCTCTCGAAATACAGGTACAAAGTGCCCTTGGAGACGCCTGCCAGGGCCGCCACGTCGCCTAGCCTGGTGGCGGCGAATCCGCGTTCGACGAACAGGTCCAGCGCGGCCGCCAGCAGTTCCTGCGGACGCGCTTCCTTGCGTCTTGCCCAGCGGGGTTTGGAGCTGAAAGGGCAGTTCATGAATCCTTGGTTTCCTCGGTTGCCGCTTACATTACTGACTTAAGAGTCAGTAATGTAAGCGGCAACCGCTGGAGTGTCAAGAAAGGTTGGCGTGTTTTTCCCTGCAAATAAAGTCGAAAACTAACCGTGTCAATACCATGGATGTTCAAGACAGGTGCCCAGCTTGGCGGCTTTTTCAATCTGGCTGGGAGCTATCACGTTTGCGGAGTAGGAAGGAAAGGTCGCGGCCGGGCATGCATCAGACTTAATTGACGATGTGCCAGCATTTGCGGAGGCCAGCAATATACGGATTGCTGTGATGGAAGCCTAAGGCATGGACTAGCTTCTATATGAACGCTCCCCGTTTGCTCGTCACTTGATGACTCAGGAACCATGAAATCCGGTAGGAGTACGACAAATGGAAGCCATCATGGACCGCTCTGTTGTCGAAGAAATTACAGTACGCTTTCAAGCATTGGTGTCGATTGCGCCTCTGAGTGCTATCCACACCCCCGAAAGATTACGACAAGGCCGTGCCGATGCTCAATCAATCACTTGATTTTCCGTCCTCCACAAATAAACGATCGACCATTATTGTTCAGTCGAACTGGAATAGTTCTGCAGGGGTAGTAATCAGGACCTGCAACCTATCATCCTGATCAGGCAGCAAGCGCCGTAATTGTGTCCAAGCATGTTGGTAGACGACATCCGCTTCGAATTGCGTATGAGGCCAGTCGCTACCCCACAGCAAGCGATCCGGACCAAATGCATCAAGCAATAATGGCAGGGCATCCAGCGCAATATGCTCGCCAGCCTCGGCGCCGCCGTTACGATACGAACCCGATAATTTGACCCATACGCGCCGCGTCCGTGCTACGTCCATCAGATACTGGAATCCGGCATCATTGATCCCGGAGGCAGGATCGGGACGGCCGAAATGGTCAACCACCACGCGCACGCCGGCATCGAGCAGCGGAGCGATCAGCGCTGGCAAGTCGCACGCCTCGCGATGCAGCTCAACCTGCCAGTTCAGATCGGCAAGGCGATGCAGCAGATTTATCCAAGGCTGTTTCGAGAAATTCGGCAGCGGCGCGCCTCCGACCAGATTGAGCCGGATGCCGACCACTCCTACCTCGGCCATGCGGAGCAAATCATCGTGATCGATATTTGGTTCGACCATGACAATGCCGCGCAGGCGCTGCGGATAGGCTTGTAATGCGCTTAACAGAAAGCTGTTGTCGCTGCCGAGAAAGCTTGGTTGTACCAACACGCCATGCGACAAGCCGTTGTCGTCCAGCCGGCACAGGAAATCCTCGACGGTGACGTCGTAGTCGGGCGTATAGCGGCGCGCATCGAGCAATTTCAAGCCGCGCATAAAAACGTGCGCGTGGGTATCTACTCCCAGGATGCGATTTTGCCGCATGGCCGCCGGTGCTGAAGTCGAAGCCTTCATCAGGCCGGTTCCGCTTCCATTTTCTTGCCTTTGGTTTCCGGCAGCATCAATACGGCAACCACCACCAAACTATAGGCAATCGCGGCATCGATGCCGATTGCTCTTCCCAGCGACATCGAGTCACTCATGTGCCCGACCAGCACCGGGAAACCGGCGGACGCCACGCGACCGAAGTTATAGCAAAAACCGACTCCGGTGCCTCTGATGCCGCTCGGATAAAGCTCGTTGAACAGCGCCCCCATGCTGGCCGGAATGCCGGCGGCGAAGAAGCCGAGCGGAAAACCGACGACCAGCATCTGCGCGTCGCTCAACGGCAGGAACAGATAGCACAAGACCGTGACTACGCAGCAGATTGCAAACAAGGCGACAGTATGGCGCCGGCCTATCCTGTCAAGCAGCTGTGCGCTGGCAATGCAACCGCACCAGAAGGCGACGATAATGACTGCCAGGTAGCCGCCCGTGCCTAACACCGACAAGTGCTTTTCAGTCTTCAGATAGGTCGGCAACCAGGTCATCAGCGCGTAATAACCGCCGTGTGCGCCCAGCCCCAAGATGCTGCCGATAATCGTCAGCCGCAACACATCCGGTGAAAAAATACCCAGCAAGGGATTCTGTCTTGGCGCCTGCCCGATGCCGGCAAGCTTGCGCGCGGCCAGAAATGCTTCAGGCTCGGGAATCGCCCGGCGCACATAGACCACCAGCAGTGCCGGCAGCAGGCCCGCCATGAACATCACGCGCCAGGCCGTTTCCTGCGGCAGAAACGAAAATAAGGCGGCAAACAGCAAGACGGCAGCGCCCCAGCCGACTGCCCAGGCGCTTTGCACGGTACCCATCACTTTGCCGCGATGCTCGGCTCGTATGGTTTCCGCCATCAGCACTGCGCCGGCAGCCCATTCACCGCCGAATCCGAATCCCTGGAACGCCTTCAGCACCAGAAGCTGGTTGAAGGATTGCGCGAAAGCGCTGAGAAATGTGAAGACCGAGAACCAAAGAATCGTAATTTGCAAAATGCGCACACGGCCATAGCGGTCCGATGCGGCGCCGGCAACCCAGCCGCCGATGGCGGACGCCACCAATGTTACGCCGCTGATCAATCCGGCCTCGCCTTTGCTCAGGCTGAAAGCAGCGATCAGCGCCGGAATGGCAAGGCTGAACATTTGCACGTCGAGAGCATCAAGCGCCCAGCCGCTGAAACACGCCCAAAAAGTCTTGCGCTCTTTGACGGAAACCTGCTTGTACCAAGTAAACATTCATCTATCCCCGTTTCCATTCGACGATGCAACGGCATCCCGCTGACAGACGGTGCGCCATTGTTCCGGATTTGTTTGGTTGATCGTGATCCGCTGTCATGCCCACATGCCGGATATCGGTCTATCCTTCACCAACTCATACACTCATACATATGAGTTGCCGTAAGATAATTCAACTTCAGGCATAATGTCAATTCATAGTTGGCAAATGATTTAAAGTGCGCGGTAGACTGTCAGCCGTATCAAACTCAGCCCCCGATAATCGACATCAGCATGACATCTCCATTAAAACAGCATGGCGCCGATGAACGTCTGCCGCTATACCAGCAACTGCGCGATGACCTGGCCGGGAAAATCCGCGCCCAGATCTGGCAGCCGGGCCAGCTCATGCCCTCCGAGACCGAACTGAAAAGCAGCTACCAGGTTGCGATCGGCACCGTCCGCAAAGCGATCGAAGCTTTGATCGCGGAGGGGTTGGTCGAGCGCAGCCACGGCAAAGGCACGTTTGTCAGGAAGGCTAGTTTTGACAATTCGCTGTTTCGTTTTTTCAGATTCGAGTCCGCCGACGGACAACGGCAGGTTCCGCGCAGCACTATCGTTCGCAGGCAGGTCGTCAAGGCAACGGCATACGTTTCATCCGCACTGCAGCTAGATACGGGCGCACCGGTGATTGAGCTGTTGCGTCTCCGGTTGGTGGACAAGCAACCCGTGCTGGCGGAAAATATTTATCTTTGTGCGACGCGCTTTCATGCGCTGCTGGAAATGCCTACCGACGACTTCGGCGATTTGCTCTACCCGCTGTACGAACGGCAATGCGGGCAAATTGTCGCATCCGCGAAGGAAGTGCTGACGATCGAAGCAGTTACCCCGGCCCAAGCGGATCTGCTCAAGCTCGCTCCAAATACATCGGTAGCCGTCATTGAAAGACTCGCTCTCGGTTCGGATGGCATGCCTCTGGAATGGCGCCAGTCGCGCGGCGCGGCGAGCAAATTCCGATACAGCGTGGAAATTCGCTGACCCGGCGCGACGGCTTGTCTTACATTTATCAGAACACTAATCGCTAACCTTGTCGCTTGGATATTGAAAGGAATCCTTCAACAGGAAATTCATCGGCATATTCATATTCATGTTGTTTTTGGCCGATATCGGATTCAAGAACCATTTCGCATACATTTTATATATTTCGCCATCTTGAATGATGCGCGCCATTTCGCGATCAACCATCGCCTTGAATGTCGCATCGTTCTTGCGCATCATGATCGCATACGCCGAGGTCGACAGCGGATCACCTACCACCGCATAAGCCGACGGATCCTTGGCCGTGGCGCGCAAACCATACAGCAGCACGTCGTCCGTGGCGAATGCGTCGGCGGCGCGAGTTTCCAGCATGCGGAACGAATCGTTATGATCGCGCCCCTCAAGCGTGGTCAGGTTGAGCGAACGGACCTGGCCGCGCTCGTTGAGCGTTTGCATGTTGACCGTACCCTTGGTCGCCACCACTTTCTTGTTGCGCAGATCCGGCCAGTTCTTGATGCCGGAATCGGTCCGTACCAGCATTCGGGCAGCAGTTATAAAATGCGGAATAGTGAAATCGACCAGTTTGCGCCTTGCTGCGGTATTCGCAGTGGAACCGCATTCCATGTCCGCTTTGCCGTCTGTAATCATCTGCATGCGATTGTCAGAGGTGACCGGGAGATACACGATATCGAGCTGCGACAGCTTCAATTGGCTCTTCACCGCATCCGCAATTTTCAGGCACAGGTCGATTGCATAGCCTATTGGTTTCTTGTCACCATCAAGGAAAGAGAATGGCAAAGAAGCATCGCGATAAGCGATTGTAATAGTTTTTGTATCTCGAATTTTACTCAAGGTGTTATTGCCATAGGCAATACTGGCGGCGGCACATAACAATAGCCCCATGCCCAGTCTCGAGACACCTGCTGCCACATTGATTTTTGCTAAATATACGCTCATGAACTTCTGGCTCTCTCGTTGATTTTTATCGATGCAGTGAAATTCCTGATTGCGGACCCACCATTGAAAAGCGACGCCCATAATACTTGATTTCCGGTCAGCAATAATGCCGAGCCATTTTTATTGCCCGCCGGTTTAGAATTTCATTCTTACTTTCCTCTTCATGGCGGTATTGCAGTGATTGTGAACGCCACCGCTCTCTGTCGGCTAGCTAAAGCCAGGATTGAATCTTTGGTTTTCTTGGCCACTACTTTGATTCATGCAGCCCAGCGGACTGTCCTCGCATTAATTTCACTGATGCCCCATCTCCGTCAGTCGACGCACCCAGTGCGGTGCATGATCGCAAGCTTCCAATCCGATCAGGGGTGGTGCCCAGTTCGAAAATTGCTCTAGGAACACCGCTCGCTTGACCCACTTGCTGATGATTTCGCCAGTCGCCATGTCGATCCAGTGCAGCTGAAATACGGACTATGCAATATCCGCGCCAACGGCCGTATATTTCATGACGGCCCCTCCGATTTACCTGTGAAGATTTTATGATCCTCCATCCTGGGCACTTCGATGCAGCCAGCCTGTGAGGATCAAATTTCCTACTTATCCCCGCCGGCTATGGGTGGGAGGCGTTCATTTCATTTCCTCATCGGGCTATGACCATGCCAACAGGAACAACTTGGTGCACAGTTTGTGCGCCACTACCTTGAGCGCAACAATGCCATTCCGCCTGGCCTTCTTGCGCTGATCAAATTTAGCGCCAGCTCGCAATGGCGAATGGCAAAGTTTACAGCTTCGATATAGGTCCAAGCCAGATAGCGATTCCCTTTCTTGGCATTTCCTTCACCTTTCTTTTTACCGTTCGAGACGTGGACGCTGCCAACGCAGCGACAGGACGATTCATAATCGCCGACGTCTGCAAATCGTTCGATGCCACCGGTTTCAAGAAAAATGACCGTTGCCAGGATCGGCCCGATTCCTGATCCATTCCCACCTGTTTGTGAAAATTTCAAAAAAAACTTCAAGAAGTGTGCTGTCGTGCCGTTAATGTATTTGGAAACCAATTTAGTCTTCTAAATCCATTCCTTGCGATTACCGGCACTGTACGAGCTGGCCGTCTCGCCTTATAGAAGCCAGTCGTAGCAGCTTTAGACAGCACTTTCTAAGCGATGAGCGGTTGTTGACCTGCAGAATTCGAATCAGACGTATTTCTTTGTTCTCAAAAAATATAAAACATGTCGAAAATAAAATTCACCATCAGGGCGCGCCTTGCGTTGACAATGGCCGTGCTCTCTCTTTTGCTGTTTGCCATTGGCGCGACAGGCCTGTTTGGTATGTCGACCGTGGTAAAGATTAATCGCGAGTTGTACCAAGTCCGCATGCCCAAAACCGTGGCTGCGGACAATACCTTGCTCTGGATCGGCCGTCAGCGCACATCATTGGACCAAGCCGCGCTCACCACCGACCCCGCTTGGGCGCAGCGAATGTTCGCCACCGAAGCCGAAGTCGGCAAACAAGCTCAGGAATGGTGGTCTAGGTACGCGGCGCTTCCACAGACGGAGCAAGCGAAAAAGATGGTGCAGGATGTTACCGAAGGCCTCGCAAAAACAGAAATAGCCATCGACAGTTTTCGCAATGCCATCAAGGGCGGAGATCGCCAACAGATTGCCGACACGGCGCGCGTGCTTGGCACTGTATATACCGCAATGCAAAAGAGCGGGACTTCGCTCAATGAATACGAGACTGAGGCAGCACGTCAGAATTATGAGGACTCCTTCAAACGCTACGAAAATTTCCAGGTAATTTCCATTTTGGCGATCGTACTCGGCCTGATCATCGCCGCGTATAGCTGGTTTTCGTTGCGTCGCGCGATTTCTGGCCCTATTGAACAAGCACTCAAGCATTTTGACGATATCGCTGAAGGGGATCTGACGCACGAGGTTCAGATTCGATCTTTCGATGAAATGGGCCAATTGCTCGGCGGACTCTCTAGGATGCAGAACAATTTGATTAAAACCGTCAGTACCGTACGCTCCGGCAGCGAAGAGATCGCCACTGCGACCAGGCAGATCAGCGCCGGTAACTTGGATTTGTCATCGCGTACAGAACAACAAGCCGCTTCGCTGGAGGAAACCGCATCCAGCATGGAGGAGCTGACCAGCACGGTAAAACACAATGCAGACAATGCCCGTCAAGCATCAGCGCTGGCGGGCAACGCCTCAGACATCGCCAACAAGGGCAAGGAGGTGGTCAGCAGCGTTGTGAGCACAATGGATGAAATCAAGGACAGTTCCGCCAAGATCACGGAGATCGTCGGCATCATTGACGGGATTGCATTCCAAACCAATATCCTTGCACTCAACGCGGCGGTGGAGGCCGCCAGGGCCGGCGAACAGGGCCGCGGTTTTGCCGTCGTCGCCAGCGAAGTACGCGCCCTGGCGCAGCGCTCTTCCAGCGCAGCCAAGGAAATCAAGACTCTGATTATGCTATCCGTGGATCGCGTACAATCGGGCTCCGAATTGGCAAGCCAGGCAGGTCGCACCATGAGCGAAATCATTGGAGCGGTGCAGCGCGTGACCAATATCATGGGCGAAATTTCCGCTGCTTCAAGCGAGCAAAGTGCCGGCATAGACCAAGTTTCCCTTGCAATTTCCCAAATAGACCAGGTTACTCAGCAAAATGCGGCTCTCGTCGAACAGGCCAGTGCGGCGGCACGGGCGCTGGAACAGCAAGCACTTATGTTGAAAGAACAGGTTGCGGTTTTCAAAATTAGCGGCCAGCATGAATATGGCGCATCGGCCCTGTCAACAATCGTTTCAGCCCGAAAGGCAAGCGCATCGGAATCGAAAATTTTAGCCATCGCGAAGGTGCGTCCGCGTGCACTGTATAAAGATGTCAGCGACAGGGCAAGAAACCCGGCCACATATTCCGGATTCCAGCAAAGAGATGATCTGGAAATGTTCTGATGAAACAATCTCGCCAACACGGTTTTTTGCGTTCAGCACCCTAGTCAATCGCTCCCACTTTTTAAGAGACATAGATGAGCCAAGACCATTCTCCAACCCGGCCACGGCGGAATTTCCTGCGTAAGCTCATTACCGTTGCGAGTGCAGCGCCACTCTCCTCTCAACTTATCACCGGCGCAAGCGCGTCCGCTGTTGCAGCCGCACCTGCGTTCGCCGCCGATATGCCGGACGCCCCGTCGTCGGCGCCGACCGGCTATCAAAGTTTCAGCGCCGACGAAGCGGCATTTGTCGAGAACATGGTCAATGTGATGTGTCCAGCCGACGATTACACACCTAATGGCGTCGATTGCGGTCTCGCCACTTTCATCGACCGGCAGTTGTCCGGCGCCTTCGGACAGGGCGCCGGACGCTACATGAACGCCCCCTGGGCTCCCGGCAAACCGCAAACTGGTTCGCAATTGCCTTTCACGCCCGAGCAGTTTTTTAAAGCCGGCGTGGAAGCGGCCAATCGGCTGTGCCAGGCTAAATTTGGCAAAACGTTCGATCAGTTGCAAGTGGCGCAAGCGGATGCATTTTTGAAAGACATCAGCAACAGCACAATCAAAGATGACGATATTCCCCTGGCATCCTGGTTCAATGATTTGACATATCCGCTATTTGAACAGGCGTGCTACGCCGATCCGATGTATGGCGGTAATCGCAATAAAGTGTTCTGGAAGATGATCGGCTATCCAGGTTTGCCGGCCACGCATACGCTGGATATGGTGAACTTCCGCGGCAAGCCCTATCCAGGCGCAAAAGATCCGAAATCCATCATCGACTTCAGCTAGGGAAATGTAAGCATATGATCAAGAAATTACCAAGCCGGACAGTAGTCATCGTTGGCGGTGGCCTGACTGCGGGTCTGATTTCTCGCCAATTGACTTCGCAAGGAATAGACGTATTGGTGCTGGAACGCGGCGGCGATCACAGCAACGGCGCGGAAGCCAAATTGCCATCCCAGCGCGATGAATTGCGCTGGGACGTGCGTCAAGGGCTGGTCCAACGCTGGAACGTGCAAACTTATACTTTGCGCCACAATCGCCTGGATACTTCATCGCCGATTCGCTGGATGGAGGCATTTCTGCCAGGCGAGGGCGCGGGCGGCGCCGCCAACCACTGGAATGGCCATACCTGGCGCTGGTCAGAGTACGAACCCGCCATCCACACGCACTATGTCAACCGCTACGGAAAAAAGGCAATTCCCGGCAATGTAACGTTGCAAGACTGGGGTGTCAGCTACCAGCAAATGGAGCCGTACCACGATCTGTTTGAAAAACTATTTGGCATTTCCGGGAAGGCCGGCAACATCGAAGGAAAAATTCATGCCGGCGGCAATCCGTTCGAAGCGCCGCGACGCGGTGAATATGCACAAAAGCCGTTGGAAACCACGCAAGCCGGCCTGCTGTTCGCCGCCGCCGCGCAAAAGATGGGTTATCATCCGTTTCCGACCCCGGCGGCCAATTCGTCGGGCATCTACACCAATCCCGATGGGCAAAAGCTGGGGCAATGCCAATACTGCGGGCACTGTGAGCGCTTCATCTGCGAAGCGCAGGCCAAGGGCTCTCCGGAAATATTGTTGTATCCAATGCTCAAGCAACGCAAAGGCTTTGAACTGCGTTTGCAGGCGCATGTGCTGGGCATCAACTATGACAGCCATGCCAAACGTGCGACCGGCGTACGCTACCTTGACCTGAAATCAGGTCAAGAATATGAGCAGCCAGCGGACGTTATCGTGCTGGCCGCATTTACCATGTCCAATAACAAACTGTTGATGCTCGACGGTATCGGCGAGCAATACGACCCTGTTACCGGGCGCGGCGTACTCGGCAGAAATTTTTGCTACCAGACGAATTCTGGGGTGAATCTGTTCATGAAGGATCGCTGGATGAATCCTTTCCTCGCCACCGGCAGCACAGCGATTACCATCGACGATTTTAACAACGACAACTTCGATCATAGCGGCATGGATTTCCTTGGCGGCGGCATGATTAGCGCCAGCATGTTCGGCGGCCGTCCGATCAGAAGCCGCCGCCTGCCGCCCGCCACGCCTCGATGGGGCACTGCATGGAAGAAAGCGAATGCGGACTGGTACACACATTCCATGAGTTTGGGCATCCAGGGTAGCTGCTACCCGAATACCGAAAACTTCCTCGATCTGGATCCAACCTACAAAGACGCATACGGCCAGCCCTTGGTGCGCATGACTTTCGATTGGCGTGCAAACGAAGAGAAAATGTCTGCGTTCGTGACCAGGAAGATGGAGGAAATCGCGAAGAACATGGGTGCCGACATCGTCGGCCCTGCCAGGCCACGCAAGAGCCCGTTCGATACCCGCGTTTACCAGTCCACGCACATTACCGGTGGCACCGTCATGGGTGAAGATCCACGCACCAGTGTTGTTTCGCCGCATCTGCAGCATTGGGATTCGCAAAACCTGTTCGTAGTCGGCGCTTCGGTATTCGCGCATAACGCCGGCTACAATCCTACGGGGCCGCTGGCTGCGCTGGCTTTGCGCCTTGGCGACGATTTGGCGGACTATGTCAGGCGTCCACGCATGCTAGGTTGACTTGGGCCACTCAATACCAGCCATGCGCCGGGCAAGTTACCCGTCGCGATTCCTTTACCTGGAGTTTTATGAGCATCATGAAAACAATTATCTTCACTGCCATCCTGGCAACGTCGATATCATATATTTCCAGTGCGACGGGGCAGAACGTCGACGCCGGCAAGCAAGTATATGAGCAATGCGTTGCCTGCCATGCGGCTGCCGTGACCAACGGCGTCGGCCCTGGCCTGCAAGGCATAATCGGACGTAAATCCGCGTCCTTGTCGGACTTCCGCTACAGTCCGGCGATGAGACGCGCCAAACTGACCTGGGATGAAAAAACCCTAGATGCCTATCTGCAACATCCACAGAACATAGTTCCTGGAAACCTGATGCCTTTTTCCGGTTTGGAAGATCCCGGGCAACGCGCCGATTTGATCGAATACCTGAAGACAATAAAATGAATTTTCATCAGGCAAGCGCGAATACGAACCAGGTTCACAATGGCCGTATAAATCGGTGTCGGCGTTAATACAACTGTTGAATTATTGCCACCCCTGGACTTTGAGAGTCGCTCGGTTAAATCAGGGGGCGGATTACGCGTTGGATACATAAATGCGATCGACGTTCTATTTGTTGATTTACTGAGATGGACCCGACGCCACCAACAGGATCAAAAATACAGGGACGTAATTGAGTCAAACGAACCTCGCTCGACTCATCGTGGCGCTACTAATTGCCGTTGCGTAGATCCTGAAAATCGAAGTCAGGTAGCTTGGACCAACCGATGACGCGACCTGGCGCGGGATTGTCGTCACCGAAGCCCGGCATCGTTGCTAATATTGATCGTAATCTGCAAAGCTTTGTGCCGAATATTTTTGATTGGACGTAACATTTTTCTGGATAAAATCTGGGTGGGCGCTGCCGTCTAATGCTTGGCAAGACGGTGATTCCCGCAGTGTCGTACAACGCGCAGCGTGGCCATGCTTAATGCCGCCAGCATGGGTACTGCCAATGCTGGGCACCGACCCGAAGCAGAGCCGAGAAATCATGGCAATTGCAATTGGTGCTGGTGCCATAGGCTTGGCGCATGTTACCGACTCGGCGTTCTGGATGGTAAAAGTGTGATCGTCAGGATTTGGCGTTCTTTGCGACAGGTGATCACTTGGAGTCTGCATAGTTCCCGGCTGCAAGAGTGATTTTGTACCGGGAACGTCGATCTAGTTTGATTTCAGGAAAACCGTCAGCCCTAGCTTGGGGATTGTGAACATAGAAACGTTGCCATGACCTGGGCCTGTCTAAAACTATATTATTTCGGCATCGGCAGAACCGACGGGCTTCTCATCTTGTTCAAAGCTCTATGCTGTATCCTTCGTCTTGCTCAGCTTCGTCTTGCCCAGAATTGTAAGTCCTTGTTTTGGTTGAAGTCTCATTCAAGGCTTTATTTTGACGAAACACGTGTGCGCTGGAACTTGTAGGATGCGCGGCGATTGCCGGTAGAATCTGGCCTTCGGTCAAATCGGCATTGCCACAGGTTGCGGATGTTTGCAAAAAATACATGGATTGGCGGGGGCAGGGCATGAGCGCGCAAAGCATCGCTTGCCGTCCCGATTGCGGCGCCTGCTGCACGGCGCCGTCGATCTCGTCGCCGATTCCCGGCATGCCCGGCGGCAAGCCGGCCGGCGTGCGCTGCATCCAGCTGGACCAGGCCAACCTATGCCGGATTTTCGGCAGTCCCGATCGTCCCGCGGTATGCGCCAGCCTTAAGCCGGCGCTGGACATGTGCGGCAATTCCCGCACGCACGCCATGCATTATCTGGCGACGCTGGAACGATTGACTGCCATGTAGGGTCTGTCAGCAGACAGAATAAGGAAAATCCGAATGCAAATGAAAAATTACATGCCTGTTACGAAAATGCCGGCGCTGCTGGTTTTGCTGGCGACGCTGCTGCTGTCTTCCTGTGCGGCCCTGATCGGACCGCGCGATGTCGAATTCCCGCTGACCAAACTGCAGCAATCGGTTGACAAGCGCTTGCCGTTTTCCCAGCGTTACCTGGGCCTGTTCGAAATAACCGCCGACAAGGCCCAACTCAGCTTGCCGCCCGAACAGAACCGCCTGGCCATGACAACCGACGTGGTCCTGACCATGCCGCTGCTGGGCAAGTCGTGGAACGGCAAGATGGCGATCTCGGGAGTGCTGTTCCTGGATAACCCGCATAACGCGGTGACATTGCAGGAGGCAAGGCTGGACAGCCTGGTGCTTGACGGCCTGGACAACACCTACGCTGCGCAAGTCACGCAGATCGGCAACCTGCTGGCGCGCCAGCTGCTGACCAACCTGCCGCTGTACACCTTCAAGCCGGAGGATTTGCGTTATGCCGGCGTCGCTTTCATGCCGACCAGGATCGGCACCCGGGCAGAAAACCTGGTGGTCACGTTTGAACCGGTAAAATAGCCGGCAGGTTTTAAGAAAACACTCGCAACAATACGACTGCCAGGGCGGTATCATTCGCCCGGCGCTTGATTTCCTTTCTCTTACAACTCCCACACTACATGGATATTATTCTTGCGTTAAAAGTGCTCATCATGGGCCTGGTCGAGGGATTCACCGAATTCCTGCCTATCTCGTCAACCGGCCACCTGATCCTGGCCGGCAGCTTGCTGGATTTCACCGCCGACATCACGCGGGAAAAAGCCGAAGTATTCGAGATTGCCATCCAGGCCGGCGCGATTTTCGCAGTGTGCTGGGAATACCGGGCCCGCATCGGCGCGGTCCTGCGCGGTCTCACCAGCGACCCCAAGGCGCGCAAGCTGGTCGTCAACCTGGCCATCGCGTTCGTGCCGGCAGCGCTGCTGGGCCTGTTTTTCAGCAAGATGATCAAGGAAAAACTGTTTGCGCCTTTGCCGGTGGCGATTGCGCTGATCGTCGGCGGCTTCATCATCCTGTGGGTCGAGCGCCGCAACCAGGGCGGCGACCGTGTCGCCCGGGTCGAGTCGGTGGATGACATGAGCGCGCTCGATGCATTGAAGATCGGGATTGCCCAGGCGTTTGCGCTGATTCCCGGCACCAGCCGTTCCGGCGCCACGATCATCGGCGGCATGATGTTCGGCCTGTCGCGCAAGGCCGCGACCGAGTTTTCGTTCTTCCTGGCGATTCCCACCCTGTTTGCCGCCACCATCTATTCCCTGTACAAGGACCGCGCGCTGCTGTCGGCCTCCGACATCCCGCTGTTTTCGATCGGCACCGTTGCCGCGTTTGTTTCGGCGTTCCTGTGCGTGCGCTGGCTGCTGCGTTATATCAGCAGCCATGATTTCACCGTGTTTGCGTGGTACCGCATCGTGTTTGGCCTGGTGGTGATCGTGACCGGCTACACCGGCTGGGTGAATTGGACGCATTGAACCGGGCTTCCGCAGAAAAGTTGGCCGGATTTTAAAAACGGCCGTTATTTGATCCTGAACAGGAGAGTGTTGTGGCAGGTGTATGTTCCGCTGGTACCGATATCGGGTTTGCATCGCTGGATTACGTGCAGGTTGCGATCCTTGGCGTAATTCAGGGCATCTCTGAGCTATTGCCGATTTCTTCCACTGCGCACATGCGCATCGTCCCGGCCATACTGGGCTGGCACGATCCAGGCTCGGCGTTTTCCGCGGCGATGCAGCTGGCTGCGCTGGCCGCCGTGGTCAGCTACTTCTGGCGCGACGTGCGCGAGGTGACGGTCGGCAGCATCGCGGCGGTACGCGAGCGCAATTTCAGCAGCCCATCGTTCCGGCTCGGGGTGGCGATCGTCCTGGCGACGATCCCGATCGGGATTGCCGGCCTGGCGCTGGCGCCGGTGCTGAACGCCTGCGGCTCGCCGCTGCGCAGCCTGAGCGTGATCGGCTACGCCTGTATCGCCATGGGCGTATTGCTGGCGATTGCGGAATTGAGTTGCCGCCATCGCCGTACGGTCGGCGAGATGCGCCTGGGCGACGCGCTGATCGTCGGCCTGGCGCAGGTGGGCGCGCTGATCCCGGGCGTGTCGCGTTCCGGCTCCACCTTGACCGCCGCCTTGTTCCTCAATTTCAAGCGCGAAGAAGCCGCACGCTTTTCTTTCCTGCTCGGCCTGCCGGCGATCGCCCTGGCCGGCTTGAAAGAGCTGCTGGTGCTGTTCCACCTGCATATGCCGGCGGAAACCTGGATGCTGCTGATTTTCGGCCTGGTGGTCGCCAGCGTCTCGGCGTTCGGCGCGATCTGGGGCTTGATGAAATTCCTGGAACGCTTCTCGACCTGGCCGTTTATCGTGTATCGCATCGCTTTGGGGATTTTCCTCCTGGCGGCGGTACACAACGGCTTCCTTAACTAAAGAAAACTTCGCCAAGTATTTAATGCCACATTCAGATGCATCCGCCGGTTCCGACCCGCAAGCACTCCATATACTGCAAACGGTATTCGGTTATCCCTCTTTCCGTGGCCAGCAGGCTGAGATTGTCAGCCATGTAGCCAACGGCGGCGATGCGCTGGTATTGATGCCGACCGGCGGCGGCAAGTCGCTGTGCTACCAGATCCCGGCCCTGCTGCGGGACGGCGTCGGCGTGGTGGTGTCGCCGCTGATCGCGCTGATGCAGGACCAGGTCGATGCGCTGGCCGAAGTCGGGGTGCGCGCTGCTTTCCTGAATTCGACGCAAACCTACGAAGAAGCTTCGCAGATCGAGCGCCGCGTGCGCAGCGGCGATCTCGACCTGGTGTATGTGGCGCCGGAGCGCTTGCTGACTCCGCGCTGCCTGGACCTGCTGGAGTCGTCCAAGATTGCCTTGTTCGCCATCGACGAGGCGCATTGCGTATCGCAATGGGGGCATGATTTCCGTCCCGAATATATCAAGCTGTCGATCCTGCATGAGCGCTTCCCGCAAGTGCCGCGGATTGCGCTGACGGCGACCGCCGACCAGCAGACCCGAGAGGAAATCGCGCTGCGTTTGCAGCTGGAGCAGGGCGCGCGTTTCGTTTCCTCTTTTGACCGTCCCAATATCCGCTACCAGATTGTCGAGAAAGCCAACGGCCGCAAGCAGCTGCTCGACTTCATCCAGAGCGAACATGCGGGCGACGCCGGCATCGTGTATTGCCTGTCGCGCAAGAAGGTGGAAGAAACCGCTGAATTCCTGGAGCAGCAGGGGATCCGGGCCTTGCCCTACCATGCCGGCATGGACTATGCGCAACGGACCAAGAACCAGGGGCGCTTCCTGCGCGAGGACGGCATCGTGATGGTGGCCACCATCGCCTTCGGCATGGGGATCGACAAGCCGGACGTGCGTTTTGTCGCCCATCTGGATCTGCCGAAAAGCATAGAGGGCTACTACCAGGAAACCGGCCGCGCCGGCCGCGACGGCGCCCCTGCCAATGCCTGGATGGCGTACGGCTTGCAGGATGTGGTGCAGCAGCGGCGCATGATCGACGAATCCGAGGCCGGCGAAATCTTCAAGCGGGTGCTGGGCGTCAAGCTGGATGCGATGCTCGGCCTGTGCGAGACCTTGCATTGCCGGCGCGTGCGTTTGCTGGAGTATTTCGGCCAGGGTTCCGAGCGCTGCGGCAATTGCGATACCTGCATGAGCCCGCCGGTATCGTTCGATGCGACCGTGGTGGTGCAAAAGCTGCTGTCGACGATCTACCGGGTCGACCAGCGTTTCGGCGCGATGCATGTGATGGATGTGTTGCGCGGCATAGATTCCGACAAGATCAAGCAGTGGCGCCATGACCAGCTTTCCACCTTTGGCATCGGCAGCGACCGCAGCGAAGCCGAATGGCGGGCGATCCTGCGGCAGTCGATTGCGCTGGGCCTGATCACGGTCGACCATGAGGCATACAGCGCCCTCAAGCTGACCGATGCAGCGCGGCCGGTATTGCGCGGCGAGCAGCAGGTACAGTTGCGCGAGTACCAGAAACCGGTCAAGCAGAAGCGCAGCGGCAGCAAGCCAAAAGGTTATGTCGAAACCGACCTGTCGACGCTGGAGCAGGCGATTTTCGAGAAGCTGCGCTGGTGGCGGGTCGAGACTGCGCGCAAGCACAATGTCCCCGCTTACGTCATCTTCCACGACGCCACCATGCGCGAAATCGCCAAGGCGCAGCCGTCGTCGCTGGATGACCTGCGCGGCGTCAGCGGCGTCGGCGAGAAAAAGCTGGAGACCTACGGTGCGGAAATCGTTGAGCTGATCGCCGAATTTGCCTGACGTCCCGGCGGCGCTCGACAGCAGCGCCGCCCAATTCCTTACATCGTAGTGCCCAAGGCCGCCATCAAGGCTTGGCGGATTTTCGCTTCTTGCGGCGCTACGCCAAAACCCACCATGACGCCCTGTGCATCAAAGAAGCGGCAAATGGTAGTCGCGCCATCCAGTTCGGTTTCCCAGCGGCCGGCCGCCACTGTGTGCGATGGCGGCGGCACCAGCGCCAGCGGATAGCTCGGGGTCTTGACGATCACCGGCGAATGTTTCAGGTCGATCGCGGTATCTTCGCCCGTCAGGGTCTTGGCTATCGCGCGCGCCGCGGTAAGGATCGGCGCGATGTAGGGCAGGGGACTGGTGCGGCCGTCGCTGTCGACACGGTACTCGGCGCAATCTCCAAGCGCATACACGTCGGCGGCGCTGGTGCGGCCATGGCTGTCAATCATGATGCCGCGGCCGGTAGCCAATTTGGCTGCTTGCGCCAGCGCCAGGTCAGGACGCAGGCCGACTGCGGACAGGACCACATCGGCAATCACCACTTCGCCGTTCGACAAGGTGAGCTTGATCGCGCCGTCGGCGTGGTCGATGCTGGCGGCGGTGGTCCCGAGCTGGAGGGCGATGCCGCGCGCAGCCAGCGCGGCATGCAAACCTTCCGATAAAGCCGGCGCCGCCAGCGCAGCCAACGGCAGCGAATTGGGGTCGATCAGCGTCACCGTGTGGCCATGCGCGGCAAGGTCGTCGGCGAATTCGCAGCCGATCAGGCCGGCGCCCAGGATCGCCACGCGCGCCGTTGCCTGCTGGTCAGGCAGCAGCTTGGCGCGGAAGGTGGCGTAGTCTTCGATGTGGTTGACCGACAGCACGCGGTCGGCGGCGTCGCCGGCGATGTTCAGCCGGATAGGCTGGGCGCCCACGGCAATCACCAGATGCGCGTATTCGAAAGCGCCCATGCTGGTATCGACTACCTTGGCCGCGGTGTCGATGCCGTTGACGCGGGTCTTGGTCATGATGTTGGCGCCGATCTGTTCCGCCATCTGCACCGCGCTTTGCGAGATCAGCTGCGCCGCCAGTTTCTTTTGCGCGAAAGCGTTGGACAGCATCGGCTTGGAATAGAAACCGCCATCGTCGGCAGTAATGATCAGCAGCGCGGCCGCCTTGTCCAGCTTGCGCACCTCGCGCGCCAGAGAATATGCAGCCATGCCGGCGCCGATGATGATGATGGGTTTCATGAATGTCCTGAACGATAGTTGGGGTAGCGATGAGCGCGATGTGTGGCATGCCGGCCGCCGCAACGTGTGCGGCGGCTAATTTTACAACATGCGCTCAGATTTCAACCATTTCAAAATCAGCCTTGGCGACACCGCAATCCGGGCATTCCCAGCCGGCGGGCACATCTTCCCATCTGGTGCCGGCAGCGATGCCGTCTTCGGGCCAGCCTGCGGCTTCGTCATAGATCAGTCCGCAAACGATGCATTGGTAAGTCTTCATTTTGTTCCTGTGAGTGTCGAAATATGATGAGGCTTGGCGGCGCAATGGTATTGCAATGCGGCGGCCGCCAGATGTTTGCCGTGATTATGCTGCACGCAGGGCGTCGAGCGCGTTCTGGTAATGATTGGCGTGGCGTTCTTCCACTTTGACCAGCGCGGCGAAACGCTTGGCGGCCTTTTCCAGGGTGCGCTTGAAGTTTTCCGCATGTTCCCTGGATTCGGCGATCTGCTCGTCGTATTCGGCGACGGCGGCCTGGTTGCCTTCTTCTATCGCCAGGTGGCGGAATTTCGGATACATCTCGGTATATTCGTAAGTCTCGCCTTCGATCGCGATTTCCAGCGACTTGGCCGGGGTCAGCTGCGCTTTTGGATACAGCAGGTCGAGATGGCCGAAAGCATGCATGACTTCCTGGTCGGCGGTATCTTCAAAAATCCTGGCGACGTCGTCGGCGCCGGCTTCGCGCGCCAGCTTGGCGAAATAGCGGTATTTGATATGGGCCATGGACTCGCCGGCGAAGGCTGCTTCCAGGTTTTCGATGGTGACTGATTTATTGCTGTTGCCTTGGTTTGCCATGATGATCTCTCAGTTGATCCCGGGAAGGAAGTGTTTTGCAATTGACCGAGAGTTAATGATAGTTTTTATTTATTAATATGGAAAATTGATTATCTATATAAGACTGATAGTTTTTAAGATTAAATTTTTATAATCAAATAGTTTTTATAAATCGCCCTATGAAATAGCCATTCACCATGCGAAATTCACATGGTCGGCCGCGACCAGTCTGATAAAATCAATGACTTTCACTTGTTACGCTTGGGGACAGACGCATAT
>Ga0182005_1000183_pt1 | contig 42914 bp, 42 predicted proteins | sample Sormic07211103_1_FD_123021 | JGI IMG/M metagenome (GOLD analysis project Ga0182005, IMG submission 123021) | Rhizosphere microbial communities from Sorghum bicolor, Mead, Nebraska, USA - 072115-103_1 MetaG | ecosystem: Host-associated > Plants > Roots > Rhizosphere | place: USA: Nebraska...
CCTTTGGAACACAGCGCCGATACCATTTCGCCCGCAAAATGCCGGCGCGTACGACATCCCTGAACTGACGCTGCGCCCCGATATCGCGCCGGACCTGACGGGGTTTGCCGCACATACCGCATAAGCTGGCTTAGCCCATGCTTATCCGCTCGTTCCACTTGGCGATATTTACTCCTTTTGCAAGAAGCCACAGGCACAATGACGATTCGCCGACCAATGGCAGAACCAGGATGGCGGGCGTTATAAGTTCTGCGAACGCCGGAGCAAAGAGCGCGGAAAAGCAGGCCGTCAGGTAAGCCAAGCCGGCAAGTTGCATCAATATGCCTATGAGTTTGGGTAGGTAGCCCGACCTGAAAATCAGGTAGCCATCGACAAGACACCCGCAGCCAAAAAATATCAGGGCGATGTTAAAGGCAATGCCATGCGAGGCAAGGGCAAGGTCCGCGAGGACCTGCAGCTGCCGTGCTTCAAATGCTTTCAGGTAACCGGCATTCCCCAATATGGGTTCGACCAAAAGGAGAAATAGCTTGCTGACGGCCTCGACTGCAAGTGACACCAGGTTAAAAAATACGGAAAGCAGGACCAGCCGCTTGCTTACCGGCCTGAGCAGCAGGTAAAACACCCACGTCAGCGCAACGGCGCATAAGGGCACGATCAGGTTGCCGGCGACGCTGAGGCGCCACAGTAGCGGCGAGGCCATGATGTTGTGCGCCGTTGCCGCGGCGTCGCCCGGCATGACCAACCGGTTCATGACGAATCCCTCGGCAAGCCCGCCCAGCACTATGATTGCCAGGTACAGCACGCCGCCCATGCGTGCGTACATTTGCGGGGAAGCTTCGATGGTTCTATTTGTCATGACAGTTTTGCTCGCTGCAGTGAGGATCCAATAGAGACAGGTGGAAATCGGCCCTTTTTACGATGCCAAAAAACGTCGAAGCCCGCATGAAAGCGGGCTTTTGCCGGACCGTTAGCGAATGGGATCGATTCTAAGCGTTTTTGCAAGGAATGCAGGGTGGAAATGATCCGGCATCGGTCATTTGTTAATATACGCAGGTGAAAAATGCCTCCAAAGCCCACATGAATGCGGGCTTTTTTTGTTTTTGATGCTGTCGGAAAGCATGTTTCCGAGCGAGCGCGACAATTTGGTAATGGAGCATATGTCTTGCATCCCTGTGTCCGCCAAGGTTGGCGGGCACAGGGCAGTTTCGTATTTTTTAGAATCCATCATGAAAAAAAACATCAAGAAGATCATTCTTTCCTTGAGCTGCATGGCGCCGGCGCTGCTGCATGCCGCTGAGCTGGAGCAGCAACTGGCGCGCTGCTCCGTATTGGGCGACGCCAGCGCGCGCCTGGACTGCTTCGATGCCTTGGCCAAGGCCACCGCCGATGCGCCGGTTCCCGCTGCAGCCGTTGTTCCCCAAGCTGCACCAGCATCGCCGCCGGCCCTGGCCGCGGCCAAGAAGGCAAGCGAGCCGAGCGAGTCGCCGATTTCGCATACGGTGCAGGGCTGGGAACTTGATCCCAGTTCCAAACGCGGCGTGTTTGCCCTCAAATCCTACCTGAATAATTATGTATTGCTGGCCAATTACAGCAGCTCCGCCAACGACGCGCCGTTCGCCAGCGATGCCAACCGACTCAAGCCGCAGCATACGGAGTTGACTTACCAGCTCAGTTTCAAGATGAAGATGGCGGAAAACGTCGCAGGCAGCCCGGTCGACCTGTGGCTGGCCTACACCCAGCAAAGTTTTTGGCAGGCATACAACCGGGCCGGCTCCAGTCCGTTTCGCGAAACGAATTACCAGCCTGAACTGATTGCGACGCTGCCATTGAGCATGAAGATCGGCGACTTCAACTTCCGCTATCTCAATTTCGGACTGGTGCACCAGTCCAACGGCCAATCCTCTACCTTGTCTCGCAGCTGGAACCGTTTCTATACTGAACTGGGCGCCGAATACGGCAACCTGGCACTGTCGGCAAGGATCTGGAAACGCCTCGACAATGCAAAAGCCAACAACGACAACATCGATATCGTTGACTACATGGGCCACGGCGACGTGCGCGCCAGTTACCGCCAGAACGGTTATGAGTATTCGATGACTGCACGCCGCAATTTCCAGACCGGGCACGGCGCGCTCGAGGCCGGCTGGGCGTTTCCGGTCACGACCAATTTAAAGGGATACCTGCATCTGTTTTCCGGTTACGGCGAAAGCCTGATCGATTACAACTATTCGCAAAAATCCGTCGGGGCAGGCTTTCTGATCGACTTCTGATGCAGCCGGTCCCGCTTCCCCGGCGTGAAAAAGGCGTAAACTGATATCCCCCCTTTTCATCGGAAGCAGTGCATTTCATGAAACGCAATCATCACGTGCCCGGACAGCTTTTCTTGCCGGGCTTCGAGGCGCCGCCGCAGCCGACCGATCGCTTGTTCTTCGCTATCGTCCCGGCTCCGGATGCGGCTGCCGCCATCGTACGGCAACGGGGATTGCTGCGCGACGAGTTTGGCGTGACAGGCAAGCCGATCGGGATCGCGCGTTTGCATGTCACCTTGAGCCACCTGGGCGATTACCTGGGACTGCCGCAAGGTGCTGTCAAGGCGGCGATGACGGCGGCGGACAGCATCAGGGCGGCGCCGTTCGATGTCGCGTTCGACCGCGCGGCGAGTTTCCACGGCCGGCCGCGCAAACGCCCTTTGGTCCTGCTGGGCGGCGATGGCCTCGCCGCTCTGGCGAAATTCCAGGAAACGCTTGGCAGGGCGCTGGAAAAAGCCGGGTTCGGCAAAGCCAATCCGCACTACACGCCCCATGTCACCCTGCTGTACGACAATCGCCTGGTTCCGGCAAAGGTGATTGAAACCATCCGCTGGACCGCGCACGAATTTGTCCTGGTGCATAGCCTGCTTGGCCAGACCCGCCACATACAGCTGGCGCGCTGGGCGCTCTCGTCCTGATGCCTCGAAGTTCTGTCGGGCAGGGATCGTGGCTGCCAAAAATGCAACGTTCTTCCGTCCCGATACTGCCGAGGCGTCGCGGGAATGGCCGTTCTACGCTAAAATAGTGGGTTGGGTTGGGTTGGCATCTGCGCATGGATCTGTGGCAGCAATGCGGCGTCCCCGCACATCAACCTATCTCCCACACCAGCAAAAAATCGTCGTTTTTGATAGTGAAAACGACGGAAAACTGCGAGTATTGACAGTGTCTGGCCCGATATCCATGCGGCTTCGCTGTGGCTGGCGAAGCAGAGGCTGACGAACATATGCGAGAAGCACCGTGACCTACAGCATCAAGGAAATTTTCTACACATTGCAAGGCGAAGGCACCCATGCTGGCCGTCCGGCGGTGTTTTGCCGCTTCAGCGGCTGCAACCTGTGGACTGGCCGCGAAGAAGATCGCAGCACTGCGGTCTGCCAGTTCTGCGATACCGATTTTGTCGGCACCGACGGTGTCGGCGGCGGCAAGTTCAAGGATAGCGAAGCGCTGGCCAGCACCATCAATGCGCTCTGGCCGGATACCTACGCCGCCAGCAAGTTCGTGGTGTTTACCGGCGGCGAACCCTTGCTGCAACTGGACACGGCATTGGTCGACAGCGTGCACGCGGCCGGTTTTGAAATCGCCATCGAAACCAATGGCACGCTGCAGCCGCCGCCAGGCATAGACTGGATCTGCGTCAGCCCCAAGATGGGTTCGGTGCTGAAGCTGCGCAAGGGCAATGAGCTGAAAGTGGTGATCCCGCAAGCCGGCCAATCGCTGGCGGCATACGAATCGCTTGATTTCGAACATTTCTATGTGCAGGCCATGGATGGTCCGCAACTGGCGCACAATCTGGCACTGGCGATTGAGACTTGCAAGCGCAACCCGAAATGGAAACTGAGCCTGCAAACCCACAAGCTGCTGCAGATTCCCTGAACAGATCTTATAAAGAACCGATTACCTATGCTTACCATCACCCGCAAACTGGAATTCGACGCCGGCCACCGGATCCCCGACCACAAGAGCCAGTGCCGCAACCTGCACGGCCATCGCTATACGCTCGAAATCACTTTGGTGGGCGCGGTGATTGAAGTCGAAGGCAGTTCCGACAATGGCATGATCATGGATTTCTCCGATATCAAGACGCTGGCGAAACAGCATCTGGTGGATATTTGGGACCACGCTTTCCTGGTCTACGAAAAAGACACGGCGGTGCGCGAGTTCCTGGCGACGCTGCCGGACCACAAGACCGTCATCATCGACCGTATCCCGACGGTGGAAAACCTCGCGCGCACCGCCTACGACATCCTCAAGGCCGCCTACAAGGACCACTACGGCACCGGCTTGCACCTGCAGAAACTGGTGCTGCACGAAACGCCCAATTGCTGGGCTGAGATTTCAGAAGACCGTTGATAGATATTGCTTCCCTGAGTGCCTATGCGTGACGCCATCTATATGCAGCAAGCGATTTCCCAGGCGCGCAATGCCTGGGCTTTGGGCGAAGTGCCGGTAGGCGCGCTGATCGTGAAAGAAGGGCAGGTCATCGCTACCGGTTTCAACCAGCCGATCGGCAACCACGATCCCACCGCGCATGCGGAAATCATGGCGCTGCGCGCGGCGGCCACCATCCTCGGCAATTACCGCCTGCCCGGTTGCGAAATGTATGTCACCCTGGAGCCATGCGCGATGTGCGCCGGCGCCATGTTGCATGCCCGGCTGGCGCGCGTGGTGTTCGGCGCCAGCGACCCGAAGACCGGCGCCTGCGGCTCGGTGCTCAACCTGTTCGAACAGGAAAGACTGAACCATCACACTGAGCTGACGGCTGGCGTGCTGGCTGACGAATGTGGCACACTACTCAAAGAATTTTTCGCCGAACGCCGGCAAGCCCAACAAAAACAATCGTGACCGAACCTGTCCAAGCACCTTCAAAACAATCCATCGGCGTCGCGCTGATCGCACCTGGCGGCTACGCTTCCGACGAAGCAGCGCTGGCGCGCGGCATACTGGCCTTGCAAAGCCAGGGCTGCGTGGTTTATGACTATTACGACCCGGCCGCCAAATACCTGCGTTTCGGCGGCTCCGACGCTGCGCGGGTAGGGCAGATCTACGAAGCGATCGATAATCCGCAGGTGCAGATCGTGCTGGCGATACGCGGCAGCTATGGCATGTCGCGCTTGCTGCCGCTGCTGGACCTGCCGCGCCTGGCCGCCAGCAGGAAGATATTTGTCGGCCATAGCGACGTCACCGCGCTGCACCTGGCCTTGCTGGCGCAGACCGGCGCGCCAAGCCTTGCCGGACCGATGCTGTGCAGCGATTTCGGCGAGGCCGAGCTGAGCGAATTTACGATGTCGCATTTCTGGCAATGCCTGCGGCAGCCGGAACAGGTATTGCAAGTCAGCGCCGCCGGCAATCCGGCCGTCAACGCCAGCGGCACCCTGTGGGGCGGCAACCTGGCGATGCTGAACCATCTGGTCGGCACCCCCTATTTGCCGCAGGTCGACGGTGGCATCCTGTTCCTGGAAGATATCGGCGAGCATCCGTATCGCATCGAACGCATGATGCTGCAGTTGCAGTACGCTGGCATCCTGGAACGGCAGCAGGCGATCGTGCTGGGCGATTTTTCCAACTACCGGCTGGCCGAGCATGACAACGGCTATGACTTCGACGCCATGCTGGCTTACCTGCGGGCCCATGTGTCGGCGCCGATACTGACCGGTTTGCCGTTTGGCCACATCCGCGACAAAGCGACCTTGCCGGTCGGCGCGCAGGCGCAATTGCTGTCGGATGCAAGCGGCTTCCAGCTGACTATCCAGAATCCGCTCACGCTGGCGTCCTGATCTCCCCAATCTGCGTGCCTGGCCCGAAGACCGTTGGTGTCGCCGCGGGCACCTGCTTTCAAATTAATTTGACTCTGACCCTAATTTAGCTGGTGGCGGCGAACAGCCATTCTCGGAAGGCTTGCATCGCGGGGGTGGTTTGTTTTGACTTGAGGCGGGTCAGCCAGTAGCTGCCGGTGGCGATCTCGATGTCGAACGGGCGGGTCAGGCGGCCGTGCTGCAGTTCGCGGGCGAACATGCGGGTCGGCAGCAGCGCTATGCCGGCGCCCTGGGCCGCGGCTTCGGCCATGGTGAGCGAGGAGTCGAACACGGTGCCTCTGAGCAGCGGGCCGGGCAAGCCCGCTGCGGCGAACCAGGCGGCCCATTCGTCGGTGCGGTAGGAGCGCAGCAATACCTGCCCGGCGAGGTCGGCCGGATCGCGCAGGAAAGACGCGACTGCTGGCGAGCACATCGGCGCCAGCGGTGCTGCCAGCAACTCTTCGGCTTCTGTCGAGTGCCAGGCGCCGTCGCCGAAACGGATGGCGTAGTCCAGGCCTTCGCCGGCGATGTCGACCCGGTTGTTGTTGGTGAACAGGCGGAAATCGACGAACGGGTGGGCTTGCTGGAAATCGCGCAGGCGCGGGATCAGCCAGCCGACGGCGAAGGTGCCCACGGCGCCCACGGTGAGCACCTCGCGCAGCCGGCGGCCGTCGCCGAACTGCTGCAGCACGGCGCCGATGCGCCCGAACGATTCCGCCAGCACCGGCAGCAGGGCGATGCCCTCGTCGGTCAATGCCAGTCCGCGCGGCAGCCGGCGGAACAGCTGTACCCCCATTCTTTCTTCGAGATTCTTTACCTGCTGGCTGATCGCGGCCTGCGTGACGTTCAGCTCGGAGGCGGCGCGGGTAAAGCTGAGCAGGCGCGCCGAGACTTCGAAAGCGCGCAAGGAATTCAAGGGGAGGTGCATGTCATTTCTCCGTTTGAGCTAGTTTTTCTTATGTCTTACCTTCGATATTGTAGCTTGAGTGATAACCGGGCCAACGTTATCGTTGATGCCCTGTTCATTAAATTCTGAGGGGAAACATGAAACGACGCCAGTTCGCCGGCAACCTGAGTGCAGCTTTGGGAGCGCTGGTCTTAAGCGGCTACACACAGAAATCCTGGGCCTCGGCTGCCAGCGCAGCGAAGCCGGTTGCCGATCCGATCGCCCGGCAATTGCGCCAGATAGAAATCAGAAGCGGGGGGCGCCTGGGTGTCGCCATCCTCGATACCCTTACCGGACAAAGCCATGCCTATCGCGGCGACGAACGGTTTCCGATGTGCAGCACCTTCAAGCTGCTGGCGGCGGGACTGACGCTGAAACGCGTGGACCAGGGACAGGAACAGCTGGCGCGGCGCATCCGTTACGAAGCCGCCGAGCTGGTCCCGTATTCCCCCGTCACCGAGAAACATGTCGGCGGCGGCATGTCGGTGGCGGAGCTGTGCGAAGCCACCCTTACCCTGAGCGACAATACCGCCGCCAACCTGCTGCTGCACAGCTTTGGCGGCCCGGCTCGGCTGACGGCCTACGTCCGTTCCCTGGGCGACAAGGTGACCCGGCTCGACCGCATCGAGCCGGACCTCAACCAGGCCACTCCAGGCGATCCGCGCGACACCACCTCGCCGGCTGCGATGCTGTCCACCATGCATCAGTTGCTGATGGGAAATGCCCTGTCTGCCGATTCGCGCAAACAATTGACAACCTGGCTGCTTGCCAACAAGACCGGCGACAAGCGCCTGCGCGCATTGCTGCCGGCCGGCTGGCGGGTAGGCGACAAGACCGGCTCAGGCGCCTATGGCAGCACTAACGATATCGGCATACTGTTTCCACCCGATCGCGCACCGCTGCTGGTCGCCAGCTACCTGACCGCGACCAAGGCCTCGGAAGCCATGCGTAACGCGGCCTTGGCGGAAGTCGGGCGTTTGGCGGCATCCGTGGCGGCGAAATAAGGCGAGGGATTGGAAATCTGGCGGATTCATGGAAATAGTGGCAGCAGGCGTTGGTTTTATGCCGGTTCATGCAGTGCACAAATGTGGATACTGTATAATGCCGCCACTATCTAACCCCATGATTCAATTAAGAAAAGACCAAATCTAAGATGTTGTCCACAGCAAATATCACGATGCAGTTCGGCCCCAAGCCGCTGTTTGAAAACATTTCCGTCAAATTCGGCGATGGCAACCGCTATGGCCTGATCGGCGCCAACGGCTGCGGCAAGTCGACTTTCATGAAGATCCTGGGCGGCGACCTGGAGCCGTCGGGCGGCAACGTGATGCTCGATCCGAACGAGCGCCTGGGCAAATTGCGCCAGGACCAGTTCGCATTCGAGGAAATGCGCGTGCTCGATGTCGTGATGATGGGGCATACCGAAATGTGGGCGGCCATGGCTGAGCGCGACGCGATCTACGCCAATCCGGAAGCTACCGACGACGATTACATGAAAGCGGCCGACCTGGAAGCCAAGTTTGCCGAGTACGACGGCTATACCGCTGAAGCGCGCGCCGGCGAACTGCTGCTGGGTGTAGGCGTGGCGATCGAGCAGCACCAGGGACCGATGAGTAATGTCGCGCCGGGCTGGAAACTGCGCGTGCTGCTGGCGCAGGCGCTGTTTTCGAATCCGGATATCCTGCTGCTCGACGAACCGACCAACAACCTCGATATCAATACCATCCGCTGGCTGGAAGATGTGCTGAACCAGCGCAATTCGACCATGATCATCATTTCCCATGACCGCCACTTCCTGAACCAGGTGTGCACCCACATGGCCGACATGGACTACGGCACCTTGAAGGTCTATCCCGGCAACTACGACGAATACATGCTGGCTTCCTCGCAGGCGCGTGCGCAGCAGCTGTCGGCGAATGCCAAGGCCAAGGACAAGGTCGCCGAACTGCAGGATTTCGTGCGCCGTTTCTCGGCCAACAAATCGAAGGCGCGCCAGGCGACATCGCGCGCCAAGCAGATTGAAAAGATCAAGGTCGAGGACGTCAAGCCATCGAGCCGCGCCAATCCTTTCGTGCGTTTCGACGGCGAGAAGAAACTGCATCGGCTGGCGGTCGAAGTGCAAAACATCAGCAAGACTTATGACCGGCCGATTTTCAAGAACTTCAACATCATGGTTGAGGCCGGCGAAAAAATCGCCATCATCGGTGCCAACGGCGCCGGTAAAACCACCTTGTTGCGCAGCATCGGCGGCAGCGACATCGCCGGCCTGGCGGCCGACAGCGGCTTGGTGAAGTGGGCGGAAAACGCCAATGTCGGCTACATGCCGCAAGATCCGACGGAAGATTTCGCGACCGACAAGACGCTCACCGACTGGATGGGCCAATGGACCCAGGAAGGCGACGACGACCAGGCGGTGCGTTCCAGCCTGGGCCGCCTGCTGTTCAGCGGCGACGACGTCAAGAAGTCGGTCAAGGTGCTGTCCGGCGGCGAGAAGGGCCGCATGATGTACGGCAAGCTGATGCTGGGCCGCCACAACGTGCTGCTGCTGGACGAACCGACCAACCATATGGACATGGAATCGATCGAGTCGCTCAACATCGCGCTGGAAAAATATGCCGGCACGTTGATTTTCGTCTCGCATGACCGCGAGTTCGTGTCGTCGCTGGCCACCCGCGTATTGGAAGTGAAGGAAAACGAAGTGGTCGATTTCCAGGGTTCCTACGAGGATTACCTGACCAGCCAAGGCATCGAGTAAACCAAGCAATCGCATGGCGCAGGAATTTCTGCGCCATGATTGATGTAAAAAAGCGTGGCAGAGTCAATCTGTCACGCTTTTTTTTCGTTGCGCTGCTTACTGCTGCGGCCGTTCGCCCAGGTACAGCAGCTGGTCCAGCCGGCCGCGCAGGCTGCGGGCGATTTCTTCGCCCTTGGCCTTGAGCACCGCCTCCAGGTATTGCTGGCGCAGTTCGCGGAAATCCTGGATGCTGCTGGCGCGTTCGACTTTCAGCTGCAGGCCGTAACCGCGCAAGCCGATCATGCTCTTGATCGTATCGTTGTAGAAATGATAAATCGCCTCGAACTGGGTTTGTCCCGGCGGCAGCACCTGCTCGGCTGATAGGGGGGCGGCGGGCGGCGGCATGCTTTTCACGGCCGGCGCCTCGACAGCGGCGGCGCTGTTGCCGGGATTGCCAGTATTGCCGCTATCGGCGCTGGCCTGGATCAGCCCGGCCTGCAGCAATTCGTCCAGGTGTTCCTGGCCCAGCCCCAATCCGGCCACCTTCCGCAGCAACTCGTCGCTGCTAGTCTTGCCGTCTACCAGCAATAACAGTGTCCGCAGCCGTGGCGCCACGCTCTGGCCGCGTGTGGCTATTTCGGTGCGGCCGCGTTCTGTCTTGTCGAAAATTATCATGTTGTCCCTGTGTTCTTATATTGCTTCCAACAAAATGCTCGGACATTGAACCCGGCAGATTTTTTTTTATGACAATTGTTAAATCATAGTACGGGAGTTCATTCCTGCTTGCAATAAGGTAATGTTCACACACAATGTCAAGGTTGGCGGTAGAATCCCTGTCCCGATACCCCCAGGCTTGCTGCGGCAAAATGTCTTGTTGCGCCTTCTGTCGTATCATTGCGTATTACCGCAGCTCATGACCCTCTCATACCCATCATAGCCATGCAAACCCACGCCATCAAAACCGTTGAATTCGAGCGGCCGCAAATGGACCTAGGCAGCAGCGCAGGTACCAGCTGTACCGCTCATGCCTGGGCTCGCGTCCCTGAAACTCCCACCCCGGACCAGAAAATCGCTCTCAAGGAGCGCATCAAGCGCTTGCTGAAAGAGCAGCAAGCCGTGCTGGTCGCACATTATTACGTCGACGGCGATTTACAGGACCTGGCAGAAGAAACAGGTGGCTGCGTCTCCGATTCGCTGGAAATGGCGCGCTTCGGCCGCGATCATCCAGCCAAGACGCTGGTGGTGGCCGGCGTCAAGTTCATGGGCGAGACCTCGAAAATCCTGAGCCCGCACAAGCGCGTGCTGATGCCTGACCTGGACGCTACCTGTTCGCTCGACCTCGGCTGCCCGGCGGACGAATTTTCCGCTTTTTGCGATGCTCATCCCGACCGTACCGTGGTGGTATACGCCAACACCAGCGCCGCGGTCAAGGCGCGCGCCGACTGGATGGTGACTTCGTCCATCGGCCTCGACATCGTCGCCCACCTGCACGCGCAAGGTAAAAAAATCCTGTGGGCGCCGGACAAGCACCTGGGCGGCTATATACAGAAACAGACCGGCGCCGACATGCTGCTGTGGCAGGGTTCGTGCCTGGTGCACGACGAGTTCAAGGGCGTCGAACTGGAGCTGCTGCGCCAGCAGCACCCGAACGCCAAGATACTGGTGCATCCCGAATCGCCGGAAGCCGTGGTGGCGCAAGCCGATGTGGTCGGCTCCACTACCCAGCTGATCGCCGCCGCCCAAAGCCTGGACGCCGACGAATTCATTGTCGCCACCGACAACGGCATCTTGCACAAGATGCGCATGGCCGCGCCCGGCAAACGCTTTATCGATGCGCCAACCGCCGGCAACAGCGCGACCTGCAAGAGTTGCGCGCATTGTCCATGGATGGCGATGAATGGCTTGCAGAACCTGGCCGACGTGCTGGAATTCGGCGGCAATGAAATCCAGGTCGACGCTGAAACCGGCCGCAAGGCGGTGGTCTGCATCGACCGCATGCTGGATTTCGCCGCCCAGCGCAAAGCCAACGTCCGCCCATCCAGCGATCTGGCGCAAGAACAAAAACTGTTTTCAGGAATCGGTCCCGCATGAGTACTTCCAACAGCAAATCAATGAGCAACTTAGAGAATCGTTTCGCACCGTTTGACGCAGCGCTGCAAGCGGCGTTCGATGAGAATATCCGCACTGCGATCGCCGAAGACGTCGGCAGCGGTGATTTGACCGGCAAGCTGGTCCCTGAGCAACAGATGGCCAAGGCGCGCGTGATCGTGCGCGAGCAAGCTGTGCTGTGCGGCGCGCCATGGTTCGAAGCGGTGATGCGGCAGCTGGATGAGCGCATCCGTATCGACTGGTCGTATGCCGAAGGCGACCTGATGAGCGCCGACAGCCAGGTCTGCCTCATCGATGCGCCGGCCCGGGCCTTGCTGACCGCGGAGCGCGGCGCCTTGAATTTCCTGCAGCTGTTGTCCGGCGTAGCCAGCGCAACGCGCGTCTACGTCAATGCCATCGCCGACACCAAGGCGCATATCCTCGATACCCGCAAAACCTTGCCCGGCCTGCGCCTGGCGCAGAAATACGCGGTGCGCATCGGCGGCGGGCATAACCAGCGGCTGGCCCTGTACGATGGCATCCTGATCAAGGAAAACCATATCGCCGCAGCTGGCGGCATCTCCGCCGCGATGCAGGCGGCGCACAAGCTGGATGCGGATGTCACGGTCCAGATCGAAGTGGAAAACCTGGTGCAGCTGGACGAAGCATTGAGCGCCGGCGCCAACTCGATCCTGCTCGACAACTTCAGCCTCGACGCCATGCGCGACGCCGTCAAGCTGACCGACGGCAGGGCGCTGCTGGAAGCTTCCGGCGGCATCAACATGGAAACGGTGCGGGCTATCGCGGAAACCGGCGTCGACCGGATTTCGATCGGCAGCCTGACCAAGGACATCCGGGCGACAGATTATTCGTTGCGGATTATCGGGTAGAGCGCCTTGATTGGATAAAACGTATTGAACTGCCTGTGCAACGGCGGCGTTGCGTTCAGTGAACGAGTTTTGCTGCAGCGAATGCCAGGGCCGTCAGGGAGACGGCTGTTCCGATAAACCATCTTAGAAGAGTGGACTCAAGCTTGGACACATCTTCTTTGGTGGCCATATGGTCGAGGCGTGTTTCGATGCGCGTCAGGCGGTCACGCGCATCGCCGGCAAATTCTTCAAGTTTGAGGACTCTTGTTTCCATGTCGAGATACTAACCCCAGCTTGGGCGGGGATCAAGCCTTCGCATCCGTGGACTTCATCGTTTAGGCATTTTTCGTATAGGCTGGACAGGACAACCCATCCAGCCGTGCGCACTGTTTTACTGGACTTTGCCCTGGGCAAAATCCATGATCAGCCGCGTCGACAGGTACAGGCGCGGAACGATGCTGTTCAGCAAGACGTATTCGGCGTCATTTGAATGCGCGCCATAGCCGGTCAGCCCCATTCCCTCAATCACGGCTCCCTTCGATTTCAGTGCGGCGAATGCGGCATCGGTGCCGCCGCCGCTGGCCGTATCGACTATCGTCATCGGCAGGTCCAGTTCCTGGTAGATCTTTTGGCCGTGAGCCGACACGGCGCGCGAAGCAGCATTGGTCTCCAGCGGCGGCCGCCGCATTTCAAATTTCAGATGGACCTTGGCGTCGGGGATCAGCTGCTTCTTGACGCGTTCTTGCATCTGTTCCTGCAACTGCTCGAAGTCGCTCATCTTCAAGGCGCGGGCATCGGCTTGTGCGCTGGCGCTGGCCGGGATCACGTTGCGGTTGGTGCCGGCCTGCGCCACGGTCCAGTTCAGTTTCAAGCCGCGCCACGGTTGCGACAAGGAATCCATCTGCAACACCTGGTGCGACAATTCATACAAGGCGTTGACGCCTCTTTCCGGCGCAGCTCCGGCATGCGAAGACTTTCCCTCGACCGTCAGGTACGCCGCGGCGATGCCGCTGGTCGCCAGCCGCAGCTGGCCTTGGGCGCCGCCGCCTTCGTAGGAAAACACGGCGTCCTGTTCGGCGCCCAGCCTGGTATGCAGGCTGCGGCCGCCGGGCGAACTGATTTCCTCGTCGCCGTTGATCAGCACCGTCAGCGTGTCGTAGTCCTTGAAGCCGATTTTTTGCAGGATGGCGATGGTATGCAGGATGGTGGCGACGCCTTGCTTGTCGTCGGCGATGCCGAGGCCGTAAGCCTTGTCGCCGTCAACCCGGTATTGCTGGTCTTTCAGCATGCCGCGCAGGTACACCGTGTCCATGTGCGCGATCAGCATGATCTTGCGCTTGCCGTTGCCCTTGAAAACCGCATGCACGATCTGTCCGATCTTTTCCGGGGTGTCGCCCATCCGGTAGATTTCCGGCGCGTCCAGCAATTCAGCCTTGCCGCCCAGTTTCGTCAGGCGATCACGGATCAGGGCGGCGATCTTGGCAAGACCTTCAAGATCCCCGCTGCCCGATTCGATATTCACCAGGTCGCGCATGGTGTCCATCATTACCGGTTTTTCTTTTTGCGCCAGGTCGTACACCGGCGCCACGGGGGCCGCCAGCGCCATGCCGGCGCTCAAGGCCAGCGCCGGGAACAGCACGGCGGCGAGCAAGTTTTTTTTCAGGGAAAAGGATGGCTGTTTCAACTTCTGTCTCCGTTGGTTTTAATGAAATGCTGCGTTTGTTTTTCTATGGCTGCTGCAGGCTGTCGTGGCGCGTCTCGCGCATGCACAGCACCGCGCCCAGGCTGAGCGCCGCGGCCGCCGATACGTAGGCGCCGACATACGCCAGGCCGCCGCGCTGCGCCAGCAGTTGCGCGATATAAGGTGCAACCGATGCGCCCAGGATGCCGCCGATGTTGTACGACACGCCGGCGCCGGTATACCGTACGCTGGTAGGAAACAGTTCCGGCAACAGGGCTCCCATGGGCGCGAAGGTCACTCCCATCAGGAACAGGAAGATGATCAGGAACAAGGCGATCGCCGCCATGTTGCCGCTGCCGAACAGCGGCTGCATGGTGAAGCCCGCGGCGATCGCTGCCAGCGTGCCGGCGATCAGCACCGGGCGCCGGCCGAAGCGGTCGCTGGCCATGGCTGAGAATGGCGTCGCCAGCGCCATGAACACCACCGCCAGGCACAGCAGCGCGAGGAATTCCTGGCGTGGGATATGCAGCGTGCCGACACCGTAAGACAGCGAAAACACGGTCGCGATATAGAACAAGGTGTAGCAGACAATCATTGCCACCGAGCCCAGCATCACCGGACGCCAGTGGTGCCGGAACAGGGTAACGGCCGGCACCTTCACGCGTTCGTGTTTCTCCAGCGCCGCGGCAAATACCGGCGTTTCGGCGATCTTCAGCCGCACATACAAGCCCAGCACCACCAGCACTGCGCTGAAAATGAACGGGATGCGCCAGCCCCAGCCCTTGAACTGTTCATCCGACAGGCTCAAGGCCAGGGCAAGGAACAGGCCATTGGCCATCAGGAAACCGACGGAAGGGCCAAGCTGCGGGAACATGCCGTACCTGCCGCGTTTCCCCGGCGGCGCATATTCGGTCGCCAGCAGCGCCGCGCCGCCCCATTCGCCGCCCAAGCCTATGCCTTGGGCAAAACGCAGCACGCACAGCAGGGCAGGCGCCGCCGCACCGATGGAGTCGTAACCCGGCAGGAAGCCGATCAGCGTGGTGGCGACGCCCATCACCAGCAGCGAAAGCACCAGCGTGGATTTGCGTCCGATGCGGTCGCCGAAATGGCCGAACAGGAAAGCGCCGACCGGTCGTGCAATAAACGCGATGCCGAACGTCACAAACGCCGACAGCGCTTGCGCCGTCGGCGAGTCATGCGGGAAAAATACCGGGCCGATGACCAGCGCCGCCGCAGTTGCGTAGACGTAGAAATCGTAGAATTCTATGGCGGTGCCGATGAAACTGGCGAAGATCACGCGCCTGGCGCTGTTTTGCGCCGGCGCCGGGGCAGATGTGATTTGCTGCGATGCTGCGCTCATCGTTTCTCCTCATTTTTTTAGTTTGAGATCCAAGCATAGCCGAGATGAGGCGGAAGCGACACTGTTGCAGATCAGGCCAGCTAGGCCAGCGGCGCCGGCAGGCGCTCCAGCACGCGCACCTCGGAATCGAAAATGATCCAGGCCTGCACCGCGAAGCCGGCCAGCGCCAGCACCAGGCAGGCCGGTTCGCCCCAGCGTGCGCCGACCAGGCCGCCGAGGGCGGCGCCGATCGGCCGCGCGCCGGTGTTGACCGTCAGGAAAATCGCCGACACCCGTCCCAGCATGGCGCCCGGCGTGACAGTCTGGCGCAGCGTGGTGGAGGTGATGACCCAGATGATCGGACCAACGCCGAACAGGAAAAACGACAGGGCCGCCAGGATCCCGCTCGGAACCGCAAGCGTCGCCACCATTGTCGATGCGGCCAGCACCGAGATCGCCGGGCCGATCTGGATCGCGCGGCCGAACGGCAGCCTGGCCACGATCCGCGGCGTCAGCAGGGCGCCCACCATCATGCCGACGCCATACGCGCCAAGCGTCATGCCGACCGCGCTGGCGCTCAGTCCGAGCTTGCGCACCGCGTAGGGCACATAGGCAGCCTGCAGCACGAACCAGGAGATGTTCCAGGCCACCGCGGTCAGCAGGATCGGCCGCAGCAGGTTGTCGCGCCAGACCATGTGGGCGCCGTCGCGCAGCTCCAGCAGGGGATGGCGCGGCGGCGCCGGCGTGCGTTGCGGTTCGCGCAGCTGCAGCAGCAGCGCCACGGCCGAGCCGGACAGGATAGCCGCCAGCACGAACGCGGTCGAGGCGCCGGCCCATGAAGTGAGCGCGCCGCCGAGAGCGGGACCGGCGGCAAAGGCAGCGCTGCGGGCCAGTTCCAGCCGGCCGTTGGCTTTCGCCAGCAGCTCGCGTCCTACCAGCGCCGGCACGATGGCCGGGGCGGCGACGCTGAAACCGACAGTGCCGACGGCGCCGATGAAGCCGAGCACCGCCAGCAATCCGATCGACAGGTGATTCGACAGGAGCGCCGCCAGCACGCCCAGCAAGGCCAGCATGCGCAGCACCTCGGCGGTCACCATCAGGCGTTTGCGCGAGGTGCGGTCGGCCAGCAGGCCGAACGGGATCGAGAGCAGCAGAAACGGCAGCGATTGCACCGCGGCCAGCGTGCCGATTTCACCCGGCCCGGCGCCGAGTATCAGCACCGCCATGATGGGCGTCGCCGCCAGGCTGAGCTGCTCGGCCGATTGCGCGGCAAGATTGGACCAGGTGAGGGCGACCAGAGAACGGGGAAGGGCGTGCGGCAGTGGTGACGTCATGATTCGTGTAATTTTCTTGGAGAACGGTAGTGTCGCGCCGTTTCCGGCGGCGGACACTCCGTTTCTTGGCGCGCAATTCGCATGCGCGCGGATGGACTAACGGCGCTGCGGCGTGAGCACGCTAGGCAATGCCTTGGCCAGCGTTTCCGGATAATCCTGGCTGTAGTGCAGGCCGCGGCTTTCATGGCGCGACAAAGCGCTTTCGACGATCAGCGACGCCACCTGCACCAGGTTGCGCAGCTCCAGCAAATCGCGGCTGATGCGGAAGTGCGCATAGTATTCGTCGATTTCTTCCTTGAGCAAACGGATCCGGTGCTGGGCGCGCTCCAGGCGTTTGTTGGTGCGTACGATGCCGACGTAATTCCACATGAAGCGGCGCAGCTCGTCCCAGTTGTGAGAGATCACGACTTCCTCGTCGGCATCCGTCACGCGGCTTTCGTCCCAGGCCGGCAGCGGGACGGCTTTCGGCTTCTCTTGCTGGGCGATGAACTTGGCGGTGGCGCGGCCGATCACCACGCATTCCAGCAGCGAATTGCTGGCCAGGCGGTTGGCGCCGTGCAGGCCGGTGTAGGCGGTTTCGCCAACGGCATACAAGCCGGGCAGGTCGGTGCGGCCGTTCAGGTCGGTAACGATGCCGCCGCAAGTGAAGTGGACCGCCGGCACCACCGGGATCGCCTGTTTGGTGATGTCGATGCCGAGTTCCAGGCAACGCGCATAGATGGTCGGGAAATGTTCTTTCAGGAATTCCGGCGACTTGTGGGTGATGTCGAGGTCGACATGGTCCAGGCCGCGCTTCTTCATTTCGAAGTCGATTGCCCGCGCCACCACGTCGCGCGGCGCCAGTTCGGCACGCTCGTCATGGGCCGGCATGAAGCGCATGCCGGCGTCGGCGCCTTCGGTATCCGGCAGCTTGAGCACGCCGCCTTCGCCGCGTATCGCTTCGGTGATCAGGAACGATTTGGCGTAAGGGTGGTACAGGCAGGTCGGATGGAACTGGATGAATTCCATGTTGGCGACCCGGCAGCCGGCGCGCCAGGCCATGGCGATGCCGTCGCCGGTGGCGCTGTCGGGATTGGTGGTGTACAGGTAGACCTTGCCGGCGCCGCCGGTGGCCAGCACCGTGTGGTTGGCGGCCAGGGTCAGCACCTTGCCGGTCTTGACGTTCTTGGCGTACAGGCCAAGGCAGCGCGGCGCCGTATCGCCTGTCGCCACCTTCTTGGAGGTGATCAGGTCGATTGCGTAATGATCTTCCAGCAGCGTGATGTTGGGATGGGCGCGCACTTTTTGTTCCAGCGTCACCTGCACCGCATGGCCGGTAGCATCGGCGGCGTGGATGATGCGGCGCTGGCTGTGGCCGCCTTCGCGCGTCAGGTGGAAGCCCAGTTCGGCGCTGGAGTCGGGCGTGAACGGCACGCCCTGTCCAATCAGCCATTCGATGGCGGCGCGGCCGTTTTCGACGATGAAGCGGGTAGCGCTTTCATCGCACAGGCCGGCGCCGGCGACCAGGGTGTCGTTAATGTGCTGTTCGTGGCTGTCGCCGGAATCCAGCACGGCGGCAATGCCGCCCTGGGCCCAGTTGCTGGCGCCGTCGAGCAGCGCGCGTTTGGAGATGACTGCAACCTTGTTGTTCTCGGCAAGGTGCAGCGCGACCGACAGGCCGGCCAGGCCGCTGCCGATGATGGCGACATCGAATTTCATGGTGGATGCTTGGTTATTCCCTGACGGGACCTCATTGTTTTAATCCGGACCGCCCCAGGATCTGGGGCGATGTCTCTACTACCCTCTGCTACCGTGCTGTTGCGCCGTCAATTATTCCACGATTACCGGTTTGACTTTGGCGGCAGCCTGTTTGGCCCTGATGCGCGCGGTCTCGACGTCGTCGGCGGTGGCCAGCGCCACGCCCATGCGTCGCCGCGCAAAAGATTCCGGCTTGCCGAACAGGCGGATATCCGCGCCCGGCACGCGCAGCGCATCGGCCACGCCTTCAAAGGCGATGCCCTTGGCGTCGTGCTGGCCGTAGATGACCGCCGATGCCGCCGGGCTGCGCAAGGCGACATTCACCGGCAGGCCCAGGATCGCCTTGGCGTGCAGTTCGAATTCGCTTTGCTGCTGGCTGGCCATGGTCACCATGCCGGTGTCGTGCGGACGCGGGCTGACTTCGGAGAACCAGACCATCTCGTTCTTGACGAACAGTTCGACGCCGAACAGGCCGAGGCCGCCCAGGTTGTCGGTGACTTTCTTGGCGATATCGCGCGCCTTGAGCAGCGCTTCCGGATGCATCGGATGCGGCTGCCAGGATTCGACGTAATCGCCCTGCACCTGGATGTGGCCGATCGGTTCGCAGAAATGGGTGGCGATGTTGCCGTCCTGCTGCAGCGCGCGCACCGTCAGCAGCGTGATCTCATAATCGAAATCGATGAAACCCTCGACGATGACCCGTCCCGAATCGACCCGGCCGCCGGCGGCGGCATAGGCCCAGGCGGCTTCGATTTCATCGGCGCTGTCGAGCTTCGACTGGCCTTTGCCGGAGGACGACATGACCGGCTTGACCACGCACGGAAAGCCGATCGCCGCGCAAGCGGTTTTCAGTTCGTCCAGGTTGTTGGCGAAACGGTAGGGCGAAGTCGCCAGCGCCAGCGTCTCGCCGGCCAGGCGGCGTATGCCTTCGCGGTTCATGGTCAGCCAGGCGGCGCGCGCAGTGGGAATCACGGTGACCTTGCCGGCGGCTTCCAGCGCGACCAGGGTTTCGGTGGCAATTGCTTCGATTTCCGGTACGACCAGGTCAGGCTGTTCTTGCGTAATCAACGCTTCCAGCGCCGCGCCGTCGGCCATGTTGATCACGTGTGAACGGTGCGCGACCTGGTGGCCGGGAGCGTTCGGGTAACGGTCGACGGCGATCACTTCGACGCCGAGCCGCTGCAGCGAGATGATGACTTCCTTGCCGAGTTCGCCGGAGCCTAGCAGCATGACCTTGGTGGCGGAAGGGGAAAGCGGGGTGCCGATTCTGGTGGGTGTCTTCATATTGGAAAGGAGCTGCGGCGCCTGGTTGCCCTGCGCCGCGAATTTGCTGTTAGTCGTTGATCGGTGGGGTGGGTGATGACGGTGAAAAATTCGCAAAGAGGATATTTTATCGTTGGCCAGCGCCTGACAATAACAAATATCAGGACGCAAGGGCAGTTGGCAAAATGAAAAAAGCCGCCAGATTCATCTGGCGGCTCTTCCGGCGCTGCTCAGGCATAGCCGTAAGCATATGCCATATCGTTCATTAGCGCTCGGCTTGGTAAATATCGTAGTCCTTGGTTTCCTTGACAAACAGCATGCCGATGACGAAAGTGGCTGCCGCGATGATGATCGGATACCACAGGCCATAGTAGATGTCGCCCTTGAACGCCACCAGCGCAAAAGCAGTGGTCGGCAGCAAACCGCCGAACCAGCCGTTGCCGATGTGGTAAGGCATGGACATCGAGGTATAGCGGATGCGGGTAGGGAACATTTCCACCAGCATCGCCGCGATCGGGCCGTAGACCATGGTCACGTAGATCACCAGGATGAACAGCAGCAACAGCACCATCGGCTTGTTCATCTGGTCCGGATCGGCTTTGCTTGGATAACCTGCGCCTTTGATGTCGCCGGCCAGTTCTGCCGAGAATGCCTTGTCCTTGGCCGCGGCATCTTCTTTCGACAAGCCGTTGGCGTCATACGAAGTCAGGATCTTTTCGCCGATCTTGATGGTGGCAACCGAACCAGGAGCGCCGGCGACGTTTTCATAGTTCACCGAAGCTGCCGACAGCTTGGCCTTGGCGATATCGCAAGACGATGTGAATTTCTTGGTGCCGGTAGGGTTGAACTGGAATTGGCAAGCGGCAGGGTCGGCAGTGACGATCACCGGTGCGCTCTTGAGCGCTGCTTCCAGCGCCGGGTTGGCGTAGTGGGTCAGGCCGGAAAAGATCGGGAAGTAGGTCAGCGCTGCAATCAGGCAGCCGGCCATGATGATCGGCTTGCGGCCGATCTTGTCGGACAGCGTACCGAAGATCACGAAGAACGGTGTGCCCAGCAGCAGGGCCAGCGCGATCAGGATGTTGGCGGTCGACAGGTCGACCTTCAACGATTGGGTCAGGAAGAACAGGGCGTAGAACTGGCCGGTGTACCAGACCACGGCCTGGCCGGCGGTCAGGCCGATCAGGGCCAGGATCACCAGCTTCAGGTTTTTCCATTTGCCGAAAGCTTCCGTCAGCGGCGCTTTGGAAGTCTTGCCTTCAGCCTTCATCTTGGCGAAAGCCGGCGACTCATTCATCGACAAGCGAATCCAGACCGAGACCGCCAGCAAGATGACCGAGACCAGGAAAGGAATGCGCCAGCCCCATGAAGAAAATGCTTCTTCGCCGACGGCGCTGCGGACACCCAGGATCACCAGCAGCGACAGGAACAGGCCCAGCGTTGCGGTAGTTTGAATCCAGGAGGTGAATGCGCCGCGCTTATCGTCTGGAGCGTGTTCAGCGACATAGGTCGCCGCACCACCGTACTCGCCGCCCAGCGCCAGGCCTTGCAGGATGCGCAAGGTGATCAGGATGATAGGGGCGGCAATGCCGATGGTGGCGTAGTTTGGCAGGATGCCGACAATGAAGGTCGAGGCACCCATGATCAGGATCGTCACCAGGAAGGTGAATTTGCGGCCGATCATGTCGCCCAGGCGGCCGAACACCAGCGCGCCGAAGGGACGCACGATAAAGCCCGCGGCAAACGCCAGCAAGGCGAAGATGAAACCGGTGTTTGGATCGGTGCCGGAGAAGAACTGCTTGGCGATGATGGCCGCCAGCGAGCCGTACAGGTAAAAGTCATACCATTCGAATACGGTGCCCAGCGACGAGGCAAAGATGACTTTGCGCTCCTCCGGTGTGATGCCCCGTGCAGCAGGTTTCAGCCCGCCTGCGGTAGGTTGTATTGTGGCCATGCCGGTCTCCTTGATTATTTATATTTGGTGCAGCTGTCTTGGAGTGTGCAGGCGAAACCTTACGCGGGACTTGCTTGAAACTTACGACAAACTTACGGGATAGGGGCGCTGGAAAGGGAAAGTTGCTACCTGTCAACAATGACAGCTGTGCAGGCCTGCCCGAATCGCTACAATGGCTACGTCTTCTACAACTCTCCCCGAGTTTGGATTCAGCCCGTGGCCGCAAGGTTCACGGGCTTTTTTTTCGGCTGCCTGGCATAGGTAAAACCGGCAATTGTCATGGGGCGGTCATACCGCCGTCATGTTAGGCGGGTAGCATGCGAGGTGTTGATTTAGTGCTCACTTATAAAGCCCGGCCAGGGTTTTTCGAAGAGTGTTTTGCCATCAGCAGGTTGGCCGGTAGCCTCGATCACCGGCACCAGTTTTGTTGCCTCCGGATTAACCCGCCGCCGCAAGGTGCGCGGGTTTTTCGTTTTCCGGCCGCTATAATGTTTTGCCGCCTGCCCAGAATCGTTTAATCCCTCCAGCCCATGCAAATTCCAGCAGATGAAATGACCGAGATTGTTTTGCCGGAAATGCCGGACTCCATTTGCCGGGCCGGTTTGCGCTATACGGTCGACGCCGGACAGCTGGAGCGGCTGCAGGCCAGCGGCATAGTCCTGCCCGACAGCATGGCGCGCGCGGTGCTGAAACGCCAGGTGGAGTTCGCCGCCGGCAGGTTTTGCGCTCGTGAAGCGTTGCAAAAGCTCGGCCACGACAGCCAGGCGACACTCGCTATCGGCCAGCATCGGGCGCCGCTGTGGCCAACCGGCTACCTGGGTTCGATCAGTCATGGCGACGGCCTGGCGATTGCGGTGGCGGCCAGCACCCGGGACTGGCGCGGACTGGGAATCGACGTTGAAAGGATTCTCACCGATGAGGCGGCGCAGCCGTTGCATGAACACCTGATGAAAGCGTCGGAGCTGGCCATGGGCGAGGCCGCCGGCCTGGCTCTGGGAGACTGGCTGAGCCTGGTTTTTTCGGCCAAGGAAAGCCTGTTCAAGGCGCTCTATCCATTTGTCGGCCGTTATTTCGATTTCCTGGATGCGGAAGTATGCGAGTTGCAGCAACGGCAATCCCGCCTCACGCTGAGGCTGGCGACGAGCTTGTCGCCCTCATGCGTCAAAGGCAGCCTGTACAGCATCCGCTATAGTTATTTTCCCGGCAATATCGCCACATTGTGCCTGCTCTGACAGTTGCCGCAACCGGCGCACGGTACTGGATATTTGCGGGGCGGCATCTATAATAAAAAGTCTTCCGGAGGTTTCTATGAAGGCTGCGAAAATCATCGAGATGTGGGATAGGGCAAGTCGCCAGGTGCCGCTCACCAGCGACGACGACATCGTACAGATGTTTGCCAACGAAATCGCGAAATTGTCTTACAAGCTGACAGAGGAAGAGCTGTTCCGGCTGATCGCGGTGGGCGCGCTGGTTTACCAGCGCGGATTCCGCGAATTCGACGGCAACATCATGGCGGACCTGCTGATCCGGACCCTGCGCGAGGGCGGACGAGCGTAGGGCGATTCCTATTCAATCCTGCGGGCCCAATGAAAAAGCCTGCGTCCTCAGGGCGCGCAGGCTTTCATGATGCCGATCAAGGCAAGTGGCTAATGCGGCTCAGACCCGGACGATCTTTTCGCCAGTCTGGTCAATGACAAATTTTCCTTCCGCGTACGGGGTCAGCGCCCGTCCATCCGCCAGTTTGTAGATTTCCCGCCCGGGCAGGGAGGCGACGGTGCCGTTTGCGGTGGCTCTTTCAATCGAGTCTTTATAGCACTCGACATGATAGGCGTTGCCTGTTTCTTTGCCTTTGGCGTCGAATTTTTCTGTTAAATCCATAAATGTCTCCTTGTGCGCGAGGTTGGAATACCTGCGGTAACGATACCAGATTTTATTTAACGATTGTAGCAATCGATGCCTTCATCCGGCGCTGCGTCCGCCGGCGTGGCCGCTATCCATTGCCGCTATCCGTTGCGGCGCGTACCATGAGGGTCGCAGCATGGCGAATTCTACAGAGGAAGCAGTAATGAACGACGGTTTGACAAGAGATGAATACGACGCCCTGGAACAGATCCGCAAGGGAACGCACGGCAGGGTGAGCGCTTGCGTGGCACGGAATACCAAGCGCCTGGCGGGACTGAAGTACATTGCATATGAAAAGAACGGCGGCCTGTCATTGACCGAGAAAGGGCAGCAGACCTTGTTCATCAGGAACTGCATAGACGGCCTGCGCGCCGTGGCCAGCGATCCCGGCGCCAAACTGGCGGCCGATGTCGCCATGTTCCTCGGCAAGAAAGGGCATGTCAGCGCCAGGCCGGCGGGCGATGGTTACGACATCACCGAAAAAGGACGGGAGTCCCTGGCGGATATCGATTCTTGGGCGGCCTGAACGGCGATCCCGGCGGGCCGCATGTTATGCCCGTGGTATCAAGTTTGTGCGCTTAGTAAAAAATCATATAAATCAAACACTTGATTAAAATTCTTGATGGTTATCCACAGGACTGTCCACAATTTCTGTGGGTAACTTTCGGTCTAACATGCAATGGAAAGAGAAACCCATGCTGAACATAGGCCTGTTAGGCTACGGCTTTGCCGGCGCCACCTTCCACGCGCCGCTGATCGGACACTCGGGCCGCACCGCAGTCAGCGCGATTGCCAGCAGCCAGGCCGAGGCCGCCGCCCAAGCCTGGCCGGAAGCGCGTATTGTTGCCGACCTCGACGCCTTGCTGGCCGATGGCGCGCTCGACTGCATCGTGATCGCAACCCCGAACGACACCCATTTTGAATTCGCCCGGCGTACGCTGGCTGCCGGCAAGCACGTGGTGGTCGACAAGCCGGTCACCCTGAGCGCAGAAGAGGCGCGCATCCTGGCGCGCACGGCCGCCGACGGCAAGCTGCTGCTGGCGCCGTTCCATAACCGGCGCTGGGACGGCGATTTCCGCACAGTGCAAGCGCTGGTCGCGAGCGGCCGGCTTGGCCAGATCACGCATTTCGAGTCGCATTTCGATCGTTTCAGGCCCGCAGTGCGGCAACGCTGGCGCGAGAATGCCCTGAACGGCGGCGGCTTGCTGTATGACCTGGGGCCGCATCTGGTCGACCAGGCGCTGACGTTGTTTGGCGCCCCGCAAAGCGTCAACGCGACTATCGGCACTTACCGCGAGCAAGCCAAGGCGGAGGACTACGTCCACCTGCAGCTCGGTTATGCCGACAAGCAGGTAGTCTTGCATGCCAGCGCCCTGAGCGCCCTGGAGGCGCCGCGGTTCACGATCCACGGCCGCCGCGGCAGCTACCTGAAAACCGGGCTCGACAGCCAGGAAGACCAGCTCAAGGCCGGCTTGCGTCCCGGACAACCGGGCTGGGCCCAAAACCCGCCTGGCTTGATCAGGGAAGTGGAAGGTGAACTCGACCTGCGCGGCGAACTGGCAACCTTGGACGGCGCTTATGTCGAGTTTTATCGCGCGCTGGCCGCCTCGATCCAGGACGGCGTGCCGTTTCCGGTCACGGCGGACGCCGCCGTCAGTGTTGCCGAAATCCTGGAACTGGCGCGCCAAAGCGCCATGGAAGGGCGTCGCCTGCCCTATGCGGCGACCGGATGGTAACGCTATCATCCATGTGAATAACTGATATGCGTTAAATAAATTGGCTGTCCGCGGACCGTCTCTATATAGTTGTACCTGTCTCCTCCAACACCTCCTAAGGTTTGGATTCAAGCCCGCACCGAAAGGTCTGCGGGCTTTTTTTTGTCCGCCGTATTTGCGGGAAATAGGCTGCGCAACACTTTAGCTTGCACTGCCGGGCAGATCTGTGTATAATTCAGAAATTGCCTGTAACGCATAAAGCGATACGGGCCAATACAAGAGTAGATTCGTTACACGTCGGGGCCACTTTCCAGATAGGACTGGGTTTCGGGAATCTTCTCCTGTATTGATGAATGTATGAATACATAAGCCTGCTTACCTCACGGTCGCAGGTTTTTTTGCGTCTGGATACCGTATTTTTACTATATTGCAGTGCGCCATATTTCAATTTATAGTGGATTCGTCTCCTCCAACCCCCTATGGTTTGGATTCAGCCCGCGCCGCAAGGCCCTGCGGGCTTTTTTTTGCCCATCGGAAAGGCGGGGCTAGCCCGGCCCCTTGATGACAAGGCGCCGGCGGCGATTTGTTGTCACTTCTTGACGTTAACTATCACATGCCTGTGACAGCTTGCCGCGGCTCAGTGGTGCGGCTTGATCGTCCGGCTGCGCTGCAAGCGGGCGTCGGAGCGGGCATTGCGGTTGTAAGTCGACAGGAAGCCGCGCGTCTTCAGTTCCTTGTGCAGCAGGAACAAAGCAAGCAGGACGGCAAAAGTGACGGAGGCGAGGATGATTAACATTTTTTGTCTGTTTCCCTGAGTGATGCCCGATACCAGCAAAATTCGCGCCAGGTATTGCCGTTTCCCTGGCTGGCCGCGTCAGCGCGCCATCAGGGTATCCAGCAGCCAGCTGCCGGCTGGTCCCAGTCCGCGTTGGCGCGACCAGACCGCGTCGACCTGTATGCTTTTCGGCCAGCCGCGCACCTGCAGCTCAAGCAGGCTGTTGGCGGCAAACCGTTTGACCAGCCAGTACGGCAATTCGGCCCAGCCGAAACCCAGTTCCGTCATTTCCAGCAGCAGCAGGTAGCTGGACGCCGTCCAGCATTTGCCGCGGCGGCGCTGCACAGGCTCGTCGGCATAGGTGCTCAGGCGTAGTTCGCGCGCGCCGTGCAGCATCTCGCTGGAGATGTGCGCGGCTTTTGCCAGCGGATGCTGCTTGCCGACATACAGGCCGATGGCGGAACGGTCCGGCACCGATTCGAAGCCGATATCCGGCGGATAGTCCGGCTGCGCCGCCACCAGGCCGAGGTTGGCGCGTCCTTCCTGCACCAAAGAAACCACGTCGTTGCGCTCCGCAATCATGCATTCCAGTTCCAGCTCCGGGTAGCGGTGCTCGAAACTGGTGAGGATATGTTCGAAGCGGTCCGACTGGTAAGTATCGGACAGCACCAGGGTCAGCTGCGGCTCCAGTCCGCCCGCCAGCCGGTGCGCCGAACGTTCGAGGCGATCGGCAGCTTCTATCACTTGCTGCGCGTGGACCAGCATGGCCCGGCCTTGCTCGGTCAGCGTCGGGCGGCGGGTGCGACGGTCGAACAGCGTCAGTCCGAGGTCGATTTCCAGGTTGGCGATTGCCTCGCTGACGGTGGACTGCTGCTTGCCCAGCTTGCGTGCCGCCGCCGAGAACGAACCCAGTGTGGCGGCCTCGACAAACATGAACAGGGTTTCCAGTGAGTGGCGCATGGCGTACTCGCTCCTATATATCGGTTTATCCGATGGTTATGGATTTCATAGTATCAGGTAAATCGAAGAAAATAGCTTCATCAGAGTTTTCTGAAGCAATGGAGGCAATATGAACACGCATAAAACCTGGACCGAACGCGCCATTCACGCGCTGATATTTGAAGTGCTGGCAGTAGGCATGACCGCACCCGTCTTGTCATGGGTGATGAAGATACCGATGGCGCATGCGGGTTTGCTGACGCTGATGATTTCGCTGGTGGCGATGACCTGGAACATGATTTTCAACAGCCTGTTCGACCGTATCGAGCGCCGCTGGCGCCTGGTCCGCACCATGGCCATGCGGGCGGTGCACGCTACCGCATTCGAAGCCGGGCTGGTGGCGATCGTGGTGCCGCTGGTGGCATGGTGGCTGGACATGAGCCTGCTCGATGCTCTGTTCCTCGACATCGGCCTGCTGCTTTTTTTTCTGCCTTATACCTTCGTTTTCAACCTGGCGTACGACAAGCTGCGTGCTTCCTTGCTGAAGAAACGCATGTTTGCCGGCACGTGACGATCCAGCGCATGCATTGCATGCGCAGCAGCGAAGCAGCCAGGTCCGGTTTGGGATTATTGGAAATAGCCGCTGCCGATAACCAGCGGCTTGCCGACGATGCCGGCGCCGATCAGGCGCCGTGCGACGCCTTCGATTTTTGTCTGGAAGGCACGATAGGTATCGAGCAGGTCGAGCTTGGGATCTTTCGAATGCGACAGGTCTGAGAGTGTGGTTGCTGGCACCAGGCACTGGTACTGCTGGAATTCGACCGTCACCGAAAACAGGATGCCGGCGTTGGTCAGGCGAGGTGCGGCGAGTACGTTGTCCATCATGGTCTCCACGATAAAGCGGTTGCGCAGAGTCAGACGGGATCGATAGGGCAGGCTATCTGGCTGCTTATCCATGGTGCCCTGAAACCGGCCGGCTTGCAAGGACAATACAGAAGCGGCGGTTTGGGTAGTGCAGATTTGTTATGGCGCTGCCGCAGATCAGGCATGCGGACCATTTTTTGCGCCGCCGCCGTGAAAAAGCCGCCGGGCCCGTGAGGCGCGGCGGCTTGTGCACAGCGGTTGCAGCCGATGCAGGATCAGTGCGCCATGCAGTAGCCGTCCAGTTCCAGCAACAGCTGCTGTTTCGCCGCAGCCGGCAGGAACGTCGCTTCAAACGCATTCCGCGCCAGCATCACCAGTTCGGTGCGGCTCAAGCGCAGCGATGCCGCCACCGCCAGGAAATTGGCGTTCATGTAGCCGCCGAAATAGGCCGGATCGTCGGAGTTGACGGTGACCGCCAGGCCGGCATGCAGCATGCGCGCCAGGTTGTGCTTGCGCATGTCGTCGACCACGCACAGCTTGAGGTTGGACAGCGGGCATACCGTCAGCGGGGTGCGTTGTTGCGCCAGCCGCTTCATCAGGGCCGGATCTTCCTCGCTGCGCACGCCGTGGTCGATGCGTTCTACGTGCAATACATCGAGCGCGTCCCTGACATATTCCGGCGGGCCTTCCTCGCCGGCGTGGGCTACCAGGTGGAACCCGAGTTCGCGGCAGCGCGCGAAGACGCGGGCAAATTTTTCCGGCGGGTTGCCGCGTTCGGCCGAATCCAGGCCGATGCCGATCCACAGGTCGCGATACTGGGCGCGCAGGGGCAGCGCCTCTTCCAGGGTAGCGAACGCTTCCTCTTCCGACAGATGGCGCAGGAAGGACATGATCATGGCGCTGCTGAAGCCGTGCCTGTCGCGCGCTTCGCGCAGGGCGCGGGCGATGCCGGCGAATACGACGTCGATGCTGATGCCGCGTTCGGTATGGGTCTGCGGATCGAAGAATATTTCGGAGTGGCGCACGTTGTCTGCCCGCGAGCGGGCGATGTACGCCATCGTCATGTCATAAAAATCCTGTTCGGTCTGCAGCACCGCGGCGCCGGCGTAATACAGGTCGAGAAACGATTGCAGGTCGGTGAAAGCATAGGCGGCGCGCAGTTCTTCCACGGAAGCGTAGGGCAGTTCGACATTGTTGCGTTGCGCCAGCGAGAACAGCAATTCAGGTTCCAGCGTGCCTTCGATATGCAGGTGCAGTTCCGCTTTCGGCAAACCTTCGATAAAGGAAACCAGGTCGGCTGCGAGCGGCGGGGTGGTGCTGATTGAATTCATGTGTACTTCCATGGTTAACAGGAGCAAATCAGGAGCTGATCCTCAATTTTACAGAATTGCGGACAACGCCCTCCGTTCCCCAATTTCCAGCCGGCTTTTTTTTCAGTGCGAAGCGCCCAGGAATTGCTGCAGTTCGAGTGTCTTGGGATTGGCAAAAATCTCTTCCGGCGGGCCGATTTCGTGCACTTTGCCTTGATGCATGAATACCACGCGGTCGCAGACTTCGCGGGCAAACCGCATTTCATGGGTCACCATCAGCAGCGTCATGCCTTCCTCCGCCAGGCCGCGCACTACCGTCAGCACTTCGTTGACCAGCTCCGGGTCGAGCGCAGAGGTGATTTCATCGCACAGCAGGGCTTGCGGCTGCATCGTCAGCGCGCGTGCGATCGCCACCCGCTGCTGCTGGCCGCCCGAGAGCTGGTCCGGGTAAGCGTCGAATTTTTCAGCCAGGCCGACCCGCGCCAGGTTTTCCTGCGCCGACTTGCGCGCCTCGCTCTCCGTGGTTCCCTTGACGATCATCGGCGACAGCATCACGTTGCGGCCGACAGTCAGGTGCGGAAACAGGTTGAACTGCTGGAAGATCATGCCGACCTTCAGCCGCAGCGCCCGCAGCTCCAGCTCGGTCTTGCCCAGGTGCGCGCCGGCGACGCTGATATTGCCTTCGTCGATGCTTTCCAGGCCGTTGATACAGCGCAGCAAGGTACTCTTGCCGGAACCGCTTTTGCCGATGATGGCGATCACTTCACCGGCTTCGACGTCGAGCCGGATGCCTTTCAGCACCTGGTTGTCGCCGAAGCTTTTCTTCACATTGTCAATGGCGATTAGCGGCATTGTATTTCCTTTCCAGAGACTGGCTGTATTTGGACAGCGGCCAGCACAGCGCAAAATACATCAGCGCCACCAGTGCATACACGGTGAACGGCTGAAACGTGGCGTTGGTGATCATGGTGCCGGCTTTCGACAGTTCGACGAAGCCGATGATGGAGGTGACCGCGGTGCCTTTGACGATCTGCACGCTGAAGCCGACCGTAGGCGGAATCGCGATGCGCAAGGCTTGCGGCAGGATCACGTGGCGCATCTGCTGCATGTAGCTCATGGCCAGGCATGACGATGCTTCCCATTGGCCGCGCGGAACGGCGTCGACGCAGCCGCGCCAGATTTCCGCCAGGTAGGCGCTGCTCCAGCAAGTCAGCGCCAGCGCAGCGGCGAGCCAGGCCGGCACTTCCAGGCCGAACAGGGCGAGCCCGAAAAACGCCAGGAACAGCTGCATCAGCAAGGGCGTGCCCTGGAACAGTTCGATGTACATCTTGGTCAGGCGGCGCAGCCAGGCTTGCTTTGAAGTCCGCATGAACAGGATGATCAATCCCAGCAGGCCGCCCAAGGCAAACGACGCCAGCGACAGCAGCACGGTCCAGCGCAGCGCCAGCAGCAGGTTGCGGACGATGTCCCAGACAGAGAATGAAATCATGTGGCCTCCTTGGCCGCGGGCCGGCCGAACAGCCGGTCGCCGATCAGGCGCAGCAGCTGCCGCAAGCCGATCGCCAGCAGCAGGTAGATCGCGGTAGAGAGCAGGTAAGATTCAAACGAGCGGAAATTGCGGCCCTGGATGAAGTTGGCGGCGTACGCCAGTTCTTCCACCGCAATCTGTGAACATACGGCCGAGCCGAGCATCACGATCACCACCTGGCTCGACAGCGCCGGCCAGATTTTTTGCAAGGCAGGGGGCAGGATCACATGCCGGAATATCTGCATCCTGGTCATCGCCAGGCTCAAGCCGGCTTCGACCTGGCCGCGGGCGACGGCGGCGATGCCGGCGCGGATGATTTCGCAGCTGTAGGCGCCGAGGTTGATCACCATCGCCAGCACCGCCGCTTCCATCTCGCCGATCTGCAGGCCTATCCCCGGCAGTCCGAAGAAAATGAAGAACAGCTGGATCAGGAACGGCGTGTTGCGGATCAGCTCAACATAGGCGCTGACCAGCGGCCGCAGCCAGCGCGGTCCCTGGGTGCGGGCCCAGGCGCCGAAGATGCCGACGGCAACGCCCAGCACGCCGCCGATGGCGATCAGTTCGATCGTCACCAGCACGCCTTTGATCAGCACGGCAGGATAGTCGAACGGCGCCAGGAAATCGAAGTGATAACTCATGTCTCGCCTTAAGCTGGTCGATGCGGCAAGCAGCGCTTACAGGTTGGCCGGCAAAGGCAGGCCCAGCCATTTCACGCTCAGTGCGTTCAGCTCGCCGTCCTTCTTGGTCTGCGCCAGGATGGCGTTGACCTTGTCGAGCAGTTTCGGTTCGTCCTTGTTGAGGCCGATCGAGCATGGCGAGTTCTTGATCAGGAATTTTGTTTCCGGTTTCTTCGGCGGATGCTTGGCGATGATCGCTGCGGCCACCACGTTGCCGGTCGCTACCAGCTGCACCTGGCCGGAGAGGAAGGCGCTGATGGTGCCGTTGTTGTCTTCATAGCGCTTGATGGTAGCGCTGGCGGGAGCGATCTTGGTCAGTTCCAGGTCTTCCACCGCGCCGCGGGTCACGCCCACGGTCTTGCCGGCCAGGTCGGCCGCGCTGCTGACTTTCTGGTCGGCGCCGCCGAACACGCCGTTATAGAAAGGAGCGTAAGCGTCGCTGAAGGCGATGACTTTTTCCCGCTCCGGATTTTTACCGAGGCTGGAAATGATCAGGTCGACTTTCTTGGTTTGCAGGTAGGGCACGCGATTGGCGCTGGTAACCGGGACCAGTTCGATCTTGACGCCCATTTTCTTGGCGATCAGGGTGGCCACATCGATATCCAGGCCCTGTGGCTTGAGATCGCTGGTGACCGAACCGAACGGCGGGAAGTCTTGCGGCACGGCGACCTTCAGTACGCCGCTCTTGACGATGTCCTCGAGCGCATCGGCCCTCGCAGTGCTGCTGAACAGGGTGGCAGCGGCGGCCAAGGCGAGCAAAATTTTTGGGAACTTCATGTTAAAACTCCTTTAGCGGGGGTGATGTTGCAAAGTCGGCATTCTCGGAAAGCGGAGCCAGCGCCTGTCGCAGCGGCGACAGGGAATCGCTGCGCAGCGATTGGTCCAGGCCTGCTTCGACATTGCATAAATGGTTGTGCATCAGTTGTTCCGCCTGCTCCAGGTCGCCGGCTTCCAGCGCGGCGACGATGCCGACGTGTTCGGCGCAGGATTGCCTGGCGTGGTGCGAAGACTGGTATTGCATGGCGGTCAAGGTAGTGCGAGTAGTGAGGTCGCGCAGGGTGTCGGCCAGCAAGGTGTTGCCGAACGATTCGCACAGGCAGACGTGGAAATCGCCCAGCAGGAAGCTGCGGGAGGCGACATCGTCACCCTCCAGCGACGCTTGTTCACGCTCGACATGCTGGCGCAGCTTGCGGATGGCATCGGCGCTGATCGGCCGCGCATGGCGCAGCAGCCCCAGCTCCAGCACCCGGCGCGCTTCGAAGGCATCGCGCGCATCTTCCGGGGTCGGCTCGATCACATACCAGCCGCGGCGGGCGCTGACGGTGACGATGCCGCGCGTCACCAGGCGCGTCAAGGCTTCGCGGATCTGGGTGCGGCTGACGCCGAACAATTCCGCCAGCTGCTGCTCGCCCAGCCGTGTGCCGGGCGCCAGTTTGCGCGCCAGCATCGCTTCGGTAATCCGTTCGGCGATCTGGGTGGACGATTTGGCGGTGGCGGTCATGCTGGCGTACCAGCAAGTCGTATGCCAGGCGCCCGCCGGGACTGATGCACCTATCTGATATACAAGATTGGTGTATCAGTTCACCAAGTTGGCAAGTACTGCCGATTATTGTCACCAAAAAGGGGAGCGGCTGCGCTTTTTTGGCACGCACTTGACATCCGCAAGGCATTGTCCGTGCTGATATAAAATCGGAAACATCCATCAATACTGAACCAGGACCAGGAACATGACTCAGATAGTGAATGCCGAATTTGCCGATCCCCGCCACGCCAGCGCCATCGTGGAACTGCTGAACGGCTACGCCATGGACGCCATGGGCGGCGGGCAGCAGCTCGCCGATTTCGTCAAAAGCAACCTGATTGCCGCCATCAGCAAAAGGAGCGATGTCCACGTGGTGCTGGCTTTTGTCGGCGACGAGCCGGCGGGAGTGGCGATCTGCATTGAAGGATTTTCGACGTTTGCCTGCCAGCCGCTGCTCAATATCCACGACCTGGCGGTCGCCGCCAAATTTCGCGGGCGCGGGATTTCGAAGAAGCTGCTGGCGCAGGTGGAGCAGGTAGCGCTCGGCCTGGGCTGCTGCAAGATGACGCTGGAAGTGCTGGAAGGCAACAAGCTGGCCCAGGCACTGTACAAGTCCACCGGGTTTGCCGGCTACGAACTCGATCCAGCCATGGGCAAAGCCATGCTGATGCAAAAGAAACTCTAGCCCGGCGCCGGTCCAGATCAAGGAAGCGGCGCCGGATTCGACCAACCGACGAGGGCCACGGATGAACCTGAGCATTTTCCCTGAACTGCAATACCTGGAGACCAGCCTCTACGTCGTTGGCGCGGCTGTGCTGGCGGCGTTGCTGGCCGGCTTGCTGCACCATGCGGGCGTCATGCTGCTGCGGCGGCTGGCAGGCAACCGGCCCTACATCGCCAACGTCAGTTTTATCGCGTATCACGCCAGCCGGGTGTGCCTGATCCTGTTCGCGGTGCGCCTGGTGCTGACCGGGGCGCCGGACGAGACACCCTGGCTGGTGCCGCTGTCCTACCTGACTTCGGTGGCGCTGATCATCGCCTTGACCTGGCTGGCGATGCGCTGCATCCGCGCGTTAAGCGCCACCGTGGTCCAGCTCAATCCGGTCAGCGCCGCCGACAACCTGAAAGCCCGCCGCATCCTGACCCAGACCAGGGTGCTGACGCGCAGCGCTTACTTCATTGCCGCGCTCCTCGGCCTGGGCTTCGTCTTGCTGACCTTGCCCGGCGCCCGCCAGTTCGGCGCCAGCCTGCTGGCCTCGGCCGGGGTAGCCGGCCTGGTGGCCGGTATCGCGGCGCGGCCGGTGCTGGGGAATTTCATCGCCGGCATGCAGATTGCGTTTTCGCAGCCGATCCGCATCGACGATGTCTTGATCGTCAAGGGCGAATGGGGACGGGTCGAGGAAATCACCGGCACTTTCGTGGTGGTGCGGATCTGGGATGAAAGGCGCATGATCGTGCCCTTGCAATGGTTTATCGAAAACCCCTTCGAAAACTGGACGCATAAATCCTCGACCATCCTCGGCACGGTTTTCCTGTGGCTGGATTTCGCTGTCCCGGTGCCCGCCGTGCGCGCCGAATTCGAGCGCATATGCAAGCAGTCTCCTTTGTGGGACGGCCGGGTCTGCGTGCTGCACGTGACCGACGCCAGCGAGCGCGCCATGCAGCTGCGGCTGCTGGTCAGCGCCAGGGATTCCGGCACCGCGTTCGACCTGCGCTGCGCCATCCGCGAAGCCATGCTCGCTTTCATCGCGCAACAGTACCCGGACAGCCTGCCACGGCTGCGTGCGGCGCTCGATGCCGAACCGGCCAAGGCGGCCGGTTCCAGCGTCGAACAGCCCGCCGCCTCCAGCTAGCCGGTGTTGCGCAAGCCGGCGGCGATGCCGTTGATGCTCAGGTGGATGCCGCGTTTCACCCGTTCTTCCGTCGTGCGGCCGGCCGCGGTCACGCTGCGGTGGCGCTTGATCAGTTCGACCTGCAAGTGATTCAGCGGATCGAGGTAGGCGAAGCGGTTCTTGATCGAACGCGCCAGCAGCGGATTGCCCGACAGGCGGTCCTTGGAGCCGGTGATGGCCGACAGGATGCTGCTGGTGCGTTCGTGTTCATCGACGATGCGCTTGAAGATGCTGTTGCGCAGCTTGCGGTCGGTGACCAGCCCGGCATAGCGCGAGGCCACCGCCAGGTCGGTCTTCGACAGCACCATGTCCATGTTCGACAGCAGGGTGGCGAAGAACGGCCATTCCTTGTACATGGCGCGCAATGTCGCCAGCTTCTGGGCCTTGAGCTTGCTGTCCTTGCCTTCCTCGAGCCAGCTTTCGATGGCGCTGCCGAAGCCGTACCAGCCCGGCAGCAGCAAACGGCACTGTCCCCACGAAAAGCCCCACGGAATCGCCCGCAAGTCTTCGATGCGGCGCGTCGATTTGCGCGAGGCAGGGCGCGAGCCGATGTTCAGTTCGGCGATCTCGGCGATCGGCGTCGCTGCAAAGAAATAGTCGGTGAAACCGGGAGTTTCATAGACCAGGTTGCGGTAGGACTGGTAAGCGCGCTCGGACAGCCCATCCATCAGCTGCTCGAATTCGCCCAGCTTCTTGGCCTGCCTGGCGTCGGCATTGTTGGGCATCAGGCTCGCTTCCAGCGTCGCCGCCACCAGCAGCTCCAGGTTGCGGCGGCCGATTTCCGGATTGGAGAACTTGGAGGCGATGATCTCGCCTTGTTCAGTCAAGCGGATCTGGCCATTGACGGTGCCCGGCGGTTGCGCCAGGATCGCCTGGTAGCTCGGGCCGCCGCCGCGGCCGACGGTGCCGCCGCGGCCATGGAACAGGCGCAGCTTGACGCCGGCGCGGTCAAACACGTGCACCAGCTGGATCTCGGCCTTGTACAGCTCCCAGTTGGATGTCAGGAAACCGCCGTCCTTGTTGGAGTCGGAGTAACCCAGCATGACTTCCTGCAGCTTGCCTTGCTTGGCGATCAGCCGCTCCACCGGCGGCAAGGCCATGAACTGCTCCATGATCGCGGCGGCGCGGCGCAGGTCGGGAATGGTTTCGAACAGCGGAATCACCATCACGTCCAGCGCGCCAGGCGCGGCTTTGCCTTGGCCGGCGGCCGAGGCAGTCGTCGATGCGGGCCGCAGCAAGCCGGTTTCCTGTTGCAGCAGCAGCACTTCCAGCAAATCGGACACGGTCTCGGTGTGGGAAATGATGTAGTTGCGGATCGAGCGCGCGCCATAGCGCTGGCGCATCTCGCCGGCGGCGCGCAGGATCGACAGTTCGGAGACGGTTTCGTCGGAATAGCCGATATACGGCGAGTACAGCAAGCGCGGTTTGGCCAATTCGGCCAGCAGCAGGTCGATTTTCTGTTCTTCGCTGAGCTTGTCGTAAGCGCCTTCTACCTGGGCCTGGGCGAACAGTTCGGTCAGCACTCGTTCGTGGACATCGGAACTTTGGCGCATGTCGAGCGAGGCCAGGTGGAAGCCGAAAATCTCGGAAGCGCGCTTGAGCGTCGCCAGCCGCGGCTTGACCAGGGCGCTGCCGTGGTGGGCGCGCAGCGAGTCTTCGACGATCTGCAGTTCCTGGGTGAATTCCTGCGGTGTCGCGTAGTGGTCGGCGGCGCCGACTTCCTGGCGCAGGATGTTGGTGGCGCCGAGTTCGCGCGCGGTCGAGGCCAGCCGCGCATAAATCCCGATCAGGGCGCGGCGGTAGGGTTCGTCGGCGCGGTGGTCCGAAGTGTCGGGCGAGCTTTCCGCCAGTGCCAGCAGTTCCTGGTTGACGCTGACCATCAGGGTCGAGACCGACAGTTCCGCGCCCAGCGCATGCACTTCTTCCAGGTAAAAATCGAAGATGGTGGTCGATTGCCGCGACAATGCGCGTTGCATGGTGCCGGCATTGACGTTGGGATTGCCGTCGCGGTCGCCGCCGATCCAGCTGCCCATCTGCACGAAGGGCGCCAGTTCAGTGCTAGCGCCGGCCTGGCGGGCGCGGGTCGGGAACTGGGTGGCGATTTCGCCTTCGATGTCGTCGTACAGCGCCGGCAGTTCGCGCAGGAAAGTGATGCGATAGTAGGACAGCGCATTCTCGATTTCGTCGGCTACCGTCAGCTTGGTATAGCGCAGCATCCGGGTTTGCCACAAGGTGGCGATGCGGCCGCGCAGCAGTTCGGTGTTGTCGCGCAATTCTTTCGCGGTCAACGGCCGGTCGCGCTCGGCCAGCAGGCGGGCGATCTCGCGCTCTGCATCGAGAATACTCTTGCGCTGCACTTCGGTCGGGTGGGCGGTCAGCACCGGCGAAATCAAGGCGTCTTTCAGGAAGCTGCGCACGGTGGCGCCGGAGACGCCGGCGTCGTCCAGTTTGCTCAAGGCGTGGGCGACGCTGCCCGGCTGGGCCGCGGAACCGGCCAGCAGGTGGGCGCGGCGGCGCCGGTTGTGGTGCTGGTCTTCGGCGATATTGGCCAGGTGCGAAAAATAGGAAAACGCGCGCACCACCGAATTGGTCTGGTCGCGGGTGAGTTTCTTGAGCAGCTTGTCGAGGTCGGCGCCGGCCTGCGGATCCGATTCGCGGCGGAAGCGCACCGCCGTCTGGCGTATGGTTTCTACAACTTCAAATACCGCGTCGCCCTCCTGGTCGCGCAGCACGTCGCCCAGCAGGCGGCCCAGCAGGCGGATATCTTCTTTGAGCGGAGCATCTTTATTGGGAGCGGCTTTTTTTACCTGGACAGCAGAATTCAATTGTTTTGCCATAATGGACGAGTGCAATCAGCTTTTCTGGGGTGGGGGACGATGGTTTGGAACTTGTCAAGCGGGCACTGTCTATATAAGTCTTTTGATATAAGCTGAACTGAGACGGTGCGCTGGAACAGTACGCAGCGCATGCTAAAATCCAGCGCGCTGCTTGGTGTAGTGTTACGCACATAATGACACTTAATAAACGGCGTCTTTTCACGCCATGCGTCGTTGCAAATCCTCGCGATAGCCAGCTATCGCTCCGGTTTGCGCCTAGCCTGGCACGAAAATACGCCATTTCTTAAGCGCCATTACATGCGAAACACTCCACTAGCTAAAATCTGAAAGAACTTGTGTCGAAAATATCCTCCCCTTCCAAGTTGGTGATCGCATCGCGTGAAAGCCCGCTGGCCATGTGGCAAGCGGAACACGTGCGCGAACGGTTATCTGCATTATATCCAGACTGTAATATAGAAATCCTCGGCATGACCACCCGCGGCGATCAAATTCTTGATCGTACCCTGTCCAAGGTCGGCGGCAAGGGCCTGTTTGTGAAGGAGCTGGAAGTGGCGATGGCGGAAGGCCGCGCCGACCTGGCGGTGCATTCGCTCAAGGACATGCCGATGGAGCTGCCGCCCGGATTTGTGCTCAGCGCCGTGCTGGAGCGCGAAGATCCGCGCGATGCCTTTGTCTCGAACGACTACGCCAGCCTGGAGCAATTACCCGCAGGCGCCGTCGTCGGCACCAGCAGCCTGCGCCGCCAGGCCCTGATCGCCGCGCGCTTCCCCTTGCTGCAGATCAAGCCCTTGCGCGGTAATCTCGGTACCCGCCTGGCCAAGCTCGACCGCGGCGAATACGCCGCCATCATCCTGGCCGCGGCCGGCCTCAAGCGGCTGGGCCTGGCCGGCCGCATCACGGCGCCGATCGAACCGGAACAGAGCTTGCCGGCGCCGGGCCAGGGCGCGATGGCGATCGAGATCCGCGCCGACCGTGCCGACCTGCAAGAGATACTCGCGCCCCTGAATCATTTGCCTACGGAACTGGCGGTGACCGCCGAGCGCACCTTGTCGCGCGCCTTTGGCGGCAGCTGTCAGGTTCCGCTGGCGGCGTTTGCCACCATCGACGGCGACCAGATGCGCTTGCGCGCCATGATCGCCACACCGGACGGCTCGCGGGTCGCAGTGGCCGACGCCAGCGGCGCCGCCGACGCCCCGGAAGTGCTGGGGGAAACCATTGCCGCAGCGCTGGAGGCGCAGGACGCCGGAGCCATCCTGGCGCTGTGCAAGGAGGCCTAGTGCCACTTGCGCCACGAGGAGGCGGACCTGCCTTGCGCCCGGTCATCGTCACCAGGCCGGCACAGCAAGCCTCTGCGCTGGCGCAGCAGATCGCCGCGCGCGGCCGCCAGCCGGTGATTTTCCCCTTGCTGGAAATCTTGCCGTTAATCGATAGCACGCCGTTGCAAGCCGTGCTCGACCAGCTCGCCAGCTTTGCGCTGGTGGTGTTTGTCAGCCCGAATGCAATCGACGCGGCGTTTCGCCATATCGCCGGCTGGCCGCCGCAGCTGCCGGTCGGCATCGTCGGCGAAGGCAGCAGGGCGGCGCTGGCGCGGCATGGCCTGACGGCGCAGAACACCACCATCTTCAGCCCGCCGGATCCAGCCAGGACCGATTCCGAGGGGCTGTTGCAGGCGCTTGACCTGGATGCCTTGCGCGGGCGCCAGGTGTTGCTGGTGCGCGGCGAGAGCGGCCGCGAATTTTTTGCCGACAGCTTGCTGGCGGCGGGCGTCAAGGTACAGGCCATCGCCGCCTACCGGCGCCAGGCGCCGGCGCTCGACGCGGCGCTGAAAGCCCGCCTGCAGCCATTGCTGGATTCCGAAAACGACTGGATATTGACCAGTTCGGAAGCGCTCAGGCACCTGGTCGACCTGGCCCAGGCGCTCGAGGGCAGCGCCGGTGTTGCAAAAATCCAACAGCAGAAACTCCTTGTCCCGCATGCCCGTATTGCCGAAACGGCACATGTGCTGGGATTTACTGACGTTACTCTGACCGGCTCAGGCGACGAACGGCTACTCGACGCGTTACAATTCCCGCTATGAACGAATCGATACCCACTCCAGAATCGAACCAGCCTGCTGGTCCTGCCGTCAGCGCCACGGCATCGCCACCGTCGCAGCCCGTACTGCAGCCTTACAAAGTCAGCCAGGACAAAGGGCCGAAGCGTTCGCTTGGCCTGGTGTACGGCATATTGCTGTTGCTGGCCTTGCTGCTGGCGGCGCAGTGGTGGACGATGCGCAACGAGAACGGCAAGCTGCGCCAGGAACTGGCGCGCCGCCTGCAAGTCGGCGACAGCACCAATACGGAAACCAAGGTGCTGGTGAAGGCGGTGCAGGATGAAGCCAAGGAACTGCAAGGCAAGGTCAGCGTGCTGGAAAACAAGCAGGTTGAATCGCAAAGCCAGCAATTGGCGCTGGAGCAGCTGTACAAGGACCTGTCCCGCAACAGCGACGACTGGACCCTGGCCCAGGTGGAAGACGTGCTGTCGACCGCCAGCCAGCAGCTGCAGCTGGCCGGCAACGTCCAGGGTGCGCTGATCGCGCTGCAGAACGCCGACAAGAACCTGTCGCGCTCCGACAAGCCGCAATTCATCATCGTGCGGCGCGCCATCGCCAGCGATATCGAAAAACTGAAAGCCTTGCCGACGCTGGATGTGACCGGCATCGCCGTGCGCCTCGACAGCGTCATCGGCCAGATCGACAGCATGCCGCTGCTGTCCGATGAAAAACCGATCGTCGGCGTCAGCAAGCCGAACAACCAGCCGCTGGCCAGCGTCAAGCCGAAAGCCGCGGGCAGCGGCAATATCGCCAAGACCCAGGTGCCGGCGGACGCCGTGGTGACCGACTGGAAAAACAGCCTGAAGGATAAATGGCAAAGCTGGAGCAGCGAGATGTGGACCGAGATCAGCCAGCTGATCCGGGTGCGCACCGTCGATACGCCTGACGCCTTGCTGCTGTCGCCGACCCAGGCCTACTACGCCCGGGAAAACCTGAAGCTGCGTTTGCTCAATGCACGCCTCGGCCTGCTGTCGCGCAACGAATCGGCGTTCCGCAGCGACCTGATTGCGGCCCAGGAAACCATCTCCAAGTATTTCGACACCCGGGCCAAGCAGACCCAGACCGTGCAGACCTTGCTCAAGCAGGTCCAAAGCAGCAATCTTTCGATCACCATGCCGGCGCTGGATAGCCCCGCGGCGATCCGTACTTACAAAGGCAAGCCATAGTCCTATGCGATTCTTCCTCCGGCTTGTTGCTCTGTTTGCAGTCGCCATCGGCCTTGCCGTGCTGGCGCGTTACAACCCCGGTAACGTGGTGATGTTTTTCCCGCCGTACCGGATTGACCTGTCGCTGAACTTTTTCGTTATCTCGCTGGCGATCCTGTTCATCATCCTGTACGTGCTGATCAGGGCGATCCGGGTCACCCAGAAATTGCCCGGACGCGTGATCGGCTATCGCCGCCACAAACGCGAAACCACCGCCAACAACGCCTTGCGCGATGCGCTCAAGTCCTTGTTCGAGGGGCGTTTCGGCCAGGCTGAAAAAGCCGCCACGCGCGCCGCCGAACTGCCCGACAACCTGGGCGTGGCGGCCTTGATCGGCGCCCGCGCCGCCCACCGCATGGGACAGCCTGAACGACGCGACATCTGGCTGGCCAGCATCGAAGATGACGAACCGCTGAAGACGGCGCGCCTGATCACCACACTGGACCTGCTGGTGGACGAGCACAAGTCGCAGGCGGCGCTGCACACCGTCAATGAACTGAACGCGCGCGGCACGCGCCATATCCACGCCTTGCGGCTGGCGCTGAAAGCCAACCAGCAAGCCAAGAACTGGCCGGAAGTGCTGCGCCTGGTGCGTACCCTGAACAAGCATGACGCCTTGCATCCGGCCTTGTCGACACGCTTGCGCGAGCTGGCGTACGACGGCCTGCTGTCGGACGAAGCGCACGATGCCGAATCGATCGCCCGGCTGTGGGGCACGGTGCCGAACGAAGACCGGACCAAGCCATTCATCGCCATGCGCGGCGCCCAGGCATTCAACAAGAGCGGTTTGCATGCGGAAGCGCGCTCCCTCGTCGAAAAATCGCTGGCGACGGAATGGGACCAGCGCTTGCTGGCGGTCTACCGTGACGCTGCCGCGGCCGAGGCTTCGCCCGAACTGCTGTCGCAGATCGAGCACTGCGAGCACTGGGCCGCCAGGGCGCCCAATGACCCCGAGCTGGCGCTGACCTTGGGCACGTTCTGCTTCAGGCAGAAATTATGGGGCAAGGCCCAGCGCCACCTGGAGCAGGCGCTGTCGGACGCCGTAGCGCCGGCCACGGTGCGCGAAGCGCATCTGAAACTGGGGCAGCTGCATGAGGCAATCGACCAGCAGGCGCTGGCCGCCGAACATTATCGCCAGTGTGCGCTGGCTACCACGCTGTAATCGGGAATATCGCGGTAGCCGTGCGCTACGCTGGAATGGGGCAGGGTTGATACGCAGTCTGGCGTAAGACCCTGCCCCGTTTTTCTTGGCCGGCGCTGTTTGCAACGGCGGATTCCCCGCGCTTTTGTTGAAAGCGCGATCCTCGCCTATACTTGTAATCCGTCATTACCCATGAAAGAGATTCATTGAACAACCTGTTATTGGTTATCGCAGCATTATTTCTGGTAGCGCTCAACGGCTTTTTTGTCGCTGCCGAATTCGGTTTAGTCAAATTACGCCAGACCCGTATCCGCGCCATCGCCAAGACCCAAGGCTTGCGCGGGCGCATCCTGGCAATAGTGCATCGCCAGCTGGACGCTTACCTGTCCGCTTGCCAACTCGGTATTACACTCGCCTCGCTGGGCCTGGGCTGGATCGGCGAACCGGCATTCGCCAGCCTGCTGCAGCCGGTGTTCGGCTGGATCGGCATCAGCTCGCCGGAACTGATACACGGCATTTCGTTTTTCTTCGCTTTCTTCCTGATTTCTTTCCTCCACATCGTGATCGGCGAACTCGCGCCCAAGACCGTGGCGATCCGCAATCCCGAAGTGATCGGCCTGTGGTGCGCCTTGCCCTTGTACGGGTTTTACTGGGCCATGTATCCGGCGATCTGGGCGCTCAACGCCAGCGCCAACTGGATCCTGCGCCTGGCCGGCCTGGCCGGCGCCCACGGCCACGATGCGCAGTATTCG
>Ga0182005_1000184_pt1 | contig 42910 bp, 38 predicted proteins | sample Sormic07211103_1_FD_123021 | JGI IMG/M metagenome (GOLD analysis project Ga0182005, IMG submission 123021) | Rhizosphere microbial communities from Sorghum bicolor, Mead, Nebraska, USA - 072115-103_1 MetaG | ecosystem: Host-associated > Plants > Roots > Rhizosphere | place: USA: Nebraska...
AAGCGCAAAGATTGCGCTTGTTTTATTGAAACCTTGTCAAGGAAGGCAGGCGGTCATTCTGCTTTTGGCTTGGCCGCTTCGCGCCGGTTGAAGCCTGCCACCATGTCGAAGCGGAACAGCCGGCATTCCAGCGCACCATTGAAGAAAGGCGTCTTGCGCGCTTCTTTCAGGCGCAGCAGCTTGGGCAAGCCGAGGTCGGCCGAAAACAGGAAGATGCTCCAGCCGGCAAAGCGCTGCTTCAGCGTGGTGCCGAACGCGCTGAAGAAAGCGGTCAGCAAGTCGTCGCTGCTCAGGGTGCTGTCGCCGCGCACGCCGATCCGTTCGCCGTAAGGCGGATTGGTGAGCATGATGCCGTGTTCTGCGTCGGCAGGCGGTTTGACCTCTTGCGCTTCGATCTGTTTGACCGGCACTTCAAACAGGATGCCGGCATTGCGCAGGTTGTTCGCCGCGATCTGCACCATGTCGCCGGAGATGTCGCTGCCGAAGATGGTCGGCGTGGCCGGCAAAGGATTCGGCTTGAAACTGCCTTTGATCGCCAGCCATTTGGCGCTCTCGAAATCGTTGAATTTTTCAAAGGCAAAGCGGCGCCGGGCGCCAGCCGGGATGCCGGCGAGGATCTGGGCGGCTTCCACCAGGATGGTGCCGGAGCCGCACATGGGATCGAACAAAATGGTGCCTGGCTTCCAGCCGGAGGTGCGCAGCAGGCCGGCGGCGAGATTCTCGCGCAGCGGCGCATCGCCGGTTTCGGCGCGCCAGCCGCGCTTGAACAGGGCTTCGCCGGAGGTATCCAGGTACAGGGTGAAGTTATGGGCATCGAGGAAACCGACGATACGCATGTCCGGCGTGCCGGTGTCTACCGAAGGCCGTTCATTGCACAGGTCGCGGAAACGGTCGCAAATGCCGTCCTTGATCTTGAGCGTGGTGAATTGCAGGCTGCGCAGCGGCGATTTCACCGCGGTGACGTCGACCCGGATGGTATGGCTGACCGGAAACCAGCTTTCCCATTCCTGTTCCAGCGTCATGTCGTAGATATCGTTTTCGTTCTTGTACGCGCCATGTGTCAGGCGCAGCAGCACCCGGCTGGCGATGCGCGAGTGCAGGTTGATGCGCCAGGCGTCGCTCAGCAGGCCGGAGCAGTGGACGCCGCCCGGCACCTGGTTATGGACCTTGAGGGTGACGGCGGGTGCGCTGAACTGCGCTATTTCATTCAGTTCTTCAGCCAGCGCGGCTTCCAGCCCGCGCGGGCAGGGGCAAAAATAGGAATGCGAATCTGTTGATAGATGTGACATGGGGTACCCTTTATCCGTTGATACTGCGGTTGCACCTGGCTACCTTGACTAGCCAGGCGGTAAGAAAAATATATTTATCTGGCGAATGCACGCTCTACGAAGTCCAGCCGGTCCTGGCCCCAGAATGCTTCGCCGTCGACTACATACCAGGGCGCGCCAAAGATGTTGGCGGAAATGGCTTCCTCGGTAAAACGGTCGAATTCGCTCTGGACGCTGGCGGTTTCCGCCGATTTCAGCAAGGTCTTGCCGTCGTGCCCCAGTTCCGAGGCGATCGCTGCCAGGGTGGCGTGGTCAGCGATATTGCGCTGTTCGGCCCAGACTGCGCGCATTATAGCGCCGGTCAGCGCCAGGGCGGCTTCCGTGCCGTGCGCAAGCTGGCTGGCGATGATCAGTTTTGCGGCGTCGTCGCTCTGCACCGGAAAGAAAGTCGGGTGCAGGTTCAGCGGCACCTGCAGGTATTCGCTCCAGCGCCGCAGCTCCTCCAGCCGGTAAGCCTGGCGCTGGGGCGCCCGTTTGGCCAGCGGCAAGCCGCCGGAGGTGTTGAAGACCTTGGACAAGTCGCAGGGTTTTAATGCGATCTTGACATCGTATTGATGGGATAGCGCCACCAGGCGCGCATGGCCCAGGTAGGCGAATGGCGAATGCGGCGCAAAATAATATTCACAGAGCTTGCTCATGGCTGGTCCTCGGATGGGCTTAGAACGGTTTGACAACCACCAGGATAACGATGGCGAGCAGCAGCAGGACCGGGACTTCATTGAACCAGCGGAGCCAGACATGGCTGCGGGTATTCGCCCCGTTTTCAAATTTCTTCAGCAGGCTGCCGCAGGCGTGGTGGTAGCCGATCACGAGGATCACCAGGAACAGTTTGGCATGCAGCCAGCCGTTGCCTGGACCTTTGCCTATGCCATAGCCGAGCCACAGCCACGCGCCGAATACGATGGCGGGCAGCGCCAGCATGGTCGTGAAGCGATACAGCTTGCGCGCCATCAGCAGCAATCTGCTGGTGGCTGCGGTATCGGTTTCCTGTGCCAGGTTGACCAGGATCCGCGGCAGGTAAAACAGGCCGGCAAACCATGATGCGATGAAGACAATATGCAGCGATTTGATCCAAAGCATGGCGTTCCTTTTTTTGATTATTGCGGGAAGGGTGATTGGTGCTGCATGCAACGCCAATGCAAACCGGCGCTGCGGATATCGGGTAATAGCTTAAACGGGACCAGGGCTTCTTGCCCTGGTCCGCAAACAAAGAACCGGCGGCGGCAGTATCGGCACACCCGCCGCATGCTGCATTTTATTCGCGTACTTCGCCGTGCCCGAACACGACATATTTCAGTGAAGTCAGGCCCTCGAGGCCGACCGGGCCGCGCGCATGCAGCTTATCGTTGGAAATGCCGATCTCGGCGCCCAGGCCGAATTCGAAACCGTCGGCAAAACGGGTCGAGGCATTGATCATGACCGATGCGGAATCGACTTCACGCAGGAAACGCATGGCCCGCGAGTGGTTCTCGGTGACGATGCTGTCGGTGTGCTGCGAGGAATAGGTGTTGATATGGGCGATTGCCTCATCCACGTCGGCAACGATCTTGACCGACAGGATCGCCGCCAGGTATTCGGTGCGCCAGTCTTCCTCGCTGGCGGCGGCCAGGTAGGGATAACCGGCGAGGATGGCCCGGGCTTCGTCGTCGGCGCGCAGTTCGACTTCCTTGCCCTGGTACAGCTTGGCCAGCTGCGGCAAGACCTGCGGCGCAACCGCGCGCGCCACCAGCAGGGTTTCCATGGTGTTGCAAGTGCCATAACGATGGCATTTGGCATTGAAGGCAATCTTCGCGGCCTTGTCGAGATCGGCCTGGTCGTCGATATAGACGTGGCAGATGCCGTCGAGATGCTTGATCATCGGCACCGTGGCCTCCTTGATCAGGCGTGCGATCAGGCCCTTGCCGCCGCGCGGCACGATGACGTCGACATATTGCGGCATGGTGATCAGGGCGCCGACCGCGGCACGGTCTGTGGTGTCGACTACCTGCACCGCGTCCTGCGGCAGGCCGGCGCCGGCCAGCCCCTCCTGCACCAGCCTGGCCAGCGCCTGGTTGCAATGATGGGCTTCGGAGCCGCCGCGCAGGATGGTGGCGTTGCCGCTCTTGATGCACAGGCCCGCAGCATCTACCGTGACGTTCGGCCGGGCTTCGTAAATGATGCCGATGACGCCCAGCGGGACCCGCATCTGGCCCACCTGGATGCCAGTAGGACGGTATTTCATGTTCGAGATTTCGCCGATCGGGTCGGGCAGGCTGACAATCTGTTCGAGCCCGGCCACCATGGTGGCGATAGCCTGTTCCGACAGCGTCAGGCGGTCCAGCATCGCCGGCGCCAGGCCGTTGGCGCGCGCCGTTTCGAGATCGACCTGGTTGGCGGCGCGCAGCAGGTCGGCGTCGCGCCGGATGGCGGCGGCGATCAGGCTCAGCGCGCGGTTCTTGACCGCGGTGTCGGCGCGCGCCATGGCGCGCGATGCGGCGCGTGCCCGTTGTCCGACTTCGGTCATGTATTGTTGAATGTTCATATGCCTAAATTCTTCTTTGCAATTTACGCGTTTCGTCTGTCTAGTTAGTTGAGGACAGAGTAATTCGGCGCACGGCGGCGCCTCTTAAACTCTGTCCCCAATTAGTTTTAATTCCAACTGCAGCAATGCATCCCATGCATCGCCGGAAAAGGCTTTTGCACGCAAGCCTTTCACCATCTTGTCGACTTGCGCCGCATCCTTCAGGGCCGCTTCCAGCGTCGCCAGGCTCAGGCGCCGCAGCGCCGGTTCCATCAGCCTCTCGCGTGGCCCCCAGATACGGTATTCCTTCAGCAGCGCGGGAATCGGCCGTCCCTGGCTGGCTGCCGATTTCAATTTCAGCAAGGTGCGGATTTCCTCTGAAACCGCCCATAGCACCAGCGGCAGCGCTTCGCCTTCGCCTTTCAAGCCATCCATCATCCGCACCAGGCGCGCCGCATCGCCGACCAGCATCGCTTCATTGAGCTTGAATACATCATAGCGCGCGACGTTGAGCACCGCATCGTGGCACTGTTCAAAACTCAGTTTGCCGGGTGGGTGCAGCAAAGCCAGTTTCTGGATTTCCTGGTGTGCCGCCAGCAGGTTGCCTTCGACCCGGTCAGCGATGAAATCCAGCGACTGGCGGTCGGCGCTTTGCTGCTGGGCCGCCAGCCGCACGCCGATCCAGTTCGGCAAATGCGCCCGTTCCACCAGCGGAATATCAATATACACCGCGCTCTGTTGCAGGGTGGCGACCCAGGCTGCCTTTTGCGTCGCCCAGTCGAGCTTGGGCAGGGTAATGATGGTGACGTTGTCGGGATTGAGCGTTGCCGTATAGTTTTGCAAAGCCTGGCCGCCATCCTTGCCCGGCTTGCCGGTAGGGATGCGCAGCTCGATCAGTTTTTTATCGCCGAACAGCGATTGCGACTGGTTGGCGGCCAGCAGCTCGCCCCATTTGAAGCTGCGGTCGACCACCAGCACGTCGCGCTCGCTGCAACCGTTGCTGCGCGCGCTCTTGCGAATCTTGTCGGATGCCTCCAGCGCCAGCAGATGCTCGTCGCTGGTGATCACATACAAGGGCGCCAGGGTTTTCGCCAAATGGCCGTCCAGCGCGTCAAGCCGCAGTTGCATGCACCGGCCCTGGTTATCTGGAGGGAGCCGGAACCGGCGCCGGAGTTGCTGCCGGCGCGGTTTCAGGCTGGGTCGGCTGGGCGGTCTTGATGGCGGCCAGGCGGCGCAGGATCTGCTGCACCATGTCTGACTGCATGTCGCGGTACAGCAGGACTTCTTCCGCTGCTTTCGACAGTTCTTGCGACGAGTTGTAGCTGATATCGCGTTTCAGCGTGATCTGGGTGGCCGGCAGCAATTCCTTCTTTTGGGCGTCGATAACCCGGAAAGTCAGCCGGTAATACAGCATGTACTCGCTGGCCCGGCCCGAACTGTTGGTGGTCAGGATGACTTTTTCACGCGTCTCGGCCAGTACATCCAGCGTTGCCTCGGCGCCCTCGGCAGAGCTCAGCACCTGGGTATTGCCGCTGGCCAGGATATTGCGCCTCAGCTCGATCCCCAGCGGCGAGTTGGCGCCAAAGGTCATGTATAGCGACTTGAATGGCAAGTTGGCCGTGCCGCGCAGATGGAAGCCGCAGGCGCACAGCAGCGCGGTCATGGCCAGTATCAACGGCCAGCGCAGCCAGTTGCGGGAATCGGCGGGCATTCTGAGTGGCATTCTATTCAACATTCGGGCATTCCTTGTTTCAAGATTCGAGGCCGGACCTGGTGGTCCGGCCATACGCGAGGTCAGGCGACGATATTGACCAGTTTTCCCGGCACCACGATGATTTTCTTCGGCGCGCCTTCGAGGTATTTCCGGACACTCTCGTTCGCCAGAGCAGCGGCCTCGATGCTGGCCTTGTCGGCATCCTTGGCGACGGTGATGCTGCCGCGCAGCTTGCCGTTCACCTGGATCATCATTTCGATTTCGCTTTGTTCCAGCGCCTTGCCGTCCACTTGCGGCCAGCTGGCGTCGAGGATGTCGCCGTGCACGGCGGCAAAGCCGAGCTCTTGCCACAGCGCGTGGGTGATGTGCGGCGCTATCGGATTGAGCACCCGCAGGAAAATCGACAGGCCCTCAGTCAATACCGCATTGCTGGCCGGCGACTGGTCGAGTTTGGCCGCTTCCAGGGTGTTCAGCATTTTCATGCAGGCCGACACCACGGTGTTGTACTGGATCCGCTTCAAGTCATGGTCGGCTTGCTGCAAAATCTTGTGCACTTCGCGCCGCAATGTTTTCTGCACATCGTTCAAGCCGGAAAAATCCGCAGCTGCGCTCGGCACAATATTGCCGGCGCGGGCATGGCTGAAGGCCCACACCCGGCGCAGGAAGCGGTTGGCGCCTTCTACTCCGGTGCCCGACCATTCCAGGGTCTGTTCCGGCGGCGAGGCAAACATCGTGAACAGGCGCGCGGTGTCGGCGCCGTACTGGTCGATCTGGGCTTGCGGATCGATGCCGTTGTTCTTCGACTTCGACATCTTTTCGGTGCCGCCGATCTCCACCGGCTTGCCGTCGGTTTTCAGGGTGGCGGTGAGCGGCCGGCCCTTGTCGTCGAAAGTCAGTTCCACATCTTCCGGGTTGTGCCAGGTCTTCTTGCCGCTGGCGTCTTCGCGGAAATAGGTTTCATTGAGCACCATGCCTTGGGTCAGCAGGTTGGTGAACGGCTCGTCGAACTTGATCAGGCCGAAATCGCGCATGACCTTGGTCCAGAATCGGGCGTACAGCAGATGCAGCACTGCGTGTTCGATGCCGCCGATGTACTGGTCCATCGGCATCCAGTAATCGTTGCGCGAGTCGACCATGGCGTCGTTGCTGTTTGGCGAGCAATAACGCATGTAATACCAGGACGAGTCGACGAAGGTGTCCATGGTGTCGGTTTCGCGCCGCGCCGGCTTGCCGCATTGAGGGCAGTCGACATGCAGGAATTTTTCGTGCTTGTTGAGCGGATTGCCGCTGCCGTCCGGCACGCAGTCTTCCGGCAGGATCACCGGCAAGTCTTTTTCCGGCACCGGCACGTCGCCGCAATCGCTGCAGTGGATGATGGGGATAGGCGTGCCCCAGTAACGCTGGCGCGAAATGCCCCAGTCGCGCAGGCGATAGGTGATTTTCTTTTCGCCCAGGCCGTGCGCCGCGAGGTCGGCGGCGACCGCATCGACGGCTTCCTGGTAGTGGAGGCCATCGTATTTGCCGGAATCGACGCAGACGCCGTTTTCCTTGTCGGCATACCAGTCGTGCCAGCTTTCCTCGGAGTAGGTCTTGCCTTCGACGGCAATCACCGGACGGATCGGCAGCACGTATTTCTGGGCGAACGCAAAGTCGCGCTCATCGTGCGCCGGCACGCCCATGACGGCGCCGTCGCCGTAGGTGATCAAGACGTAGTTGCCGACCCAGACTTCGATCAGCTGGCCGGTCAACGGATGCGACACGTGCAAGCCGGTCGGCATGCCTTTCTTTTCCATCGTCGCCATGTCGGCTTCGATGACGCTGCCCTTTTTGCATTCGGCGATGAATTCCGCCAGCTCGGGATTGGTCTTGGCGGCAAAGGTGGCCAGCGCATGTTCCGGCGCCACGGCGCAGAAGGTCACGCCCTTGATGGTGTCGGCGCGGGTGGTGAATACCCACAGCTTGCCGTCCTGGATCAGCTTGCCGTCTTCCGCGATCTTGTGCGGGAACGCAAAGCGCACGCCGGTCGACTTGCCGATCCAGTTGGCCTGCATCAGGCGCACCCGTTCCGGCCAGCCCGGCAATTTGGTTTCGACGTGCTCCAGCAGCTCTTCGGCGTAGTCGGTGATCTTGGCGTAGTACATCGGGATTTCGCGCTTCTCGATCAGCGCGCCGGAGCGCCAGCCGCGGCCGTCGACCACTTGCTCATTGGCCAGCACGGTCTGGTCGACCGGATCCCAGTTCACGGTGCCCGTCTTTTTGTAGATGATGCCTTGCTCCAGCATCTTCAGGAACATCCACTGGTTCCACTTGTAGTATTGCGGCGTGCAGGCGGTCATTTCGCGCGACCAGTCGATCGCCAGCCCCATCGCCTGCATCTGCTTCTTCATGTGCTCGATATTGGCGTAGGTCCATTGCGCAGGCGGCACGTTATTGGCCATCGCGGCGTTTTCCGCCGGCATGCCGAACGCGTCCCAGCCCATCGGCATCAGCACGTTGTAGCCGTTCATGCGCAGGTAGCGGTACATCACGTCGTTGATGGTGTAGTTGCGCACGTGGCCCATATGCAGCTTGCCTGAAGGGTAAGGCAGCATCGAGCAGGCATAGAATTTCTTTTTCTCTTGGCCGTGCTGGTCCTTGGCATGTTCGACGGTCTTGTAGGCGTCGATGGATTGCCAGTGGTCTTGTGCTGATTTTTCGACGTCGGTCGGGCTGTATTTTTCTTGCATGACGGGAGCTAAAAGGTGAATGTTATTCCGCTTTGCAAAAGAACAAGGCGCCGCATCGTCGGCTGGAGATCAAACGTCGGCCGGGACGAATTCAAGCATCTTGGTCGCTGCGAATCGGAATGTGAACTTGCTGAGCCAATACTCATGGCATCCGAACCAGTGATTATACTGGTTCGGATGCTGCTTTAGCGTATAGGTGGGGTGGAGTAGCGCTATGCGTGCGCAATACCGGCCGGCCGCGGCGTTTCAGATGGCGTTGAGGGGGTCGGCAAAGCCGTTCAGGGTGGCCGCGACCGCGCGTTCCGTGAGCTCGATGCGCTTGCGCGCTTCCGAGCGCTTGTGTGACGGGATTTCCTGCAGGTTGGGGACGGGAATCGCCTCGCAGCAGAGCTGGTATTCACCGTCGGGACGGCGGGTCGCCCCCATTTCTTGCCAAAAATCATCATAATCGGCGAGCACCTTGCCGGTGCGGATCTGATGAAACAAGACCCGGTTCCGGTTGCCTACCAGGATCAGCTTTTTGCAGCCGTAAGCTCGGCCGATTTCCCTCACCAGGCGCAGCATCAAGCCTTTCGGGCGCAGGCCGAACATGTCGCGGGTGGCGTTGCGCACCCGCTCCTGGGCATTGCTGCCGCGCGGGCCTTGCAGGCAGCCGACGCCGACGCAGGGGACCAGTTCACTGCCGTAAAAGGTGAAGGCTACCGAGAACAGGCGTTGCTGGTCGCTGTACAGGTCGAGCGCCAGTTCGCCTTCGCGGTCGAGCGTGGCAATCGCCGACAGCTGGATTTCATAGATGGCGCCGGATTTTCCGCTGAAACTGCCTAGCAGCAGCGGCGCGTGCGCCGCGCTCAGCACCAGGGGGCCGAGGCCTTGCCGGAAAATGAAGTCGTAGTGGCTGACCAGGATATTCATCCGGTCCTGGCTGCGCAGGCGCAACGACTGGTAGGGACGATAGATTTTTTGCAGCAGCCTGGGCGTGGCTTGCGCCAGTTTGGCGTGCATCGGCGTTGCATTCCAGTAGGCCAGCCAGCGCTGCGTCTGCTGGTAGTGGATCACGGTGCGGGCGCTCAGCTTGATCTGCTTGGCGAAATACGACAGGCCGCGCGGTGAGTGCTTCAGGCAGGTGTGCAGAGTAATGCGCGGACTGCTGTTGCCGGCGCGGGGCAGGGCTGGCTGGGGGAAGAAGAAAAGGGATATTTCCGACAGCAACGCCAGGTTTTGCAGGCGGCCGTGAAGGAGCCGCACGGCGCCGAGGCTGATGGCTTTGCCATACCGGCTGTTCATGGCCAGCATCATCGCCAGGGAAACCAGGCCGGCGACAAAAATATCCAGCGGATAGTGCACGCCAAGGAAAATCTTGGCCCAGCTGACGGCCAGCGACAGCATCACCAGCAATACGCCTATCCATTTGATCTTGATGGTTTTTGCCGTCCACAGTGTCAGGCCGGTGGCCAGGATGATGGCAATCGTCACGCTGGGCGAGACGCAATGCGTGCTTTTAGCCTGGTACAGGTAATCATTCCATGCGGCCGGGACCAGGCTATCCCAGAGCGGGGGGATGAGTTTGCTGGCCAGCACCGCGGCGGCGGTCGTGACGATTGCCTTGAGGGAGAGCCGGCGGGTAGCCCTGCCACCGCTGATCCACAAGCCGACCAGGCTGGTCGGCACCAGGTAGACGCCCCATTCTGCGATCGCCAGCGCCAGCATGAACGGAATGCCGATATACCCGGAAGGGCCCGCCGACCACAAAAGGTGATTGTAAGAGGACAAAGTCATGTGCGTGGGCGATCAGAATTGGGGTGAGGATAGTGCCAAAAATATATGTTTTGCAGGGTTGTACCGGTTTTGTTACTTTCAGACACATTAAGATACAAATAAAAATAGGATGTTACATGCAAACTTGCAAGCTGGAGCGATTTGATCGAATTATTAAATTGCCAAGAGGAAAGTGCTGATGCGGAAGCGGTACAGCGGGCTAGCGAAGGGAAACTGCGGGAAGGGCGCGGAGGCCAGGGGGAAAACCGGCGAGGCCAGGCGGCCCCGCCGGATTCAGCGAATTACTTGGAGGGAGGAGTTTGCTGCAGGCCCGCGTCAGCGCAGGCCCAGTACATCTTGCATGTCATACAGGCCGCTGCTCTTGTCGCGCAGGAAACGTGCCGCGCGCAAGGCGCCCTGGGCGTAAGTGACACGGCTGGATGACTTGTGCGTGATCTCTACGCGTTCGCCGATGCCGGCAAACAGCACCGTATGGTCGCCGACGATATCGCCGCCGCGGATGGCGGCAAAACCGATCGAGGACGGATCGCGTTCCCCGGTGATGCCTTCGCGGGCATAGACTGCGACGTCGTCCAGCTTGCGCCCGAGCGCGTCAGCGACGACTTCACCCATCATCAGCGCAGTGCCGGAGGGGGCGTCGACCTTATGGCGATGATGGGCTTCGATGATTTCGATGTCGTAGCCATGGGAAAAGCTCTTGGCCGCCATCTCCAGCAATTTCAGCGTGACATTGACGCCGACGCTCATGTTGGAGGCGAACACGATGGCGGTCTTTTTCGCCGCCGCCGCGATCGCAGCCTTGCCGGCTTCATCGAAACCGGTGGTGCCGATAATCATCTTGATGCCATGGGCGGCGCAGTACTCCAGATGTTGCAGCGTGCCTTCGGGACGGGTGAAATCGATCAGGTAGGCCGCTTGCGCCAAGCCTTTGGCCAGATCGGCTTCGATCAGGACATCGGCAGGCTTGCCCAGGAACGCCGCGGCGTCGGTTCCCAATTCAGGCGTGCCCGGCACGCCCAGCGCACCGGCCAGCAGCGCGTCGTCGGCGTTCTGGATCGCCTCGACCAGCATGCGTCCCATGCGTCCCGAGGCGCCTGCAACGGCTATTTTCATCTGAGTCATTATCAATTCGACGATCTGGACAATTTATAAATCAGTTCTTGGAAGGGCCTGGCGCGCTAGGCACGGTTGGGGCGATTTCCACATTCTTGACGCTCTTCCTGGCTTCTGCCGCGCCGCCTGAAAGCCGGTCCAGGTAGTCGTTCTCGGTAGGCAGGTTGCCGCCTTCGACGCGCGCCAGCAGGTTGCCGTTGAAGAAAACGCTGACCCGGCTGGTGGTGACTTCGCCATTGCCTTTTTGCAGGCGGAACACGTAGTCCCAGCGATCTTCATGGAACAGGTCGGTCAGCAGCGGCGTGCCGAGCGCGAAACGCACTTGTTCCCGCGTCATGCCTTCTTTAACTTGTGCCAACATTTCTTTCGAGACAAAATTTCCCTGCTGGATGTCGATCCGGTAAGGAGAGAAGATGCCCAGGAAGCGCCGATGCTTGACGGTTTGCACCCCGCTGGTATCGGTGACCACAGGGGCTGCCGCCGGATCTGCGCTGGCGGCGGGCTGGTCGAGCAGCGGTTTTTTTGAAGCGCAGCCGGCCAGGGCAGCCATCAAGACAACTGCAGCGGCTAAAGGGACGATGCGGGCGGAGGTACGGACAGGGGAGAGCAACATTCGCATAAGGATCTCAATTGATTGAGCAACTGTGCTAAAACGCTATATGATAAAGCAGATCATCCATTTGTGACCAAAACATGCCGAACAATCCATCCGAACTGAAAGCCAGCGGCCTCAAAGCCACGTTGCCACGCCTCAAAATCCTGGAAATCTTCCAGAATAGCGAAGTACGCCACCTGAGCGCCGAGGACGTTTATAAAATCCTGCTGAGCGACAACCTCGATGTAGGCCTGGCGACCGTGTACCGCGTACTGACCCAATTCGAGCAGGCCGGGCTGTTGCAGCGCAATCATTTTGAAACCGGCAAGGCCGTGTTTGAACTCAATGAAGGCTCGCACCACGACCATCTGGTTTGCCTGGATTGCGGCCTGGTGGAAGAGTTTTACGACGAAGAAATTGAAAAGCGCCAGAAAATCGTCGCCAAGGAACACGGTTTCGAAATCGCCGACCATGCGCTGGCGCTGTACGGCCATTGCCGCGATTGCCGCAAGAAAAAAGGCTGATGCCAGTTCTTACGCTGCCTTGCGCTTGCGCGCCTTCGGCGCCGGCTTGGCGTTAGCCTTGCGCACCGCTGCCGCATAGGCCAGGCGCGCCCAGGGCGTCATCGCCGCAGCTGAATCCATCGCGTCTTCAGGCGCCGACCAGTAGCTCATCTCAATGGTTTTTCCTTTGCTTTCGAAGACGCAGGGCGTGCATCCGGCGGCGGCGAACTGCGGCCGGGTTTGGTCGTCGGTCTTGAGATACAGGACGCCATCGGCAACCAGGGCGATCATCACGCTATCGTGGTAGACGCCGTAGCCGCCGAACATCCTGCGCGCGCTGATGGCGCCCAGCGGCGCCAGCAGCTCGCGGATATAGTCGATGACGGCGTCGTTGCGGGACATGTTCCAGGCGGCTTCAGCTATGGCTCAAGGCGTTCGACAGCAGCTTGGCGGTGATATTGACGATCGGGATCACGCGTTCATACGCCATCCGGGTCGGGCCGATCACGCCCAGCGTGCCGACAATCTTGCCGTTGACCTCGTAGGGCGCGGTCACCACGCTCATTTCGTCCATCGGCACCAGCTGCGATTCGCCGCCGATGAAAATCTGGACGCCGGTGGCCTTGCCCGAGATGTCGAGCAGCTGCATCAGGCTGGTCTTTTGCTCGAACATGTCGAACAGCTTGCGCAAGGAATCCATGTTCGAGGACAAGTCGGTGACGCTGAGCAGGTTGCGTTCGCCCGAAATCACCACTTCGTCGCTGTTGTCGGTCATGGCGTCGCTGCCGGCTTCGACCGCGGCCTGCATCAGCCAGGTCATGTCGTCGCGCAGCTTGCGCAGTTCGCCTTGCAGGCGCAGGCGGACATCGTCCAGGCTGAGCCCGCCGTAATGCTGGTTGATGTAATTGGCGGCCTGCACCAGCTTGGCCGGGCTGTAGTCGACATCGGTCAGCAGCAGCCGGTTCTGGACGTCGCCGTTGGGGCTGACGATCACCAGCAGGATGCGTTTTTCCGACAGCCGCAGGAATTCGATCTGCTGGAAAATCGATTCGCGCCGCGGCGACAGCACCACTCCCGCAAAATGCGATAGAGATGACAACACTTGTGCCGCATTGGCAATGATCTTTTGTTGCGAATTTGGCTGCAGCCGCGCCTGCATCTTCGATTCCAGCGCGGTTTCGTCGATCGGCTCGACCGTCAGCAGGGTGTCGACAAACATGCGGTAGCCGCGCGGGGTAGGCACCCGGCCGGCTGAGGTGTGGGGACTGGCGACAAAGCCCATTTCCTCAAGGTCCGCCATGATGTTGCGTATCGTCGCCGGCGACAGTTCCAGGCCCGAGATCTTGGACAAGGCACGCGAGCCAACCGGCTGGCCGTCGGCGATATACCGTTCGACCAGGGCTTTGAGCAGGGTTTGAGCGCGATTATCTAGTTGCATATGGTTGTATTTTAGCGAGCGCCGGGCTTGCGTGCCAGCGGCTTATGCATGCACTTATACACTGTTTTAGCGGCTAACCGCGGTTTGTTCCAGCCACGCCTCCAGCTCAAGCAGGCTGGCGCAGCTGGCCTGGGCGCTGATGCCGGCCGGCAGCACGCGCTCGAAACGGTTGATCCAGACCGCCTGCAAACCGGCTTGCTGGGCGCCGGCCACGTCCAGCAAGGGGTCGTCGCCGACATACACCGCTTGTTCCGGCGCCACGTTCAGCGCTGCGCAAGCCGCATGGAAAATGCTGGGATCGGGTTTGGCGCAGCCGAAGCTGTGGGCCGCGATCGATGCCTGGAAATGCTGGGCCAGGCCGATTTTGCCAAGATCGGCGAAACCGTTCGAGACCGTACCCAGCGGCAGGCGCCGGCTGAGCCGCACCAAGGCCGGCTGGACGTCGGCGAACGGCGTCACCGCGTGGCGCGCTTCGGAAAATACCGCCATCGCCGCATCCACTTTGCCGGCGTCTTCGCCGACGCTGTTGAAAGCAATCGTCAGCGCCGCATGGCGCAGCCGCCACAGGTCGAACTTGAACACCGGGTTGCTCGCCGCCAGTTCCATGCGCTGCCGGCGCAGGCTCTCGATGGTGAACTCGCGGGCGACCGCGGGAGCATTCTGGCGCAGCCAGTCGAACAGCAGTTGTTCGGCGCGCGCGATCACCGGCACGATCGGCCATAGCGTATCGTCGAGGTCGAACAGCACCGCTTTGACGGCGGGCGATTTGCCGGGCCGGAAACCAGGGAAGATAGCTGAATTATTCGTCAGGGCCATGTGCGTATCCTTCATTGCAAGCCTAAATTATGGTCTAATCGCCAGCATGTGGCCTATAAAATTACCTTCTCAAGCGGTTTTGCTAGAACCTATGCCGAAAACCATTGCGATCGTCGGCAAGTATTTCGCCGCCGGCATTTCCGAGTCGCTGACTGAAATCGCCGATTTCCTGCAAGGACGCGGCCACCATGTGGTGCTGGAGACCGAGACCGCGCAGAACGTTGCGCTGCCGATCGCTGCGATGACGCCGGCGCAGATCGGCCAGCAGGCTGACGCCGCGATCATTGTCGGCGGCGACGGCACCATGCTGGGCATTGCGCGCCAGCTGGCTCCTTACGATGTGCCCTTGATCGGCATCAACCAGGGCCGCCTCGGTTTCATCACCGATATCTCGCTGGAGCGCATGCTGCCGGTGCTGGGCGAAATGCTGGACGGTAAAGTCGAATCGGAACGGCGCAGCCTGTTGCAAGGTTCGGTCATGCGCGACGGCCAGCAGATCTTCAGCGCACTGGCGTTCAACGACGTGGTGGTGGCGCGCGGCGCCGGATCGGGCATGGCGGAACTGATGGTCGAGGTCGACGGCCGCTTCATGTACAACCAGCGTTCCGACGGCCTGATCGTGGCGACGCCGACCGGCTCGACCGCGTATTCCCTGTCCGCCGGCGGCCCTTTGCTGCATCCCTCGCTGGGCGGCATCGTGCTGGTGCCGATTGCGCCGCATGCGCTGTCGAACCGGCCTATCGTGATCCCGGACAGCAGCGAAATCGTGATCGAAATCGTCAACGGCCGCGACATGAGCGCCAATTTCGACATGCAGTCGCTGGCCAGCCTGCAGCATGGCGACCGCATCCTGATACGGCGCTCCGAACATACCATCACCTTTTTGCATCCGGCCGGCTGGAGTTATTACGACACCTTGCGGCAAAAGCTGCACTGGAACGAATATCCGTCGGCGGAAGGGCAGCTCAAGTAAGCTGCCGCCGATTTTGTTATGCTGGCCGGCATCGCCTGGCGCTGCCAGGCCAGCGTTGTATTTACACCTATTTCGAGCCCTCCCATGCTGCGCACACTTTCCATCCGCGATTTTGTCATTGTCGATGCCATCGAGCTTGAGTTCGCCGCCGGCTTTACCGTATTCACCGGCGAAACCGGCGCCGGCAAATCCATCCTGATCGACGCCCTGGCGCTGGCGCTGGGCGGCCGCGGCGACGCCAGCGTGGTGCGCGAAGGCGCGGCCAAGGCGGATGTGACGGCGGAATTCGCGCTGGCCGGCGAGACCGATGGCGAAGTCGGCGGCTGGCTGGAGCGGAACGAATTCGCCAGCGAAGAAGGCGTGATCCTGATGCGGCGCGTGATCGACAACGCCGGCCGTTCCAAGGCGTTCATCAACGGCGTAGCGGCAACCGCGGGACAACTGCGCGAGCTGGGTGAAATGCTGGTCGACATCCATGGCCAGCATGCACACCAGTCGCTGCTGAAGAGCGACGCCCAGCGGCTGTTGCTGGATGGACAAGCCGGCTTGCAGGACGATCTGCTGGCCGTGGCCGGCGCCTTCAAAAGCTGGCGTTCGTTGGCGCGCCAGCGCGAAGAATTTGAAACCAACGCCAAGAACGTGCTGCTGGAACGGGAACGCCTGGAGTGGCAGGTCGGCGAACTGGAAAAGCTGGCGGTCAAGCCAGGCGAATGGGATGAGATCACCAACGAGCACAGCCGCCTGTCGCATGCCGCCAGCCTGATCGAGGGAGCGCAGGAAGCGCTCAGCGTGATTTCCGAAAACGACGCCAACGACAGCCCGCCGATGTTGTCGCAGCTGTCGGCGCTGAACCAGAAGATCGGCAAGCTGGTCGATGTCGACAGCAGCCTCAAGCCGGTGCTGGAAGCGCTCGAGCCGGCGCGCATCCAGCTGCAGGAGGCGGTCTACGCGCTGAACGATTACCTGAGCCGGGTCGAGCTCGATCCGGCGCGCCTGCACCAGGTCGAAGACCGGATGGAAGCGATCCATTCGGCCGGCCGCAAATTCCGGCTGGCGCCGGACGAACTGCCGCAGGAGCTGGAAACCTTGTCGCAGCAGCTGCGCCAGCTGGCGGACGCCAGCGATCTCGACGCCATGAAGGCGCAGGAAGAAAAGCTGAAAGCAACCTACCTGGGGCTGGCGCAAAAGCTGTCGAAAGCGCGGACCAAGGCGGCCCAGGCGCTGGGCTCGGCGGTGACTGCGGCGATGCAGGATTTGAGCATGAGCGGCGGCCGTTTTGCGGTTGCGCTCAATCCTTGCGAGGCGGCCAGCTATGGCGTCGAGCAGGTGGAGTTCCTGGTGGCGGGCCATGCCGGCGTAGCGCCGCGGCCCTTGGCCAAAGTCGCCTCGGGCGGCGAGCTGGCGCGGATAGCGCTGGCGATTTCGGTGATTACTTCCAGTTCTACCGCAACGCCGACCTTGATTTTCGATGAAGTCGACAGCGGCATCGGCGGCGGCGTGGCGGAAGTGGTCGGGCGCTTGCTGAAGCGCCTGGGACAGGATCGCCAGGTGCTGTGCGTCACCCATTTGCCTCAGGTTGCAAGCCAGGCCAACCAGCACTTCCAGGTCAGCAAGCAAAGCCAGGGCAACAAGACGGTGTCGGCGATCGACGGCCTCGACGCCAAGAACCGGATCGAAGAAATCGCCCGCATGCTCGGCGGCCTTGAGATTACCGCAACCACGCGCAAGCATGCGCGTGAACTGCTGGCGCTCTAACCCCTGTTTCCTGGATCTGTTCGCATGGCATTCCGTAAAGAACCTCCGTTCACCCATGGCAAGGCCGGCAAGACCGCAATCCTGCTGGTCAACCTGGGCACGCCGGATGCGCCTACCACCAAGGCGGTGCGCAGCTACCTGAAGCAATTCCTGTCCGATCCGCGGGTGGTGGAAATACCGCGGGCGCTGTGGTGGCTGATTTTGCATGGCGTGATCCTGCCGTTCCGCTCCAGCAAGTCGGCGCATAAATATGCTTCCATCTGGAGCAACGAAGGCTCGCCGCTGAAAGTCCACACCAGCAAACAGGCGATCCTGTTGCGCGGTTACCTGGGACAACGCGGCCATCAAGTGCAGGTAGCTTATGCGATGCGTTATGGTTCGCCTTCGATACCGGAAGTGCTGGAGCAGCTCAAGGCCGACGGCTGCGAACGGATCCTGGTCTTGCCCGCGTATCCGCAATATTCGGCGACCACCACGGCATCGATCTATGACGCGGTATTTGCGCACTACGCGCAGGTGCGCAACGTCCCCGAACTGCGTTTCATCAAGCATTACCACGATCACGAAGCTTATATCCAGGCGCTGAAGGAGTCAGTGCTTGCTTACTGGGCGATGCACGGCACGCCCGACAAGCTGATCATGAGTTTCCATGGCGTGCCCAAGCGTACCCTGCTGCTGGGCGACCCCTATCATTGCGAATGCCAGAAAACCGCGCGCCTGCTGGCGCAGCAGCTGGGACTCGGGCCCGAGCAGTATCAATTGACCTTCCAGTCGCGCTTCGGCAAGGCCGAATGGCTGCAGCCGTATACCGCGCCGACCCTGCAAAAGCTGGCCAAGCAGGGCGTCGGCCGGGTTGATGTGATGTGTCCGGGTTTCACCAGCGATTGCCTGGAGACGCTGGAAGAAATTGCGATAGAGGCGAAACAGGATTTCCTGAGGGCGGGCGGCAAGGAGTTCCACTTCATCGCCTGCCTGAACCAGGCGCCGGCCTGGATAGCGGGCATGGCTTCGCTGGCCGAGGAGCACCTGATCGGCTGGCCTACCACAGAGAGTGAACGGGAAGAATTGAAGCAGCAGGCTGAAGCGTCGCGGCAACAGGCAATGCGCCTGGGCGCCAGCCAATAAAGCGGCCTGGCCAGTCTAGAAAATTTGAGTGTTCTTGCGCCGCTGCGGCTGGGCACAACTATAATGGGCGCCCGATACCGGGTGCTAATGGGCGCTTATTGCTTGTTTTGCAAGTTGCAAAGGCGAATAGCCAAAGTCAATATAATGCGATCAGTTGCGAATAGCTGATCCAGCTTGCTGCAAGCAAAATATAAACGACCAGAAATGCGGAAATTAACGGCAGTTTCACGATATTTCCTTTTTTGTTTGTTGGGACAGGGCAACATTCATTTCTTGGAGCCCGCACCTACAGCTTAGTTCCAATGCCGCGTTGCAGCAAACCTTGGCTGGTAAATCTTGTTTCAAATTGTTGCCGGGTTTGATCATTTCCCGGCGATTGAACCGCGGCTCGCAGCCAAATCAGGGCGCATTTTTTTTAACCCTTGAAAAAGTAAGGGCATAGCCTCATTTGGCTTCCTATACTTAGTAAGTTATTGATTGTTGGAGATTTTTGAATGGAACACATGGAAAATCAGAACGAACAGGCGCAAACGGAAAAGACCTCGGTTGCCGAAGATGCAACGGCAATTCCTGAAACGACGCTGGAAATCCAGTTGTCGGAAGCACAAGCCAAGATCGCTGAAATGCAGGATGCTTTCCTGCGCGCCAAGGCTGAGTCGGAAAACGTTCGCCGCCGCGCTCAGGAAGATATTGCCCGTGCTCACAAATTTGCGATCGAAGGTTTTGCCGAAGCCCTGGTGCCAGTCAAGGACAACCTGGAAATGGCGCTGAAAATCGAAACGCCGTCGCTGGAGTCGCTCAAGGAAGGCGTGGAAATGACGCTGAAACAGCTGTCTTCAGCCTTTGAAAGAAACCGCCTGACGGAAATCTCGCCGCAAGTCGGCGACAAGCTCGACCCGATGAAGCACCAGGCAATTTCGACCGTGCCGGCGGAGCAGGAAGCCAATACCGTGGTGACTGTGCTGCAGAAGGGCTACGCCATCGCCGACCGCCTGCTGCGGCCTGCGCTGGTCGTCGTGGCGCAAGGAAAATAAAAAAAACGCCAGGAATAAGCGTGCCAGCGCTTGAAAGCGCCGCTTTTCTCCCTATATTCAGACCATCAAAACATTAACCAGATATTCAGTAAAGGACACACACCATGGGTAAAATTATCGGCATTGACTTGGGCACCACCAATTCTTGCGTCTCGGTCATTGAAGGCGGCCAGCCGAAAGTGATCGAAAACTCGGAAGGCGCGCGCACCACGCCTTCCATCATCGCTTATCAAGAAGACGGCGAAATCCTGGTCGGCGCTCCAGCCAAGCGCCAGGCGGTCACCAATCCGACCAACACGCTGTATGCAACCAAGCGCCTGATCGGCCGCAAATTCGACGAAAAAGAAGTGCAGAAAGACATCGCGCTGATGCCTTACAAGATCATCAAGGCCGACAACGGCGATGCATGGGTCCAGGTGCGCGAGCAGAAACTGGCGCCGCCGCAAATCTCGGCGGAAGTGCTGCGCAAGATGAAAAAGACTGCCGAAGACTACCTCGGCGAAGAAGTGACCGAAGCCGTGATCACGGTGCCGGCTTACTTTAACGACGCACAGCGCCAAGCCACCAAGGACGCCGGCCGTATCGCCGGCCTGGACGTCAAGCGCATCATCAACGAGCCAACCGCGGCTGCGCTGGCATTCGGCCTGGACAAGGCGGAAAAAGGCGACCGCAAGATTGCCGTGTATGACCTGGGCGGCGGCACCTTCGACGTTTCGATCATCGAAATCGCCGATGTCGATGGCGAAAAGCAGTTTGAAGTGCTGTCCACCAACGGCGACACTTTCCTCGGCGGCGAAGACTTCGACCAGCGCATCATCGACTACATCCTGGACGAGTTCAAGAAGATCAACGGCATCGACCTGGGCAAGGATGCGATTGCGCTGCAACGCATCAAGGCATCGGCCGAACGCGCCAAGATCGAGCTGTCGTCCTCGCAACAGACGGAAATCAACGAACCGTACATCGCCATGGCCAACGGCGCGCCGATCCACCTGAACCTGAAGATGACCCGCGCCAAGCTGGAATCGCTGGTGGAAGAGCTGATCGCCAAGACCATCGAGCCTTGCCGCATCGCCATCAAGGACGCCGGCGTCAAGGTTTCCGACATCGACGACATCATCCTGGTCGGCGGCATGACCCGCATGCCCAAGGTGCAGGAAAAGGTGAAGGAATTCTTCGGCAAGGAACCGCGCAAGGACGTCAATCCGGATGAAGCGGTTGCCGTCGGCGCTGCGATCCAGGGTTCGGTCTTGTCGGGTGACCGCAAGGACTTGCTGCTGCTGGACGTGACGCCGCTGTCGCTGGGTATCGAAACCATGGGCGGCGTGATGACCAAGATGATCCAGAAGAACACCACCATCCCGACCAAGTTCAGCCAGGTGTTCTCGACAGCCGACGACAACCAGCCGGCCGTGACCATCAAGGTGTTCCAGGGTGAGCGCGAAATGGCCGCCGGCAACAAGGGCCTGGGCGAATTCAACCTGGAAGGCATTCCGCCGGCAGCGCGCGGCACGCCGCAGATCGAAGTGACCTTCGACATCGACGCCAACGGCATTTTGCACGTAGGCGCCAAGGACAAGGCTACCGGCAAGGAAAACAAGATCACCATCAAGGCTAACTCTGGCTTGACCGAAGAAGAGATCCAGAAGATGGTGCGCGACGCCGAGGCGAATGCCGAAGAAGACAAGCGCCTGAAGGCAGTGGCCGAAGCCCATAACCAGGGCGATGCGCTGGTCCATTCGACCAAGAAGTCGCTGGCGGAATACGGCGACAAGCTGGAAGCCGGCGAAAAGGCGAGCATCGAAGCAGCGATCAAGGAACTGGAAGAAGCGTTGAAGGGCAGCGACAAGGCTGCCATCGACAACAAGACCGCTGCCTTGACCACTGCCGCGCAAAAGCTCGGCGAAAAGATGTACGCTGACATGCAGGCGCAGCAAGCTGCCGCCGGCGGCGCTGAAGCCGGCGCAGCAGGTGCGGACGCCAAGCCGAAGGAAGACGACGTGGTCGACGCCGACTTCAAGGAAGTAAAAGACAAGTAAGATCTTCGTCAGCACTGGTTTGCCGCTTTATATCGGCGAACCAGCGCGAAGATGCGCCGGGCAGATGCTATTGCAGCTCTGTTCGGCGTTTTCGCTTAAACAACTGGGTGCAAAAAGATGGCGAAGCGTGATTTTTACGAAATACTGGGTGTTGCGAAAAACGCTACTGATGACGAAATCAAGAAGGCGTACCGCAAGCTCGCAATGAAGCATCATCCGGACCGCAATCCGGACAGCAAGGGTGCGGAAGAAAAATTCAAAGAGGCGAAAGAAGCCTACGAAATGCTGGCCGATCCGCAAAAGCGCGAGGCCTACGACCGTTACGGCCATGCCGGAGTCGACCCTAACATGGGCGGCGGCGGTGGCGGCGGCGGTTTTGCCGACGCCTTCGGCGATATCTTCGGCGACATCTTCGGCGGCGGCGGTGGCCGCGGCGGCCGTGGCGGCGGACCGCAGGTATACCGCGGCGCCGATCTGCGCTACAACCTCGAAATCACGCTGGAACAAGCGGCGCACGGTTTCGACACCACCATCCGGGTGCCAAGCTGGGACGAGTGCGAGCCCTGCCACGGCAGCGGCGCCAAACCCGGCACCGAGCCGATTACCTGCCCAACCTGCGGCGGCCACGGCCAGGTCAGGATGCAGCAAGGTTTTTTCAGCATCCAGCAGACTTGCCCGAAATGCCACGGCAGCGGCAAGGTCATTCCTGAGCCATGCCCATCCTGCGCCGGCGCAGGACGCATCAAGCGCAACAAGACGCTGGAAGTGAAGATCCCGGCCGGGATCGACGACGGCATGCGGATCCGCTCTTCCGGCAACGGCGAGCCAGGCATGAACGGCGGACCGACCGGCGACCTGTACGTGGAAATCCACATCAAGCCGCATGCGGTGTTCCAGCGCGAAGGCGACGACCTCCATTGCGAAATGCCGATCTCGTTCGCCAAAGCCGCCCTGGGCGGTGAAATCGAAGTGCCTACATTGAACGGCAAGGCTTCCTTCACGATCCCTGACGGCACCCAGTCCGGCAAGACTTTCCGCCTGCGCAGCAAGGGTATCAAGGGCGTGCGCTCGGGTTATGCCGGCGACCTGTTCTGCCATGTCGTGGTCGAGACTCCAGTCAAGCTGAACGACCGCCAGAAAGCGCTGCTGCAGGAATTCGAGCAACTGACCAGCGAAGGCGGCGCCAAGCACAGCCCGCAGAGCAAGTCCTGGAAAGACAAGGTAAAAGAGTTCTTCGAGTAAGCCGGACTACCCTGAGCCTCGCGAAAGCCGCCAACCGTACAAGGTTGGCGGCTTTTTTCATGGGCGGCTCCCATAGGCATGGACACGCTGCCCAATCATCGTTAACAAATTCTTTATTGCATAATTTTGTCCAGCTCACTATTCTGTATAGGGTAATAATAAAACGATCGTTCTTTTATTTGCGGTCGGTACAAACTCAAACTCCATATACAAACATAGGGGGAGACATGAAGATAGTTGCTCGTTTGAAGCGTGCGGGGGCTTGCGCCTGCGTGTTGTCTGCACTGTTCCTGGCGCAGGGTGCATTTGCGGTAGACGTGGCCGGCGTCAAGATCGAAGAAACCGCCAAGGTCGGCAACCAGGACCTGAAGCTCAACGGCGCCGGGATCCGCTACAAGGTCATTTTCAAGGTCTATACCGCAGCCTTATATTTATCCGACAAGAAAACCACGGTGCCGGACGTGCTGGCAGCCCCGGGCGCGCGCCGGATCGAACTGGTGATGCTGCGCGACGTCAGCAGCGAAGATTTCAGCCGCGCTTTCATGAGCGGCATCCAGAACAACGTGGACAAGGCGGACAAATCGAAGATCGTCAACCAGCTGCTGAAATTCGGCGAACTGTTTGCCTCGATCCCGGAGCTGAAAAAAGGCGATGTGATGACCACCGACTGGATTCCGGGCGTCGGCACGCAGATCCACTTCAACGGCAAGCCGGTATCGGAGACGCTGCCTGACCTGGTGTTCTACAACGCTTTGCTGAAAATCTGGCTGGGCGAGAGGCCGGCGGACAGCAAGTTGAAGCAATCGCTACTGGGCCAGGCCGGCTAGGTTGCGCAAAAGGGAATGCTGCATATCGGATAAAAGCCGATGGCAATATCCAACTTTCTATAAAATAAGGCCCAGGATGTCGCGCATGTGTTGTAAAAACACCATGCAGATGGAACTTTATTGAATAGAAAACGATGACAGCAAACAACAAGCAATCCCTGACCCGAGAAGACCTTTTCCAGAGAAACCGCGAGTGGGCGGCGGCAATTACCGCCCGCGATCCGGAGTTTTTCAAAAAACTGGCGTCGCAGCAGGCGCCGGAGTATTTCTGGATCGGGTGTTCCGACAGCAGGGTGCCGGCAAATGAATTGCTGGGCTTGCTGCCGGGTGAGCTGTTCGTTCACCGCAACATCGCCAACGTGGTCGCGCACAGCGACCTGAACTGTTTGTCGGTGCTGCAGTTTGCGGTAGACGTATTGAAGGTCAAGCACGTTTTTGTGGTCGGCCATTACGGCTGCTCCGGCGTCCATGCGGCGCTGACCAAGCGTCGCGTCGGGTTGGCCGACAACTGGCTGCGCCATGTCGAAGACGTGCACCAGAAGCATGAACGCTACCTGGGCGAAGCCTTGCCGGAAACCGTGCGCCACGACCGCCTGTGCGAACTGAATTCGATGGAGCAGGTCGCCAACATCTGCCGCACCACCATCGTCCAGGACGCCTGGGACCGCGGCCAGCCGCTGACCATCCATAGCTGGGTGTATGGCGTGCGCGACGGCCTGCTGCGCGACCTGGAAGTGACCGTCAGCTGCATGTCCGACCTGGAAAAGGGCATGGCGGCCAGCTTGAAGCGCTACGAAGATTAAAACCGCCTGAGATTGCCGGGCGCCTGGCAATCATCGGACAAAAAAAAGACGACCAATCAACGGTCGTCTTTTTCTTTTGGCGCAGGCAGTACCGCGGTTACACCACGATAGTTTGCGCTTCGCCTTCGGCGCGGGCGCGGATTTCGCCGATCCGGTAGACGGTTTCGCCCGCGGCTTGCAGTTGCGCGATGGCAGCGTCGGCGTTTTCCTTGGCGACGATGACAGTCATGCCGATGCCGCAATTGAAGACGCGGTGCATTTCTGCGTCAGCCACCTTGCCGTGCTGCTGCAGCCAGGTGAACAGCGGCGGCATGGTCCAGCTGTCGCTGTGCAGCACGGCCGTCAGGTTGTCCTGCAGTACGCGCGGAATGTTTTCCACCAGGCCGCCGCCGGTGATGTGCACCATGCCCTTGACTTCCATCGACTCCATCAGCGCCAGCAACGGCTTGACGTAGATGCGGGTAGGCTCCATCAGCACGTCGGCCAGCTTGCGGCCGTGGAAGTCTGCGTCCAGGTCGGGCTGGGCGACTTCGATGATCTTGCGCACCAGCGAATAGCCGTTGGAATGCGCGCCGGAGGACGCCAGGCCCAGCACCACGTCGCCCGGGGTGATCTTGGTGCCGTCGATCAGTTTGGATTTTTCCACCGCGCCGACCGCGAAGCCGGCCAGGTCGTATTCGCCGTCCGGGTACATGGTCGGCATTTCGGCGGTTTCGCCGCCGATCAGGGCGCAGCCTGCCAGCTCGCAACCTTTGGCGATGCCCTTGATGACGTCGGTGGCGCTTGGCACGTCAAGCTTGCCGCAAGCGAAGTAATCCAGGAAAAACAGCGGCTCGGCGCCTTGCACCAGGATGTCGTTGACGCTCATCGCCACCAGGTCGATGCCGACCGTATCGTGGCGCTTCAGGTGGAAAGCCAGCTTCAGCTTGGTGCCGACGCCGTCGGTGCCGGACACCAGCACCGGCTCCTTGAATTTCTTGCTGATTTCGAACAGGGCGCCGAAACCGCCGATGCCGCCCATCACGCCTTCGCGCATGGTGCGCTTTGCAAAGGGTTTGATGGCCTCGACCAGGGCGTCGCCGGCGTCGATATCAACACCGGCATCGCGGTAAGAGAGAGGAACGTTGGACACGTTTGAAGTGGAAGTCATGATGTGATTGGCGGCAGAGGCGGTAAAATAGGGGGAATTCGGCCACGCACCTGAGATTCAGCGCTGCATCAGCGTTGCCTGTCAGGTCAAATAACCGGCCAAAAACAGCCAAACAAGGGGTAAATCAGTGGAGAATACGGCTTTTCCACGGGTTTTGTCTTGTTTTCAGCTTGTTTTTAACTTTCCAATCGCTTGGTTTCGGCCAGGTTATTGCGCGGTAAAAGCGGTATTTTATCAAACCGATCCATCAAACTTTCGATTCCATGCCATTTTCTTTTACCGACGAACAAAAACAAACCGCATTATGGCTAGGACTGGGCCTGTTGCTGATAGCGCTGATGGTGGCCTTGGGACCGATCCTGACGCCTTTCATCGCTTCCGCGATCCTGGCCTACGCGCTCAATCCCGGCGTCGACTGGCTGGCGCGCAGGAAGATCGGCAAGTTTCCCTTTCCGCGCGCGCTGGCGGTGCTGATCGTGATACTGCTGCTGGTGTTCGCGATCCTGGCGGTGATCCTGATCGTGGTGCCGGTGTTGCGCAAGGAGTTTCCCTTGCTGCAAGACCAGATCCCCAATTTCCTCAACAAGCTGGACGGCGTGATCGGCCCGCACCTGCAGGATTTCGGCATCAATGTACGGCTGGACGGCACCGGCATCAAGGAGATGCTGACCAAGCAGCTGGCCACCAGCGGCGACGAGATCTGGACCTCGGTGCTGGCTTCGGTCAAGGTCGGCGGCACCGCGGTGCTGGGCTGGCTCGCCACCATCCTGCTGGTGCCGGTTGTGCTGTTCTACCTGCTGCAGGACTGGCATGCGATCGTCGCGCGCGCGAACCGGCTGGTGCCGCGCCGCTGGCAAGGCAAGACCGGCAACATGACGCAGGAGGTAGACAGCCTGCTGGCGCAGTATTTGCGCGGCCAATTGCTGGTAATGTTGGTTCTGGCGATTTATTATTCGACCGGGCTGGCGATCGCGGGCTTTGACGTGGCATTGCCCGTTGGCATTATTACCGGCCTGCTGGTCTTCATCCCGTATGTCGGCTTCGGCCTCGGGCTGGGGCTGGCGCTGATCGCGGCGATGCTGCAGTTCAGCGGCTGGCACGGGCTGATTGCGGTCGCCATCGTGTATGGCATCGGCCAGGTGCTGGAAAGCTTTATCCTGACGCCGCGCCTGGTAGGCGAGCGCATCGGCCTGCATCCGCTGGTAGTGATTTTTGCCCTGATGGCCTTCGGCCAGCTGTTCGGCTTTGTCGGCATACTGCTGGCGCTGCCGTGTTCGGCGATCATGTCGGTGGTGGTCAAGCATGTGCGCGCACATTACCTGGACAGCAGTTTTTATAATACCTAAGCAATAATGCTCTCCAATTGATTGAGTTTAAGTAACAAGTGAAGAAACAAGAATGAGGCAGCTAACGCTGGACATTACTGCGGACGAGCCGCAGACCCTGGCTACTTTCGTGGTCGGGCAGAACCAAGAAGCCTTACAGTTCTTGCAGCGTCTGGTCGCGCCATCGGCGAAATCCCTCACCGCGCCGGGCGACCGCTTCGTTTACCTGTGGGGCCAGGCCGGCGCCGGCAAGAGCCATGTGCTGCAGGCGCTGGCCAGCAGCACCAGCGCGCGCCTGATCCACGGCCCGAATGACGACGCCGGCGCCTTCAGTTTTTCGCCGGACGTAGCCGGCTACCTGATCGACAACTGCGACAAATTGTCGGCCGGCGACCAGATCGAAGCCTTCAACCTGTTCAACCAGATCCGCGAACACGGCGGCTGGCTGGTCACCAGCGGCGAACTGCCGCCGTCCGAGCTGAGCGTGCGCGAAGACTTGCGGACCCGCCTCGGCTGGGGCCTGATCTACCAGCTGCACGGTTTGAGCGACGAAGAAAAGATCGCCGCCCTGACGCACGCGGCGCAAGCGCGCGGCCTGCATCTGTCGAGCGGCGTGTTACCCTACCTGATTACGCATTTCCGGCGCGACATGCGTTCTTTGTCGGCCATGCTGGACGAGCTCGACCGCTATTCGCTGGAAACCCAGCGCCCGATAACGCTGCCTTTGCTGCGCAGCCTGCTGCAACTCGAATCCGAAGATAAACAATCACTATGAACCTGGCCCTATTCGACCTTGACCATACGCTGCTGCCTGTCGACTCAGACTATGAATGGGGGCAGTTCCTGGTGCGCATCGGCGCAGTCGATCCCGACGCCTTTGAAAAGAGCAACGCCGAGTGGTTTGCCCAATACCAGGCCGGTACGCTGGATCCGGTCAAATACCTGGAATTCGCATTCGGCACCTTGTCGAAATTCCCGCGCAAGCAGCTTGATGCCTGGCATGAGCAGTTCATGGCGCAAGTGATCCATCCGCAGATTACCCCGGCGGCGCGCGCCTTGCTGCAGAAACACCAGGACGCCGGCGACCTGGTGGCGATCGTGACCGCCACCAACAGTTTTGTCACCGAGCCGATCGCCAAGGCCTTCGGCGTCGATTTCCTGATCGCTTCCGATCCGGAAACCACCGGCGACGGCGAGATCACCGGCAAGCTGCTGGATACGCCCACCTACGGTCCCGGCAAGGTGATCCACACCCATGCCTGGCTGGCGACCATGGACATGACGCTGGCCAGCTTCCCGCGCAGTTTTTTCTATAGCGATTCGCACAACGACCTGCCGCTGATGGCGCTGGTCACCGACCCCATCGCCACCAATCCGAACGCCCGCTTGAAAGAGCATGCAATTGTCCACGGCTGGCCCATCCTGAATTTATTCGACGCGCAATGATCAAGAAGCTGATTCGCTCCATCCTTGGGAAAAAGAAAAAAGATCCCACCCAACCGTTGGTACTCGGCCCTAAACAGCATGGCATCGATCCGCAGCTGGTATCGCCGAATGCGGTAAGGGTTACCAAGACCCTGCAGGATAACGGCTTCAAGGCCTTTATCGTCGGCGGTGCGGTGCGTGACCTGCTGCTGGGCGTGAAGCCCAAGGATTTCGACGTCGCCACCAACGCCACGCCGGAGCAGGTCAAGCGCCTGTTCCGGCGCGCCTTCATCATCGGCAAGCGGTTCCAGATCGTGCACGTGATGTTCGGCCAGGAACTGATCGAAGTCACCACCTTCCGCGGCGCCTCCTCCGACGGCTCGCCGAAAGACGAGCATGGCCGCGTGTTGCGCGACAACACCTTCGGCGAGCAGCACGAGGATGCGGTGCGGCGCGATTTCACCATCAATGCCATGTACTACGATCCGGCCACCGAAAGCGTGCTCGACTATCACGGCGGCATCGACGATATCCGCGCCAAGACCTTGCGCATCATCGGCGAACCGGAAGCGCGCTTCCGCGAAGACCCGGTGCGCATGCTGCGCATCGTGCGTTTCGCCGCCAAGCTTAAGTTCACGATCGACCCGGCCACCCGCGCGCCGATCCCGGTGATGGCGGCGCTGATCGACAATGTGCCGGCGGCGCGGGTATTCGACGAAATGCTGAAGCTGCTGATGAGCGGCCACGCCCTGGCCTGCCTGCAGCAATTGCGCAAGGAAGGCTTGCATCACGGCTTGCTGCCTTTGCTCGACGTGGTGCTGGAGCAGCCGCTGGGCGAAAAATTCGTCACCCTGGCGCTGGCCAATACGGATGTCCGCGTGCAGCAGGGTAAGCCGGTTTCCCCCGGCTTCCTGTTTGCATCCCTGCTGTGGCACCAGGTGCTGGAAAAATGGAGCGCCTACAAGGCCGCCGGCGAATTCCCTATCCCGGCGCTGCACCTGGCGGCCGACGACGTGCTGGAAGCGCAAACCGACAAGCTGGCCCTGCAGCGCAAGATCGCTTCCGACATGCGCGACATCTGGGCCATGCAGCCGCGCTTTGAGCGCCGGGTCGGCAAGGCGCCGTACAAGCTGCTGGAACACCTGCGCCTGCGCGCCGGCTACGACTTCCTGCTGCTGCGTTGCGCCTCCGGCGAGATCGACGGCGAAATCGGCGAGTGGTGGACCGCCTTCATGGAAGGCGACGGCGCCGAGCGCGAACTGCTGCTGGCGCAAAAGCCGAAGGTTGCAGCCGAAGCGGCTCCCGCCAAAAAGCGTCCGCGCCGGCGCGGCTCGCGCAGCGGCGCCAAGGGCGTGGGTTCAAGCAGCAGCGCGGGCGGCCGCGGCAACGACGATCAAGGTGGTCAATGACCGGGATTTCTCCTGCCGCCGAAGCGGTCACCGCTTATATCGGCATCGGCGCCAACCTGGGCGACGCCAGCGGCCAGGTCCAGCGCGCCATCCTGCAGCTGGGCAAATTGCCCGACACCAGCCTGGATGCGCAATCCAGCCTGTTTTGCACGGCGCCGCTGGATGCCGGCGGCGGCGATTACACCAACGCCGTGGCGCGCATCAAAACCCGCCTGAGCGCGCATGCCTTGCTGCAAGGCTTGCAGCAGATCGAACAGGATTTCGGCCGCCAGCGCCCCTATCCCAACGCCCCGCGCACGCTGGACCTGGACCTGCTGTTATATGGCCAGTCGACATTCGCCGATGCGGTGCTGACCGTACCGCACCCGCGCATGACGCAACGCGCTTTCGTCCTGATTCCGCTGCTGCAGCTGGATCCTTTCATCGTCATTCCCAAGCAGGGGCCGGCGCACCAGTTTGCCCCGCAAGTCGCGGACCAGGCCATCCGCAAGATATAAGAATCCGTTTTATGAGGACAGCCTGCCGGATGCGCCAGCTTCTGGCACACTGATCCTTTCACGCATGCAGCACATCTCTCAAACATGAATCTAGACAGCTACAAGTACATCGTCGTCGAAGGGCCGATCGGGGTCGGCAAGACCACGCTGGTCAACAAGATCGCCATGCACCTGGGCGGCAGGGTCTTGCTGGAGCAGCCGCAAGCCAATCCCTTCCTGGAAAAGTTCTACCGCGATGCGCCGCGTTATGCGTTGTCGACCCAGATGTTCTTCCTGTTCCAGCGCATCAACCAGCTGCGCGATTCGGCGCAGAACGACATGTTCGACAGCCCGGGCCACCTGGTCGCCGATTTCCTGCTGGCCAAGGATCCTATCTTCGCCCGCCTGACGCTGGCCGACGAGGAGTTGAAGCTATACCGGCAGATGTACGATCATCTGCGGCCGCAGGCAGCGACGCCGGACCTGGTGATTTACCTGCAGGCCGAGCCGGAAACGCTGATCGAGCGCATCAGGAAGCGCGGCATCGAGATGGAAGCAAGCATTTCGCCGGAGTACCTGGCGCGCCTGTGTGAAAGCTACAGCCGCTTCTTCTATCACTACGACGAAGCGCCGCTGATGATCGTCAATAACGAACACCTGGACCTGGCCGGCAGCGATGCCGATTTCAGCTTGCTCTTGGCGCGCATCGACGGCATGCGCGGCAAGCGCGAATTTTTCAATCGTGGAGAATGACAATGGCAGGATATTTACAAGGCAGCGACCCGGCGGCACGCAACAAGCCGATCACCATCCCGGCGCTGCAAGCCTTGCGTGACAAGGGTGAAAAGATCACCATGCTGACCTGCTACGACGCCAGCTTCGCCGCCCTGATGGACCGCTGCGGCGTGGAAACCCTGCTGATCGGCGATTCGCTCGGCATGGTGTGCCAGGGCCACAGCTCGACCTTGCCGGTTACCCTGCAAGACGTCGTGTATCACACCGCCAGCGTGGCGCGCGGCAACCGTACCGCGCTGGTGCTGTCGGACCTGCCGTTCGGCACGTACGCCACACCGGAAAGCGCATTCGAGAATGCGGTGCCGGTGATCCAGGCCGGCGCGCAGATGGTCAAGATCGAAGGCGGCACGTGGCTGGCGCCGACCGTACGCTTCCTTACCGAACGCGCAATCCCGGTCTGCGCCCATCTCGGGCTGACGCCGCAGTCGGTGCATCAGATGGGCGGCTACAAAGTGCAGGGCAAGTCGCACGCGGCTGCCGAACAGCTAAAGGCCGACGCCCTGGCATTGCAGGCAGCGGGCGCCAGCCTGCTGGTGCTGGAAGCGATTCCGGCGGCGCTGGGCAAGGAAGTCAGCGATCTGCTGACGATCCCGACCATCGGCATCGGCGCCGGCCCTGACTGTTCCGGCCAGGTGCTGGTGATGCATGACCTGATGGGCGTTTTCCCCGGCCACAAGGCGCGTTTCGTGAAAGATTTCATGGACGGGCAGACCAGCATCGATGCCGCTGTGCAGGCCTATGTCCGCGCGGTGAAGGACAAGTCGTTTCCGGCGCCGGAACACTGTTTCTGAGAAACTCCGGCCACGGCAGGCGCCGGTCCGGCGCCTGAATTGAAAACGGCGCCGAGAATCGGGCGCCGTTTTTTGTTATCAGGCTTAGTGCTGCTGGCCGTTGCCGCCTTGCGCCAAGGTTTGCAGCGGCGCCGGCTGGCTGTCGTTGCCGATGCCTTGCGGCGGCGTGACCACCAGCGGTTCGCTGCGCGAGCCTTGCGCCGACAGCACGTTCGAAGTGGTTTCAGGATTGGCGTTCCAGACCGGATCGGCGATGCCGTCGAATACGCTCTTGAGCTGCTTGCCCCAGTTTTCGCGGATCATCTGGAAGTACTGGTTCTTCTCGCCGATGGTGACAAAGCGCGTGACCGCCAGCGTATCTTTTTCATACAGCAGCATGTCCAGCGGCAAGCCAACCGAAACATTCGAGCGCAGGGTCGAGTCCATCGAAATCAGCGCGCATTTTGCCGCTTCGTCCAGCGAAGAGGCTGGCGTGATGACACGGTCGAGTATCGGCTTGCCGTATTTCGATTCGCCGATCTGGAAATACGTGTTTTCATTGTGCGATTCGATGAAATTGCCGGCCGAATAAATCTGGAACAGGCGGCAGCGCTCGCCCTTGATCTGGCCGCCGAAAATGATGCTGACGTTGAAATCGATGCCGAATTTCTCCAGCGCCTGGGCTTCCCGTTCATACACCGAGCGGATCGCTTCGCCGACGATCTGCGCCGCTTCGTACATCGAGTCCACGGTCCAGATGGTCTTGCCGGCGGCGTTCACGCGTTCGCCGATGATTTCCTTGATCGACTGCGAGATCGACAGGTTGCCGGCGGTCATGAACACCATCAGGCGCTCGCCGGGATTTTCGAACACGCTCATCTTGCGCGACGTGGCGACATGGTCCACGCCCGCATTGGTGCGCGAGTCGGAGAGAAAAACCAGGCCGGTTTCCAGGCGGAGGGCAACGCAGTAAGTCATGGTGTCGAAGGAAAATACAAAGTGGCGATTTTACAGGAAGCCAAGGCGGTTTCTCGATCAGATTGGGTTTTGCATTAATAATACGACAATTTATTGTAAGTTGATGTAAGCCGCTTATTGATCAGATGGTAAAGCAGAAACGTTGACCTGCACAGTCAGGGTTTCTTCGCCGCCGCCGCGCCGCACGCCGCGCACCGGTGCGGCAGAGTCGTAGTCGCGTCCAATTGCCAACCTGCAATAATTGTCGCTGGCAAAACATGCATGGGTGACATCGATGCTGATCCAGCCGGCAAAGCCGCTTTCCTGCACCCAGACATCGACCCAGGCGTGGCTTTCCGCGTGGCTGGTGTTGCCGGGGTCGATATAGCCCGATACATAACGCGCCGGGATGCCGGCTATATGGCAGCAAGCCAGGAACAGGTGCGCATGGTCCTGGCACACGCCCTGGCCCAGCGCCAGCGCATCGTCGGCGCTGCTGGTTACCGCGGTCGAGCCGCTCTGGTAGGCCACCGCCGCGCAGATCGCCTGCGCCAGCTCCAGCAACTGCCGGCTGTCGGCGCCGCTGCGCAGGTTCCGGTGGGCGAATTCCATGACTGCCGGCGTGGCTTGCGTCAGCTGGGTCGGCACGGTAAACACCAGCGGCGAAAATTCTCCCGCCTGCGGCAGCCGGCCTTGCTGCAGCGGCGTCACCGCTACCGTGCCCTCGGCGACGATGCGCACCTCGTGGTGCGGCTTGGTGACAGTCAGCGTATGGCTCAGGTTGCCGAACGCATCGATGTACGGATGGCGGTTGCCGGAACTGCTGATATGCCAGGCCAGCGTGCGCTGCTGCGCTTCCGCCCGCGGCGACAGGCGCAGCTGCTGGATGGTGTAGGTGAGCGCCGCGGTGTAGTGATAAACCGTTTCATGCCGGATGGTCAGTAGCATGTCAGGCGTCAGGTGTTGAGGGGCACCAGGAAATCGCGGCTGATGCGATTGCCAAGCTCGAAGATCCGTTCGAAAAAGCGGGTCAGGTAGTCATGCAGGCCGGCGTCGAGGATCTCCTCGAGGTTGCTGAATTTCAGGTCGGCATGCAGCTTTCCCGCGAACCGTTCGGTATCGGAGGAGGTGTCGTTGTGCACATGCTTGAGGTTGCCGACCACCTGTTCCATGCAAGACAGCAGCGAACGCGGCATGTCCGGCCGCAGGATCAGCAAGTCGGCCACGCGCGCCGGCGTAATCACGTCGCGGTACACCTTGCGGTAGATTTCAAAGCCGGACACCGAGCGCAGGATCGCCGCCCAGTAGTAGAAGTCGATCTGCGGATCCGCGATGGAATCCTGCTCCTGGCTTTGGCGCTGGCCGTTTTGCAGGTTCTTGGTGTAGGCGCCTTCCTTGGCGCCGTGGAATTTGACGTCGATGATGCGCGCGGTATTGTCAGCGCGTTCCAGGAAGGTGCCGAGGCGGATGAAGTGGAATGCTTCATCCTTGAGCATGGTGCCGATGGTGACGCCGCGCGACAGGTGGGAGCGGTGCTTGACCCATTCGAAAAACTCGCTCGGGTTTTGCTCCAGGGCGTTGGTCTGCAGGTAACCCTGCATCTTGATCCAGGTGGCGTTCTGGATTTCCCATGCTTCGGTAGTCAGCGCGCCGCGCACCGCGCGGGCATTCTCGCGAGCCTGCTTCAGGCAGGAAGCGATCGAAGAAGAATTGCTGGGATCGCGCACCATGAAATCGATCACGTCTTTTTGCGTGACGACGCTGTATTTCTTGTCGTAGGCGTGGGTCAGCTCGGAAATGCCGAGCACGGCGCGCCAGCCTTTTTCAACGTCTTCGATCGACTGCGGCAGCAGCCCGGTTTGCACATGCACGTCGAGCATGCGTGCGGTGTTTTCTGCCCGCTCGGTGTAGCGGGACATCCAGAATAAATGATCGGCGGTGCGACTGAGCATGTTATTTCTCCAGAATCCAGGTATCTTTGGTGCCGCCGCCTTGGGACGAGTTGACCACCAGCGAACCTTCCTTGAGGGCGACGCGGGTCAGGCCGCCGCGCACCAGGGAGACATTCTTGCCGGACAATACGAACGGCCGCAGGTCAAGGTGGCGTGGTGCGATGCCGGATTCGACGTAGGTCGGGCAAGCCGACAAGGCCAGGGTCGGCTGCGAGATATAACCGTCCGGCTTGGCGATCACGCGCTGGCGGAAATCCTCGATTTCCTGCTTGGTCGAGGCCGGGCCGACCAGCATGCCGTAGCCGCCGGCGCCGTGCACTTCCTTGACCACCAGGTCCTTCAGGTTGTCCAGCGTGTACTGCAAGTCTTCTTTCTTGCGGCACTGGAAGGTCGGGACATTGTTCAGGATCGGCTTCTCCGACAGGTAGAACTGGACCATGTCCGGCACGAACGGATAGACCGACTTGTCGTCGGCGACGCCGGTGCCGATGGCGTTGGCCAGCGTCACATTGCCGGCGCGGTACACCGACAGCAAGCCCGGCACGCCCAGCGACGAATCGGGGCGGAAGGCGAGCGGATCGAGATAGTCGTCGTCGATCCGGCGGTAGATCACGTCGACCCGCTTGGGGCCGCGCGTGGTGCGCATGTAGACGTGGTTGTCGTTGACGAACAGATCCTGGCCTTCGACCAGCTCCACGCCCATCTGCTGGGCCAGGAAAGCGTGCTCGAAGTAAGCCGAGTTGTACATCCCCGGCGTCATCACCACCACCGTCGGATCGGTCACGCCGACCGGCGCCACCGAGCGCAGGTTATCGAGCAGCATGTCGGGATAATGGTCGACCGGTGCAATCTTGTGGCGCAGGAACAGCTCGGGGAACAGCCGCATCATCATCTTGCGGTTTTCCAGCATGTAGGACACGCCCGACGGCACCCGCAGGTTATCTTCCAGCACATAGAACTCGCCCTGGCCGGCGCGCACGATATCGACGCCGGCAATGTGCGCATAGATGTCCGAAGCCACCGAGATGCCTTGCATTTCGGGGCGGTACTGGGCGTTGCGGAAAATCTGTTCGGCCGGGATCACGCCTGCCTTGACGATGTTCTGGTCGTGGTAGATGTCGTGGATGAACATGTTGAGCGCCTTGACGCGCTGGATCAGGCCGGCTTCCAGGACCGCCCATTCCTGCGCGTGGATGATGCGCGGAATGATGTCGAAGGGGATCAGGCGTTCGGTGCCGGCGTCGTTGCCGTACACGGCGAAGGTAATCCCGACCCGGCGGAAAATCAGGTCGGCTTCGGCCCGTTTGCGGGCGATCGTTTCAGCAGTCTGGGCGTTGAGCCAATTGGAAAATTCGCTGTAGTGCGGGCGCACCGACGAATTGCCATCGGAGTACATTTCATCGAAAAAATTTGCCATGATCTTGCTTTGCTGTGGTTTGATCGGAAACTATCAAGTAGCTATCAAGAAGCGTGCCCGTAGCAAGCTGCTGGTTGCCTATTAAGCATTGTCTTAATTAAAGACTAACATGCGGTCTTGCTTGTTGAATAGGCTTTATTTCCAGTATTGCCAGGACAGCTCTTAGCAAATTTTGCTTAATCTGGGTGGCGTCCTCCGTCATGTTTGGATTGCAAAAAACAGCCATGTGAAATGCCGCTCAACCCGCCTTGCTCCATGGCGCCGGCGCCGGGACGGCGCACGGTGCGGGCATGTCGATCGAGGTGAATGCCGCCGGGCTAACGATTTCAAGATACTCCATGTCTTCCGAGTAGTCGAATAAAAAATGCACGATGCCCGGGCGCTGGTGCACGCAGTCGCCGGCCTTGACCAGCGTTTCCTTGTCCTCGTACATGAAGCGCGCCCAGCCTTTGAGCATGTAGACGATGTGGAAATTGGCTTCATGCCGGTGCCAGCCGGTGCCGATTTCGGGCGCCATGTTGGCCTTCACCAGGTGCGCCACCACCTGGCCGCCGGTAGCGGCGGCGATGCCGAGGTCGCGGTACAGGAAAAAATCGCGCAGGCCGCCCGATTCGAATTCGGTGTCGCCTTCGCGCACATGGGAGAACACGGTCTTGGCTCCCGTTTCAGTCTTGGTGTCCATTGCAGCTATCCTTTCCTTGGCATCGGAAATCGTTTTCAGAATTCCACGTCCAGTTCATTGATATCGTCCGGCTCCAGCTTGGCCGCCTTGATCCATTCCTGCATTTCCGGCAGCGCCATGATGCGCTTGCAGTAGGCGCTGCAGACGGAATCCAGTTTTACATCGTACGTCAGAAAACGCGTCGCTACCGGCGCATACATGGCGTCGGCCATCGAGCGCTCGCCGAACAGGAAGGGGCCGCCATAGGTCGCCAGGCACTGTTTCCAGATGGTGGTGATGCGCTTGATGTCGGCTTCGGCGCGCGACCACACCTTGAAGTCGGGGAAATGCGCCTTGATGTTCATCGGCAGCGCTGAACGCAGGGCGCTGAAGCCGGAATGCATTTCGCCGCAGATCGAACGGCAGTGCGCGCGCGCGGCGCGGTCCGCCGGCAGCAGCCCGGCCTTGGGCCGGATCTCGTGCAGGTACTCGCCAATGGCCAGGGTATCCCACACCACGATGTTGCCGTGGTACAGGCAGGGCACCAGGATCGACGACGACAGCAGCAGGATTTCGGCGCGCGCATCCGGGTCGTCCGGCGAGATCAGGTTCTCCTGGAATTCCAGGCCGGAGAACCGGGTCAGCAGCCAGCCGCGCAAGGACCACGACGAATAGTTTTTACTGGTGATGCTCAGGGTGGTCTTAGGCATGGCAATATTCTTCCGTATTGGATCGAAAGCGTTTTTGAGCAAACCGTTTGATGTCTAGTGAGCAAAGGCCGTGCCAGAGAAATGGGCATGGATATTGCACCTAACGTATTTGCCAGCATTCCAATAAACAGGGTAGTCCCATGACTAAAATTTACCAGGCATATCAGGGCTATGCGGATTTCAGCGATCCGATGCGTGCGTGGGCTGGCGCTGCCGCACCGATGTTGGGCTACCGTTTTCCCGGCTGGCCGGACAGCCTGGCGCTGCGCAAGCTGGCTGCCGCCTGCGAAGTGTTTTCATGCACCCGCTTGACGCATCAGCGCCCTGCATTCGGGATCGACAGCGTGGAAGAGAGTGGCTGCACGGTTTCGGTGCACGAAGAGATCGCCGACCAGACGCCGTTCTGCACCTTGTTGCATTTCCGCAAGGAAACCAAGGCCGCGCAGCCGCGCATCCTCCTGGTTGCGCCCATGTCCGGGCATTTCGCCACTTTGCTGCGCGGCACCGTAAATACCCTGCTGCGCGACCATGACGTGTATATCACCGACTGGCACAACGCCCGCGACGTGGCCCTCATTGATGGCCGTTTCGGTTTCGACGAATATGTCGCCCACCTGATCCGCTTCATCGAGAAGATCGGCCCCGGCGCGCATGTAGTGGCAGTCTGCCAGCCGACCGTGGCGGCGCTGGTGGCGGTGTCGCTGATGGCGGCTGACAAGCACCCGGCGCAACCTGCCAGCATGACCCTGATGGCGGGACCGATCGATACCCGCATCAATCCGACCGCGGTCAACCAGCTGGCCAAAAGCAAGCCGATCGACTGGTTCGAGAAAAACCTGGTGAGCACCGTGCCCGGCCGTTTCGCCGGCAGCCAGCGCCAGGTTTACCCCGGTTTCCTGCAGCTCAATGCATTCATGAGCATGAACCTGGAACGTCACCTCAAGGCTTTCCAGAACCTGTACAACTACCTGGTCGATGGCGAAGACGAAAAAGCCAACGCCATCAAGACGTTTTACGCCGAATATTTCGCCATGTCGGACCTGGCCGCGGAGTTTTACCTGGAAACCGTGCAAAGCGTGTTCCAGGATCATGCATTGCCGCTTGGTGAAATGCAGGCATTAGGGCGTACGATAGAGCCGGCGGCAATCCGGCGTACCGCACTGTTTACCGTGGAGGGAGAAAAGGATGACATTTGCGCAGTAGGCCAGACCGTGGCGGCCCAGGACATGTGCAGCGGCATACGGCCGTACATGAAATCGCACCATGTGCAGACCGGCGTCGGCCACTACGGCGTCTTCAACGGCCGCCGCTGGGACAATGAAATCTATCCGCGCTTGCGTGATTTCATCCACAGCCATCATCAGTACCAGTAATATCAGTACCAGTAATTCTGGTTTTGTGGCAGCTGCAGAAGTTCATGCACTGAATGATTATTGATTGTCGCAGAGGATATCCATGTCAATTCACGTAGCACTCAATCATCTCACCACCTATCGTTATGAGCGTCCGATCAGCCTGGGCCCGCAGATCATCCGCCTGCGGCCGGCGCCGCATTGCCGCACCCGCATCCTCAGCTATTCGCTGCGGATACTGCCGGAGCCGCATTTCATCAACTGGCAGCAGGACCCGCAAGCCAATTACCTGGCGCGCCTGGTGTTTCCGGAAAAGGCCAGCGAATTCCGCATCGAGGTCGACCTGGTGGCGGAAATGTCGGTGCTCAACCCCTTCGACTTCTTTCTTGAGCCGTATGCCGAGAAAGTGCCGTTTTCCTACGCGCCTGAGCTGCAGAACGAGCTGGAACCGTACCGCAAGAAGCTGCCGCTGACGCCGCTGCTGCAAAAATTCCTGGACCAGGTGCCGCGCGAAAGAATCCGCACCGAGGATTTCCTGGTCAGCCTGAACCAGCAGCTGGCGCAACTGATCAGCTATACCATCCGCATGGAGCCGGGCGTGCAGACGCCGGAGCAGACCTTGAGCCTCGGTTCCGGCTCCTGCCGCGATTCATCGTGGCTGCTGGTGCAGATACTGCGCTATCTCGGGCTGGCGGCGCGTTTCGTCTCCGGTTACCTGATCCAGCTGACGGCCGACCAGAAATCGCTGGACGGCCCTTCCGGCCCGCAAACCGATTTCACCGACCTGCACGCCTGGTGCGAGGTCTATCTGCCGGGCGCCGGCTGGATTGGCCTTGATCCTACTTCCGGCTTGTTCGCCGGCGAAGGGCACATCCCGCTGTCCTGCACGCCGGAACCGTCGTCGGCGGCGCCGGTGAGCGGCATGGTGGAGCCATGCGAAGTCGAATTCGAGCATGCGATGAGCGTGCGCCGCATCTGGGAATCGCCGCGCGTCACCAAGCCATACAGCGAGCAGCAGTGGGAGGAAATCGAAGAGCTGGGCCATGCCATCGACGACGACCTGGACGAACTCGACGTGCGCCTGACGATGGGCGGTGAGCCGACTTTCGTCGCGCTCGACGATCCCGAAGGCGAGGAATGGAACACGGCCGCCATGGGGCCCACCAAAAAGCCGCTGGCAGCCGAGCTCTACCACCGGCTGCGCCAGCAGTATGCGGCACAAGGCTTGCCGCATTTCGGCCAGGGCAAATGGTATCCCGGCGAGCAGCTGCCGCGCTGGGCGCTCAACTGCTACTGGCGCCGCGACGGCGAGCCGATCTGGTCGACGCCGGCCTTGATTGCCGACGAAACAAAGAAGCAAGCCACCGACGACACTATCGCCGAACGTTTCTTGCTGGGAGTAGCAGCGCGCCTGACGCTGGACCGGCAGTATGTGTTCGCCGCCTATGAAGATATCTATTACTACCTGTGGCGCGAACGCCGCCTGGCGATCAATGTCGATCCCTCCGATGCGCGGCTGGACGACAAGCAGGAACGGGCGCGGCTGGCGCGGGTCTTTTCGCAAGGCTTGCGCAAAGTCGCCGGCTACGTTTTGCCGCTGGTCCGTTCCGATGATGAACGCGGCTGGCAAAGCAGCAGCTGGTATTTGCGAGGCGAACATTGCTACCTGCTGCCGGGCGATTCTCCCCTAGGCTACCGCCTGCCGCTCGATTCGCAGCCATGGGTCAAGAAAGCCGATTACCCCTTTGTGCACCAGCAGGACCCGACCCAGGAATTCCAGCCGCTGCCGGTAACACAGCAAATCCGCCAGCAGCTGGCGACGCCGGCTGCCGCCACTAGCAAGGCCACCGCGGCGGATGCGCTCAAGTACAGCTCAACCTCGTACAGCGCGGCTTTCGCCAGCGAAGCGCAAGCTGCGCCGGCGCCGTTCGAATCGGCCGACCAGATTGCCCGCACCGCCTTGTGCGCGGAAGTGCGGCAGGGCGTGCTGTACCTGTTCATGCCGCCGCTGGCGCGGCTGGAGGATTACCTGGAACTGGTGGCGGCGATCGAAGCGACGGCGCAAGCCCTGGAGCAGCCGTTGCTGTTGGAAGGTTATGAACCGCCGCACGATCCGCGCCTGGGCAAGTTCAGCATCACGCCCGATCCTGGCGTGATCGAAGTCAATATCCAGCCCATGCACAGTTGGGGCGAACTGGTCAGCAACACCACTTTCCTGTACGACGTGGCGCGCGAGACCCGGCTCACCACCGAGAAATTCATGCTCGACGGCCATCATTCCGGCACCGGCGGCGGCAACCACCTGGTGCTGGGCGGCGCCACCACCAGCGATTCGCCGTTCCTGCGCCGGCCCGACCTGCTGCGCAGCCTGATCAGCTACTGGCACAACCATCCGGCGCTGTCTTACCTGTTCTCCGGCATGTTCATCGGCCCGACTTCGCAGGCGCCGCGCGTCGACGAAGCGCGCAACGATGCGGTGGTCGAACTGGAACTGGCGTTTACCGAAATGGAGCGCCAGCTGGCCGGCGGCGAATGTGCACCGTGGCTGGTGGACCGGCTGCTGCGCAACCTGCTGATCGACGTCACCGGCAATACCCATCGCGCCGAATTCTGCATCGACAAGCTGTATTCGCCCGACAGCAGCACCGGCCGCCTTGGCCTGCTGGAATTGCGCGCGTTTGAAATGCCGCCGCATGCACGCATGAGCCTGACCCAGCAGCTGCTGTTGCGGGCGCTGGTGGCGCGCTTCTGGAAGACGCCGTACAAGCCGCGGCGCCTGGTGCGCTGGGGCACCGAGCTGCACGACCGTTTCCTGCTGCCGCACTTCATCTGGCAGGATTTCTGCGATGTGATGGACGACATGCAGCAGGCCGGCTACGCGCTCAAAGCGGAATGGTTCGCGCCGCATTTCGAGTTCAGGTTCCCGAAAATCGGCGATTTTGCGATCAACGGCATCGGGCTCGAATTGCGCACCGCGCTGGAACCCTGGCATGTGCTGGGCGAGGAAAGCCGTTCCGGCGGCAACGCCCGTTACGTCGATTCCTCGCTGGAGCGCTTGCAGGTGAAGGTGAACGGCATGGCGCCGGATCGTTATGTGCTGACCTGCAACGGCGTGCCGGTGCCGCTGCAGCCGACCGGACGCGTCGGCGAGTTCGTCAGCGGCGTGCGTTACCGCGCCTGGCAGCCGCCGTCGGCCCTGCATCCGACCATCGGCATCGACTCGCCGCTGACCTTCGACCTGGTCGATACCTGGAACGGCCGCAGCCTGGGCGGGTGCCAGTATCACGTGGTGCACCCTGGCGGGCGCAGCTACGAGACCTTCCCGGTCAATGCTTTCGAGGCGGAAAGCCGCCGCCTGGGGCGTTATTTCCGCCTCAACCATACCCCGGGACCGATGCAGGTAACGCAACCGATAGCATCCATCGAGTTCCCATTTACGTTAGACTTACGTCACTTCTGACTAACCTTGCGTATTCAAGGGCTCTTCTAATAACTCCGTCATCCCCGCGAACGCGGGGATCCAGGTTGCCGTCTTTGCCGGCTAAAATGGATTCCCGCGTTCGCGGGAATGACGGGGCCCGCCTAGACCGGAGGGCGTGGCTGGGCCTGCCTGGACGCGCTGGAATTTTTGGCCTCTTGAAAATGGTTGCCTGTACCCAATAAACGTGACGCAAGCGATCAACCATGTACCGGCGTTTACTCGAAAGTTATCCCGCAGAGGCGGATCGTTACGACGAAATGCTTGAAGCGGGCGGCCGCCTGCGGCCGCACTGGCGGACCTTGATCGACCAGCTCGAAGGGTTGTCGCCGGAGATCCTGCGCCGCCGCGCGCGCGAAGTGCGCGAAGCGATTGCCGCCGACGGCGTGACCTACAACGTATACGCCGATCCGCAGGGCGCCAACCGGCCCTGGGAACTGGACCTGTTGCCGCAAATCATTTCCGCCGACGAATGGCAGATCTTGTCCGCTGCCGTGGTACAGCGTGCGCGCCTGCTCAATACCGTGCTGGCCGACCTGTACGGCCCGCAGACGCTGCTGTCCGAAGGATTGCTGCCGCCGGCGCTGGTGTTCGGCCAGCATGGCTACCTGTGGCCTTGCCGCGGCATCGAGCCGCCGGCCGGCATACACCTGCACCTGTATGCGATCGACCTGGCGCGTTCGCCGGATGGCCACTGGTGGGTCATGTCGGACCGCACCCAGGGGC
>Ga0182005_1000185_pt1 | contig 42724 bp, 28 predicted proteins | sample Sormic07211103_1_FD_123021 | JGI IMG/M metagenome (GOLD analysis project Ga0182005, IMG submission 123021) | Rhizosphere microbial communities from Sorghum bicolor, Mead, Nebraska, USA - 072115-103_1 MetaG | ecosystem: Host-associated > Plants > Roots > Rhizosphere | place: USA: Nebraska...
AAGGGTTTCGGCAGTTTTAAGCCGATGCCGCCAGTCAGGTATCGTGAAAAATCCCTTTACCGCTGAAATGTGGACTGATAAAGTATATTGAATGCAAAATACAATTCGTTCAAAGGAGGCATACATGTTGACACTAGATTTCCACCCGGCCGGCCGTCATTTCCTGCAGATCCCAGGCCCCAGCCCGGTACCTGACCGTATCCTGCGCGCCATGAGTTATCCCACCATCGACCACCGCGGCCCGGAATTCGGCGCGCTGGGCCTGCAGGTGCTGGCAGGCATCAAGAAAATCTTCAAGACCGTGCAGCCGGTAGTGATCTATCCGGCCTCCGGCACCGGCGCCTGGGAAGCAGCACTGACCAATACCTTGAGTCCGGGCGATACGGTGCTGATGTACGAAACCGGGCATTTCGCCACGCTCTGGAAAAAAATGGCGGAGGCCTTGGGATTGAAGCCGGAGTTCCTCGGCTTGCCCGGCACCGAAGGCTGGCGCCAAGGGGTGCAGGCCGACCGCATCGAACAGCGCTTGCGCCAGGATCGCGAACACCAGGTCAAGGCGGTGTGCGTGGTCCACAATGAAACTTCAACCGGCGTCACTTCGGATATCGCCGCCGTACGAAGGGCGATAGACGCCGCCGGCCATCCGGCCTTGCTGATCGTCGACACGATTTCCGGCCTGGCCTCGGCGGATTACCGCCATGACGAATGGGGTGTCGACGTCACCGTGTCCGGATCGCAAAAGGGTTTGATGCTGCCGCCCGGCATCAGCTTCAACGCGGTATCGCAGAAAGCCATCGCGGCCGGCAAGAACGCCAGGTTGCCAAAAGCATTCTGGGACTGGACCGACATCATCGAGATGAACCAGGCCGGCTACTGGCCCTACACGCCCAACACCAACCTGCTGTACGGATTGTCGGAAGCGCTCGACATGATCCTGGGCGAAGGCCTGGAGCAGGTGTTCCAGCGCCACCAGCGGCTGGCAAGCGCCTGCCGCGCCGCGGTGCGCGCCTGGGGCCTGGAAATCCAGTGCGCCGATCCGGCGCTGTACTCACCGGTGCTGACCGGCGTCATGACGCCACCCGGCTTTGATGCCGATGCGATCCGCAAGACCATCTATGAAAACTTCAACATGTCGCTCGGCACTGGCCTCGGGAAAATGAAAGGCGGCATGTTCCGCATCGGCCACCTGGGCGAAGCCAACGACCTGACGCTGATGGCGACCCTGGCCGGCTGCGAAATGGGCCTGAAGCTGGCCGGCGTGCCTTTGGCCGGCAGCGGCGTGGTGGCGGCGATGGAAAACCTGGCGGCGCAGAAGAGCAAACCGGTATTGAAGGCGGCGTAGAGAGCGAAACAGCGAAAACAGCTCCGGCACCGTCTCGCAGAGGACGGGGGGAGCAAGGATAAAGATGTCCCGCGGCGCTTGCCGACCACCATCATATTGGAGACAACAATGAAACACCTGCGTTTGCGCGCGACCACGGTCGTGCTCATCATGTTATGCCTGATGTATTTCATTACCTACCTGGATCGCGTCAACGTCAGCACCGCCGCGGCCGGCTTTGCAAAAGAATTCGATCTGTCGAAAACGCAGATCGGCCTGGTGTTCTCGGCCTTCGCCTATCCCTACCTGGTGTTCCAGATCATCGGCGGCTGGGTCAGCGACAAGTTCGGCGCCAAACGCACGCTGATCTATTGCGGCATCTTGTGGGGCATCGCCACCATCCTGACCGGTTTTGCCGGCGGCCTGTTTTCGCTGCTGCTGGCGCGGCTGCTGCTCGGGCTGGGCGAGGGCGCCACCTTTCCGGCTGCCACCAGCGCCATGTCGCGCTGGGTAGCCAAGGAAAACCGCGGGTTTGCGCAGGGCGTCACGCATGCCTTCGCCCGTATCGGCAATGCGGTCGCGCCGGCGCTGGTGGTGTTCATCATGGCGACCCACGGCTGGCGCGAATCGTTCTATATCTGCGGGGTGATCAGCCTGGTCTGGGTACTGGTGTGGGCATTCGTGTTTACCGAACATCCGGAGAAACATCCGCGCATCACCCAGGAAGAGCTGGCGATTCTGCCGGCAGTCAAGAAAAACACGCCGAAGATTCCATGGGCGCGGCTGTTCAAGCGCATGCTGCCGGTGACCATCGTGTATTTCTGCTATGGCTGGACGCTGTGGCTGTTCTTGAGCTGGATCCCGCAATATTTCCTGCACAGCTACGACCTGGACATCAAGAAATCCGCCCTGTTCGCTTCCAGCGTGTTCTTCGCCGGCGTGGTCGGCGATACGCTGGGCGGCATCGTCAGCGACAGGATACTGAAACGCACCGGCAACCTGAAGCGGGCGCGCAGCCAGATGGTGTCGGTCTGCATGCTGCTGACATTGCTGTCGCTGCTGCCGCTGCTGGTTACGCACAATGTCTACGTATCGATACTTTGCCTGAGCGCCGGTTTCTTTTTCGCCGAAATGACGATCGGCCCGATGTGGGCGATCCCGATGGATATCGCTCCCCAATATTCAGGCACTGCCAGCGGCATGATGAATACCGGTTCGGCGCTGGCGGCGATCATCTCGCCGGTGCTGTCCGGCTACCTGATCGACCGCTTCGGCAGCTGGGAACTGCCGTTCGTCGGCAGCATGATCCTGATGGGATTCGGCGTGCTGCTGGCGTTCCGCATGCAGCCCGACAGCAAGTTCGAGCACAGCGCGGCCGACGGCGCGGCCAACCCGGTAAAGGCCGGCGCCTAGAAGCGCCTGCCGATCCGGCCATGCAGACATGGTTACAACCAGGAGTTTTATGAATTCTTCGCAATCTTCGCAATCTCCACAGCAGCGGCTGGCGCATCTGCTGGGCACGGCATACGGCAATCATGCGACTGTCGAATGCATCCCGCAGGAACTGGAGCCGGCCAGCGCCGACGATGCTTACCGGGTGCAGCAGGCGTTCCTGCAGCAGAGGCAGGAACGGATCGGCGGCTGGAAGATAGGCGCAAAATCCGAGCAGGGGCCGATACAAGGTGCGCCTTTGCCGGCTGGGCGCATCTATCCCGCCACAACGGTCATCGAGCGCGCTGCTTATCCGGTGCTGGGCATCGAGCTGGAAATCATGTTTTGTTTCGACATCGATTTCCAGCCCGGCGCGGCGCCGATGCCGGAACAGAAGGTAATGCGCCACATCGGCGGCATGGCGGCGTCGATCGAGATCGTTTCCAGCCGCCTCGCCGGCTGGCCGGAAGTGCCCAAGCTGAGCCAGCTGGCAGACCTGCAAAACCACGGCGCCCTGGTCAGCGGCGAGTTCATCGCCTATGACGCCGCTTTTCCTTTCCTGAAGCCGGAGGCGCATTTGACCTTGAACGGCAAGGACATATTCAAGGGCAGCGCCGGCAATCCGGCCGGCGATCCGCGGCGCCTGCTGGGCTGGCTGGTGAACCATTGCAGCACGCATGGCATAACCCTGCCTGCCGGCACGGTAGTCACAACCGGGTCCTATACCGGCATCCACTTCCCGGATGAAGCGGGGCTGGTGATCGGCCAGGTTGCGGGTTTGCCGCCGATTCATTTCGAGCTGGCTTAAGCCGGGCATCGGCAATTTTTCAAGTTTTTGACAGGACTCCATCATGTTGGTCAAACCCATCCACCTGGTCCCCCGCAGTCCATCGCCGGCGACGCCGCTGGCCGCGCAGTTGCGGCGCGAACTGAAAGGCGAAGTACTGTTCGGCCGGGCCGACCGCGGCCGCTATGCCACCGATGCTTCGATCTACCAGATCATGCCGCTTGGGGTGGCGGTGCCGCGCGACCAGGACGACCTGCTGCTGGCTCTGGACATCGCCCGCAGCCACCAGGTCCCGGTGTTGGCGCGCGGCGCCGGCACCAGCCAGTGCGGCCAGACCGTGGGCGAGGCGCTGGTGATCGACAACAGCAAATGGCTGAACCAGGTCATCGATTTCGATCCCGCGGCGCGCACCGTGACGGTGGAGCCCGGCATGGTCCTCGACCATCTCAACGCCTGGCTCAAGCCGCACGGCCTGTGGTTTCCGGTGGACGTCTCGACCGCGGCCCAGTGCACGATCGGCGGCATGGCCGGCAATAATTCCTGCGGCTCGCGGTCGATCGAGTACGGCAACATGGTGCACAACGTGGCCGCCATCGATGCGGTGCTGGCTGACGGCACGCAAGGGCGCTTTCAACGGCTGGACCGCATGGAGCAGGGCGGCCGCATCGGCGGCATCGCCGCCGGACTGCAGCGTATTGCCCAACGCGAACGGGCCGAGATCACGGAACGCGTACCCAAGGTGCTGCGGCGGGTCGGCGGCTACAACATCGATATCTTCGATTGCCAGAATCCGCGCGCTTACACCGACGACGGCATCGCCAACCTGGCGCATATCCTGGTCGGCTCCGAAGGGACGCTGGCCTACAGCCGGCAGCTCACCCTGTCGCTGGCGCTGCTGCCGGCGCACAAGGTCTTGGGTGTGGTCAATTTCCCGACCTTCTACCAGGCGATGGACATGACGCAGCACATCGTCAAGCTTGGCCCGACCGCGGTCGAGCTGGTCGACCGCACCATGATCGACCTGTCCATGGGCAATCCGGCATTCAAGCCGGTCATCGAAAAAGCCCTGGCAGGGCAGCCGCAAGCGATTTTGCTGGTCGAGTTCGCCGGAAACGATCACGCCGCGCTGCTGAACAAGCTGGACAGCCTGGACCAATTGATGGCCGACCTCGGGTTGCCCGGTTCCGTGGTGCAAATGCGCGGCACGGCCGACCAGAAAGCATTGTGGGACGTGCGCAAGGCCGGCCTGAACATCATGATGAGCATGAAGGGCGACGGCAAGCCGGTCTCCTTCATCGAAGATTGCGCCGTACCGCTGGAACACCTGGCCGAATACACCGGCCAGCTGACCGAAGTGTTCCATAAATACGGCACCGAAGGCACCTGGTACGCGCACGCCAGCGTCGGCACCCTGCATGTCAGGCCGATACTCGACATGCGCCGCGGCGGCGCCAAGGACATGCGCGAAATTGCCGAAGCTGCCTCGGCGCTGGTGCGCAGATACAAAGGCGCTTATTCGGGCGAACACGGCGACGGCCTGTGCCGCGGCGAATGGGTGGCATGGCAATATGGCCCGAAAATCAATGCCGCCTTCACCGAAATCAAGGAGCTGTTCGATCCGCAAAATCGCTTCAACCCGGACAAGATCGTGCGCCCGCCCAAGATGGACGATGCAAGCAATTTCCGTTTTGCCCCAGGCTATAGCGAGCTGCCGCATCGTCCTTTGCTGGACTGGTCGTCCTGGAACGTCAGGCGCAATCCGCTGACCGGCGAAGAAACCGCGGCCGGCAGCGGCGGCGACAAGAGCGGCGGCCTGGCCAAGCTGGTCGAGATGTGCAACAACAACGGCCATTGCCGCAAATTCGACGCCGGCACCATGTGCCCCAGCTATCGCATTACCAAAGATGAAAAGCACGTCACGCGCGGTCGCGCCAATACCCTGCGCCTGGCGCTGTCGGGCCAGTTCGGCAGCGAAGGCCTGGCCAGCACCGAGGTCAAGGAAGTGCTGGACCTGTGCGTATCGTGCAAAGGCTGCAAGCGCGACTGCCCGACCGGCGTCGACATGGCCAAGATCAAGATTGAAGCGCGCGCGGCGTGGGCCGGCAAGCATGGCCTCAGCTTGCGCGACAGGCTGGTGGGATTTGTGCCGAAGTATGCGCCTTACGCCAGCGCTATCGGCGGCCTGATAGCCTGGGCCGACGGCGTTCCTGTGCTGTCCGGCTGGCTGAAAAAGCAGATCGGCCTGGCGCCGCAACGGTCTTTCCCGCGCTTCAGGAATGCTTTCCTGAACAATGCCAGATCGGCTGGCGAGGGCGAACGGGAAGTCTTGCTGTTCGTCGATACCTTCAACAATTACATGGAACCCGAAAACGCCCGTGCGGCGCAAGCGGTGCTGGAAGCCGCCGGGTACAAGGTGCATTTCAATACGGTGGCAGGCCAGAAACCCTTGTGTTGCGGCCGTACCTATCTGTCCGCCGGCCTGGTCGAACAGGCAAAGGCGGAAGCACGCAGGACGCTGGATGTATTGACGCCCTTCGTTGAGCGCGGGATTGCCATTGTCGGGCTGGAGCCATCCTGCCTGCTGTCCTTGCGCGACGAGTTTCTCGATTATGGTTATGGCGCAGAGGCAAAGAAACTGGCGGCGTCGGCCTATCTTTTTGAGGAATTCCTGGTGAAAGAAAAAAAGGCCGGCCGTTTCCGCCTGGACCTGAAGCCGCTGCCCGGCAACAAAGTCCTGGTGCACGGGCATTGCCATCAAAAAGCCTTCGACGCTTTTCGTCCGGTGCACGCGGTATTGCAATGGATCCCGCACATTGAACTGGACTCGGTGGAATCTTCCTGCTGCGGCATGGCCGGCAGTTTCGGCTATGAAGCCGAGCACTACGATGCGTCGATCGCCATGGCCGAGCTGGCGCTATTGCCGGCTGTACGCAAGGCTGGCAAAGACAGTATCGTCGTCGCCGACGGCACCAGCTGCCGGCACCAGATCCACGATGGGGCCGGTACGGTTGCGCTGCATGTGGCGCGCGTCCTCGCCATGTCGCTGCCGGGAAATGCGGCCGCGGGCGGTTCAGGCAAATAGCGGAAAAAAAGACCCTTCCGAGTCTTTTCTTGAGCGGCATTCAGCTGGTATTCCTGAATTTCGCGTGAACTGAGCTGGCGCTTGCGTATGGCATACAGCGATGCGCAACCGTAATAATCCTGGCTGCTTCCCGCCGGCGCCACGCGCATCTTGCTTTCGCACGTCACCCATGCCTTGCGGAGGACATCCCACCGTTTGTCGCAGACAGGCTTTTTGGTGACCACGCCGTCGGTTTCCTGCACGACAACGCGTGCTGCAGGCAGCTTATCCAGCGTCACCTCATACCAGACCTGGTTGACGAGGTGCAATTGCACATGGTCGGAAATAATGCGGCGAATTTTGCGTTTATCCTGTTTCAGCGCGAGCTCCTGCCTGTTCCTGGCCGCGCAATAGCTTGTATAAAAGCGATTGCGCAGCAGGATTCCGGTCAGCGGATGGACAAACATTTCAGCGCGGGAATCCGCCAGTCCGACATAGTGCCCGGACCAGCTGTTTTGCCGCAGCACGACCCGGCCATTGCGGCCAGTCCCTTCCCAGCGCGTCTGGATCGCTACGAAATTATCCAGGTGCTGCAGAATATGCTGCTTGACCGTGCTGCGTGCATCGATGGCCGCACGGATTTCTTTGTAGACCTTGTCCCACGGCCGGTTGACCTGCCGTTCCAGGAAACGCTTCAACGGCGCCAGGTTCTCATTGAGTCCTTTGCGATCGTTGTAACCCTTATTCATGCCGAGCCGGCTCGGGCCGTCTTCCCGGTTGCGGAAAGCGCGGCCGTCGCCCTTGTATGCGTTGCTGTGGATACGGCGCGGCCGTTCCACGATCACCTTGAACATGTCGTCACGCATCGTCGCCACCGTCCTTCTTTTTTCCTGAAAGCAGCAGATTCAGGTTTTGTTTTTCGACGCGGCGTATCCGGCGCGCGGGATTGTGCGCGGCATGCGCCCCTGCTTTCCTTGCCCTGGCCGGCGCAACCAGCGGATTGCGCGGTTTCGGCAGCTTGATCGTCATTTTCATGCTCATCCTTTCACACAAATGACCTGGCGCAGCGTGTGCACCACCTCGACCAGGTCGGCCTGATGCGCCATGACCTGATCGATGTCCTTGTACGCCGCTGGAATCTCATCGACCACGCCGCCATCCTTGCGGCACTCGATGCCCAGCGTCTGGTCGGCCAGGTCGAAGCGGTTGAAGCGACGCTTGGCCTCGGTCCGGCTCATGCGCCGTCCTGCGCCGTGGGAACAGGAGCAGAACGATGCCGGATTGCCCTTGCCGCGCACGATGTAGCTCTTGGCTCCCATGCTCCCGGGGATGATGCCAAGCTCGCCTTCGCGCGCTGAAATCGCACCCTTGCGTGTGATGAACAAGCGTTCATTGCCGTGGATTTCACGGGCTACGTAGTTGTGATGGCAATTGATCGCCTCCCCGTCCAGCTTGAAAGGCGGCAATTGCTGTACCAGTACATCCACCGCGCGGCGCATCATTTCGCGCCGGTTGATCAATGCATAATCCTGCGCCCATTCCACCGCTTCCACGTAGTCGTCGAACAGCACCGACCCCTCGCTGAAGTACGACAGATCCTTGTCCGGCAGATGAAGCTTGTTGCGCTCCATGTCTTTCTTCGCAGCGGAGATGAAATAACGTCCGATTACGTTGCCGATGCCGCGCGACCCGGAATGCAGCATGATCCAGACCCGCTGTTCTTCGTCTAGGCAAACCTCGATGAAATGATTGCCGCCGCCGAGCGTGCCGATCTGGCAGATCCAGGTCTGGGCAAACTTGTGCTGCATCTTCATGATCCCTTTGTGCCTGGCGACAATCCGGTCCAGCCGGTCGTTGAGCGGGCGCCCGACCCTGGCATGCGCCGAGCCACGCACCTTGTCCCACTCGTGCTGCTCAAAGCCGACCGGAATCGAAGCCTCGATCGCGCTGCGCAGGCGCGCCAGGTTGTCCGGCAGCTGGCTGGCGGTCAAGGTGGTGCGTACCGCATTCATGCCGCAGCCGATATCGACGCCGACAGCCGCCGGGATAATGGCGGCGCGGGTAGGGATGACGCTGCCGACAGTGGCGCCGATGCCGGCGTGGACGTCAGGCATCGCCGCAACGTGCGGATGCACGATGGGCAGGTTGGCGATATTGAGCAGCTGTTGCAGCGCGCTGTGGTCGATATCGTCGGTAAATATGTGCACGGGCACCAGGCCCTTGTGCAAGCTTTGTTTGATAGGCATAACGTGTTCTTTGCATGTCATGCCGGTGTTTCTGCTGCGGGCCGGCCAATGCCTGGCCCGGAAAAGCAAAAACCCCGGCGAGTTTCCTCACCGGGGTTCATGGTTGGAACGACCGGCTCGGGTCGGCAATGTCGCCGAAGGCCCCGAGCAGTCATGCGCGGGGCTATTTATTGTTCAAATTGTCGATAGCCGTCCGTGGCATGGCCGTTCCTTTCCTGTAAAAAATGCGTTGGTCAAAATGCTGAGTTGCGATTCTGCGCCCGATGAAAACGCGGTGTCAAACGTTTCATCGATACACAGCCGTGTTCTGTTGTTTTTTGTGCGAGTGCCCGCGATGGGCATGGCTGCGCGCTTCAGTTCAAGTCGCGCATCCTGCTGTGCTTGGGCAGCCTGGCCGCCAGGTAGTCATGCTGGTCGGCCAGCACATTCCTGCCGCTCAGCAGATAGTGCTCGGCGCGGCATGGCACATAGGGCACGTACAGCAGCGGGCGGAAGCTTTCCAGCGGCTTGTTGCCCTTTTCCTGGTTGCAGTCCTTGCAGGCGGTGACGCAGTTCATCCATGTGTCTTTGCCGCCGTGGGAGCGTGCATGGATATGATCGCGCGACAGTTCGTTGTGCGGAAAGCGGCCGCCGCAGTATGCGCAAGTGTAGCGGTCGCGCCTGAACAGCAAGTCGTTGTGATGGCCCAGCGGCAGTTCCATGTGCAGCATGCGCGCCATGATGGCGCTGCCGGCGATGGCGATGATAGGTTTGACGGCGATGCGCGATTGCACGCCGGCGCGGGAATAGCCGCCGCGGAAAACGATGTCGCCATCTCCCAGTTCCCAAGCCACTTTCCCGCTCGCATAATAGAGCACAGCATCTTGTGGCGAGATCCAGTCGAATGGATTGCCTGCGATATCGAGAGTCAGAATATGGGAGATCATTTTCTTCACCTTTGCTGCTGATTATAACCAGCATCTTCAGGTTACGGAAACCCCTTCGCGCCGCCGGGCCGAACCAGGAAATCCTGGTGCCTTGCGTGCATCGGTCACGCATCTGTCATTTATTTGAGCGTCCGCAAACCTAGTATTACATGCTGGCCAATTCGAATCATTGCATCAGGCAGGCACATAACAGACAATACCAGAGCTAATCACAACAAGCGAGCTAACACTATGATTATGTGGGGAATTTTGTGCGGAGCTGTGCTGGGTTGGCTATGGCCAAACGCGGGATACGGTGACTTCGGCATCTTTTTGGGCGGCGGTCTCGGTTTGCTGGCGGGATTGGGATTGCAGCATGCGATCCGCAGCGAGATGCGCAAGTCGAATGAAAAATTGCGGCTGCAGATGCTGGAACTGCTGAAGTCTCGTGGCGGCGGCACAACTGTCCCTGATTCAAAGCCGGCCGGCAAACCCGCGTTGGCAAGCGCACCTGACACTCCCGCTGCTGAGGCGGAGCCGGCTGCAACCGCTGCCCGGCCAGCTGCTCCGGATGTCCCACCCGCAACGCAGCCGGCGGCGCCACCCGCGCCCGCCCGTGTCCTCCCGCCTGCTGAGCCGAACGCTGTCGAACTGGCTTTCGCCGCGGCCAAGAACTGGCTCCTTGGCGGCAACACGATTGTGCGTATCGGCCTGGTGATCCTGTTCATCGGCCTGTCTTTCCTGTCCAGCTACGCGGCGGCCGCCGGCCTGTTTCCGGTCGAGCTGCGGCTGGCGGCCGTCGCGCTTGCCGGGATTGCGCTGCTGGCGGTCGGTTTCGCCAAGCGCCAGGCCAGGCCGGCTTTTGCGCTGGCATTGCAGGGCGGCGGCGTGGCGGTGATTTATCTCACCGTGTTCGCCGCTTTCCGCCGCTTTGACCTGGTTGCGCCCTTGCCTGCTTTCGGCTTGATGATCGTGGTGTGCGCCTTGAGTTGCGCGCTGGCGCTGCTGCAGGATTCGCGCGCGCTCGCGGTGGCGGCTTTTGCCGGCGGTTTTGCGGTGCCGCTGCTGCTGTCCACCGGAGGCGGCAGTAGCGTCGCCCTGTTCAGCTATTACACGGTGCTTAACCTGGCGATCCTGTTCATCGCTTACAAACGTTCCTGGCGCGTGCTGAACATGGTGGGTTTTGCCGCGACCTTCGGCGTGGCTACGTTGTGGGGCGTGCTCAAGTACGAGCCGGCGCATTACATGAGTTCGCAGCTGTTCCTGATCGTATTCGTGCTGATTTATGTGACGGCGGCGATCCTGTATGCGCGCAACACGCCGACCCGGCTTGGCAACGCGGTCGACAGCACGCTGATGTTCGGCACCGCGCTGGTCGGTTTTGGCTTGCAGGCCGGCCTGGCCGACCAGTTCAAGTTCGGCGGCGCCTTTTCGGCGCTGGGATTTGCCGCCTTGTACCTGGTGCTGGCAGCGGTGCTGATGCGCCGCGGGCGGGATAGCTATCGCCTGATGACCGAATCGATGATCGCCATCGGCCTCGGTTTTGTAACCCTGGCGGTGCCGCTGGCGCTGGACATGCGCTGGACATCGGCAGTGTGGGCGCTCGAAGGCGCAGGCGCGTTCTGGGTCGGCATGCGGCAGGCGCGCTGGATGCCGCGCGCGTTCGGGCTGTTGCTGCAAGTGGTGGCGGCCGGCGCTTTCCTGGCGGGGATCGACGACAATGTGTCGGCCTGGCCGCTGGCCAATCCGATGTTCATGGGCGCCATGTTTATCGCCTTGCCGGCATTCGCCATCGCCTGGTGGCTGCGTGGCGTTCTGCCTCACAGCGATTCGCGCTGGGCCAGGGAATTCGCCAAGGCCGAAGCCATGCTGTCGCAGCCGGTCTACCTGTTTGGTTTCGTGTTCTGGTGCCTGGCGTGGATAGTCGAGATAAGCCGCGAGCTGCCCGGCAACGAAACCGGCATGCCAAGCGTGCCCGTTTTCAGCGACGGCACCCAGCAGTTGCTGACGGTGCTGGCGCTGGTCGCGAGCGCATGGCTGTCGCTGCTGCTGGCGCGCAAGAGCAGCTGGACGGTGGCCGCCTGGCCCAGCCGTTTCACCTTGCTGCCGCTGGCGCTCGGGTTTATCGCGCAGGAGCTGTCCGGGGAGCGTGTCCTGTACACACCAGCCTGGATCATCTGGCTGCTGGCCCTTGGCTTGCATTACTGGATGCTCTACAAGAACGACACGCAAACCCAAAGCAATATCGCTGCCCTCAAGCTGAATCGCGCAACGCATGTCGGCAGCGTCTGGCTGCTCACGCTGTTGCTGGCCGACTGCCTGTGGTTCGGCATCGAGCGCGGCAATTTGTGGCAGAGTTCCTGGGCCAGCGTGGTGCTGCTGGTCAGCGCGATTGCGGTATTGCTGTGCTTGTCGGTGTGGGCCGGCAGGGCCAACCGCATTGCGCTGCTGCCGGCGTTCAAGTGGCCGCTCGGTACGCATGCTGTCGCTTATTACTGGTATGCGGCATTGCCGCTGACAGTGCTGGTGTTTTTCGGCGCGCTGCTGATGGCGCTGCTGTCGTCGGGACATACAGCGCCGCTGCCGTATGTTCCGCTGCTTAATCCTACCGACCTGGCGCTGGCCCTAGCGCTCGGCGCGCTGGTATTCTGGCGCCGCGCGATCGTCGCGGCCCAGCCCCGGCCTGCCGGCGCCGGCTGGGTGCCGCGCAAACAGACGCTGCTGGCGCTGGCCGCGCTGGCGTTTGTCTTGCTCAATACCGTCTGGCTGCGCACCGTGCATCATTTCTTCGGCGTGAGATGGGATAGCGCGGCGCTGTTTGACAGTTTTGTGGTGCAGACCGGCTACGCTATCTTGTGGACGCTGCTGGCGCTAGGCCTGATGCTGCTGGCGCACCGGCGCGTGCAGCGCGGTTTGTGGCTGGCCGGCGCTGCATTGCTGGGCCTGGTGGTGGTCAAGCTGCTGCTGGTCGACTTGTCGAATGCGGGTGGCGCGGAACGCATCGTCACCTTTATCGCGGTGGGTGCGCTGATGCTGGTGGTCGGTTATTTTGCGCCGCTGCCGCCGAAAGCTGCAGCGGCGGATGCCGGTACTGTGAAGGAAGCGTAGAGATGAAATATTTCCCGATGCACGCTGCTGCGTGCCTGGTTGTCATGACGGCAGCCGGCGCCGCCTGGCCGGCGTCCGACCCGAATGACGCGCAGTCGTATGCACTGCGCCTGCCGCTTGCCTTTACCGCGGATGCGCCGCTGCAGCGGCTGGTCCTGCCGGCGCAGGCTTTGGTGAGTCTGCAAACCGGCGGCCTGAGCGATGTGCGGATTTTCAACGCCAAGGGCCAGCCTTTGGCCATGGCCCTGTCCGACAGCGCCAGCCTGCGGCAAACCGAGAAGCGCAAGATCGAGCTGAAGTCGTCGCCCATCATGGGCAGCGCCGACCTTGCCGACATATCGGCATCCTCGCTGCGGATCGAAGAGCAGCAAGGCAAGCGCATCGTGCAAATCGACAGCAACCCGGCAGATGCCGGCGCGCCCCGCAAAAAAGTGCTGGGCGCATTGCTCGACACGCGCGCCATCGACGATCCGGTGGTGAACCTGGTGCTGGACGTGGATTTGCCCGACGCACAGCCGGTGACCTTCGACCTGCAAGCCAGTAAAGACCTCAGATACTGGCGTCCACTGGCGCAGACCGTGCTGTACCGCGCCGAAGCCGGGGCCAGCGGGCTGGGCAGCGACCATGTCGAACTGCCTGCCGCCGATCTCAAGGACCAGTACCTGCGCGTTACCTGGACCGACGCCGCGGGACGGACCGCGCCGGTAACCATGCGCAGCGCGACATTGACTACCGCCCGTGGCGTCACCAGCAGCGCCCGGGTCACGGCCGCGCTGGCCCAGCCGGTGCTGGACAACCCCTATACGCTGCGGTTTTCGCTGCCTTTCGCGACGCCGGTGGCGGCGTTGAAAATCAGGCCGGCGGGCGACAATGTGCTGCTGCCGGTGCGGGTGCTGGGCCGCCAGGAGGCCGGCCAGCCATGGACCTTGATGACGGCCAGCGTCATTTATAAATTGCAGACCGGCGGCAAGCTGCAAACCAGCGCAGCCATCGAACTGCCGCCGACCGCATACCGCGAAATCAAGATCGAAGCAGACAAGAAAACACAGGGATTCTCGGCGCCGCCGGAGATCAGCCTGGAATTCGAACCGATGCAGATCGTGGCGCTGGTCAATGGCCCGGCGCCGTTCACCCTGGCGGCCGGCCTGGCCAACGCCAGCAGTCCTTACCTGCCGATGCAAAGCCTGATGCCAGGTTACCGTCCGGCGCAAGAGAACAGCTTGCCGCTGGCGAAAGTGGACGGCGCGGCGACGCTGGTGGCGGCACCCGCCGGGCGCGATGGCACGCCGACCCGCAACATCATTCTGTGGGCGGTATTGCTGCTGGCGGCTTCGGCCTTGGGCGCGATGGCCTGGGTCCTGCTCAAGCAAAATGCCAATCCGCCTCGGCAATGAATGTGCAACTTGTTGTTTTTGGGAAACAGAATTGCCTAAAATTTATTGGCATTCTAGAAAGTAAATTGTTGTATTATTCGACCGTTGCTGGTGATTTTGGTAACGTTCCTCACCGATCAACTTTCTAACTTTCACTTACTTTCGTTATTGACCAAAACAACGATTTCACAAAGGGGGATTCAGATGAACATGAAATTTAAGCTGTTGGCGTTAGCTGCGACCACGGCATTGGCCGGTTGCGGAGCGGCAGGTGGCGGAGTCGCCGGCGTGAATGTGGACGGCATGATGGCAGCTGGCGGTACCGCACTCAAGGCAGCGTCCTTGAGCGATGCCGATGTCAAGGCCATGTCGGATGAAGCTTGCGCCGCCAGCGACAAGCAAAACAAGATTGCTGCGCCGAAGAGCAAATACGATGTGCGCCTGAACAAGGTGGTGCAGGGTTTCAGCCCCAGCCTCAACGGCGCGCAGACCAACTACCGTGTCTACATGACGAAAGACGTCAACGCCTGGGCCATGTCGAATGGCTGCATCCGGGTGTACAGCGGCTTGATGGACATGATGAACGACAGTGAATTGCGCGGCGTGATCGGGCATGAAATGGGGCACGTGGCATTGGGCCACACGAAAAAAGCCATGCAAACCGCCTATGCCGTGACGGCTGCGCGTACTGCTGCGGGCGCGACAGGCAATGCGGTGGTCACCAACCTGTCGGCATCGCAGCTGGGCGAGCTGACTGAAAAAATCATCAATGCCCAATTTTCCCAGGTGCAGGAAAGCGCGGCCGACGACTATTCGTTTGACCAGCTGACCAAGATGAACATGGACCGCAAAGGGCTGGTGACAGCATTTCAAAAACTGGCAAAGCTGGACGGCGGCGCCGGCGCCAGCATGCTCAGCTCGCATCCGTCGTCAACCGACCGCGCCCAGCATATCCAGCAACGGATCGATCAGAACAAGTGATCTGAGGCAAGTATCGCAGACGCTGCGCCTGTCCTCATCGGGTCAGTTGAGGTGGGGATAGGTGAAGCCGATGAAGTGGACCGTGTTGACCGCGAAATGGACGATGATCGCAGCCTCGATGCGTTGCGTGACGTAATAAGCATAGGCATAAGCCAGGCCGGCAACCGTAGCCAGCAGCACGTAGGCGCCGCCCCCGGCCACGTGCGCCGCGCCGAACAAGAGCGCCGAGCAGGCGGCCGCCAATAGCGGGCCATGACGAAAGCGCGCCAGCGACAAGGCCAGGCGGTCTTGCAGCAAGCCGCGGAAAAAAGCTTCTTCCGCTACTATCGTAAAGAACAGGTTGGCGAACAAGAACAGTGCGGTCGCCTGGCCGAGCTTGAAATCCGGTTTGACATAGCCGATAGCGCTCGCCAGGCCGAGCACGGCAATGACTGCAACCAGCGCGATGGGCCAGGTTTGCCGCAACAGTTTGCGCCATTCGGCCGCGGAACTGGCGCGGCGGCACAGGAACGCCAGCAGGACCAGGCCGGCGGCGCCTTTGTCGAAGTTGGCATATTGCGTGAATGGCACAGAGTCGGCAGACAGGCGCAGCTGGGAAATCAGTATCGGATTATTGAACCCAGGCAACCGATGCAAGGCCAGCGCCAGGGCCAGCAGGGCTGCCGCCATGCCGAACAGGAGACTGGTTTTGCGCTCGGTGGCCGCCGCCAGGTAAGCGGCCAGGAAAAACATCGCGAGCGCGAGCACCGCAACGGGACTCAGGACGGCGGCAGCCAAGCCGCTGACCACCGCGCCGGCGGCGATTGCCATCCACGGCGGCAGGAGGAAACGGTCAGTCAGTCGGAGGGGTTTGAGCCAGGCCGTGGCAATCGCGATGGCGAGCAAGGCAAAGGTAAGCAGCATCAGTCCTGGCGCTCCGCGATGGCAGTCAATCCAGGACCGGTGACGGACAAGACCGGACTTACCGGTTTACCTTGCATGCGGTATCGGTATCCCAGCGTCCGGAGCAGATGCGCCAGCGGCACAATTCACCTTCGATCATGCCCAGCTGCTTGCAGCGTTGCAGCAAGCCTGCCGTGTTGTTGTCGCCGGCCTTGCGTTCAACGATGTCAGGTCCGTCGGAGACATTTTGCGCAAGTACAGGCTCTGCCGCTTTCTTCTTGGCTTGTTGCCTGGACTTCGCGGTTTCCTTGGCTTTTGGCGGTTCGTTCACGCTGTCGCCGTGGGAAACCAGCGCCGTCAATATATTGACATCGCTGTCGCTAGGCTGGGCACCGGCATTCGGCGCTTTTGGCGGGGCGGCTTTTTTCTCTGGGACATTGCGATTCACCAGCGGTGCATTCACGCTCTTGGGAGCCGGCTTTGGTTTCGATGCCTTGGGTTCTTCCAGCGCTTTCTTTAGCGCGGTCGAGCTGACCGGCACGCCGGCTTCCAGGGTCTCCGTCAATTTGGCGCGAGGATCGGCCGACGCTTCGTCGGCTTTATCGGCATGCGCGGCTGGATCGTTTTCGATCACCGCAGCTTGCGATTCCGTTTTTTCCGCGGATGCGGCATCGTTGGCGGCAAGGGCTGGCGCTGGAGTGCTTGGCGGCAATTCCTTCGGCGCCGGCGCACTGGCCGCGATCGCGGTTTCGGGCTGGCTGCCGCGTTGGTTCAAGGCAAAATAACCGCCTGCGCCGATCGCCGCCAGCAAGACGACGACCAGTCCCGCACGCAAGGCGCCGGAGTTTTTTTGTGCGCTGGCCTTCGAAGGCGATTCCTTGCCTTCCAGGGCATTCAGGATGCTGCCGCTGCTGTTTTCTGTCGCCGTCGAGCCCGATAACAAATTCGGTTTTACGGAGCCGCGCGCAGTTTCTTCAGATGGTTGCAAGACACAAATCTCCAAATGTCAGTTATTGAACACAGACCGACGTGACGCCAAGTTTGATAAGGTATACTCTCTGACAACTAAATATGTCAACTGGCAATATATTACCAAAAAAATATAATTTATCTTTGGTAATATTCACGAGAAGGTTTTTGTGTTCGTCTTAGTCGTCGCCCTTTACTTTCTGCTTGCATGCGGCGTCGCCGGGCTGCTGTTGTTCCCGGCCGCCCGCGAGATTGTTTATTTGGCATTGGTCAAGCGCCGGCAGCAGATTGGGGCACAGGTCCAGAACTGGCGAGACCGCCGGTCCGAGACCACAAGATCCCTTTCGCAAAACCTGCAGGCATCGAGGCTCTCAAGCTGGCAGTTCATCAAGCGGCACCAGTGGATCCTACTCGCCGGAATGGCGGTTGTGCTGGTCCCGCCTTTGACTGCGTGGATGTTGAGCGGTAAAACCATGCTGGGCAGCTATGATGATTCCGGGCAAGTAGTTAACCAGCAGATTGCCGCGTTGCTGGAAGGAGAGCAATTAGTACCGCCGCCGCCGCTCCCGCCTGAGGTGTTTACCACGCAGGAAGTAGCGCAAGTGCGGCCTATGCTGGATACCGCCAGTCGTAACTGGCAGGCGCTGGATGCTGATTTCACCCAGCGCTTGCTGATGACTTTCAAGATCATGAAAGAGAAGCACGGTTACGACATGGTCATTATTGAAGGGTATCGTAGCCCCGAACGGCAGAATGCCCTGGCGCAAATGGGCGGCAGCGTGACCAACGCCAAGGCGTTCCAGAGCTACCACCAGTACGGCCTGGCAGCCGATTCTGCGTTCATGCGCAGCGGCAAGCTGGTGATTACAGAGAAAGACCCGTGGGCCATGCGCGGTTACCAGCTGTATGGCGAAGTGGCGGAATCGGTCGGACTGACGTGGGGCGGCCGCTGGAAAATGATGGACCTGGGCCACGTGGAATTCCGCAAGCCGGGCGTAATGAAAAGATAAGAGAAAATATAAAATCGTTGTATCTGCGCAAAAAAATCGACAAAAAGAGGGATGGCATGGCGAGGCGATTGATAGTATCGGGCAATAAAATTTCAGGTGGCGTGATCGCTGTCCGGCGGGCGTCGCCCGTCTTTTGCAAAGCAATCCTGGTCCTTTTTCCAGGCTGACAGCGTCATGCAGCACAGCTTGTTCAGCAGCCAGCACAGTGATTACACTGTTGTTAACGGGCAACAATTTATGGCCGCCGGCATGCGCCGTCCGCATCCCTTCCAAAAGAATCAACCATTTAATTACTGATACCTATGCAACGAATTTGGCAATTCCTGACGAATACACGAACCCTGATGGTGGTCGGTTTTGTGGCGCTGGCCTGTTTTCTCTTTCTCGCCGCGGATGCTTTGCAAATCGATGGCATCTGGGTCGTGGTTTTCCTGGTTGCGATCCTGCTGATATGGGGACTGGTCGTGCTGTACCGCAAGCAGCGCACCAAGACAGCGTCGCAAAATTTCAGCTCGATGCTGGAAGGCCAGGCCGAGAAGGGCAGCGACAAAACCAGCACTGTCGGCCGCGATGAAACCGAAACCATCCGCAAGCGGATGCTGGAAGCGATTTCCACCATCAAGAATTCCAAGCTTGGCGAAAAATCCGGCGCTACTGCTTTATATGAACTGCCGTGGTACATGATCATCGGCAATCCGGCCGCCGGCAAAAGCACCGCGGTCGCCAATTCCGGCCTGCAGTTTCCGCTGGCCGACAAGAACAGCAATATCGTGCAGGGCGTGGGCGGCACCCGCAATTGCGACTGGTTCTTCACTACCGACGGCATCCTGCTGGATACCGCAGGGCGCTATTCGGTGCATGAAGAAGACCGCGCAGAGTGGTTCAGTTTCCTCGGCCTGCTGAAGAAGCACCGCAGCCGCGCGCCGATCAACGGCATCATCATCGCCGTCAGCGTCGCCGAACTGGCCGGTAACCGGCCGGAGTTCGGCATCAACCTCGCCAAGAACCTGCGCCAGCGCGTACAGGAACTGACGGAAAAGCTGGAAGTGTTTGCGCCGGTGTATGTCATGTTTACCAAGGCCGACCTGATCACCGGCTTCACCGAATTCTTTGTCGACATGGACCGCGGCGAAAAAGACCGGGTCTGGGGCGCAACCTTGCCCTACAGCAGGAAGACCAGCAGCCAGGACGTGCTGGCGTATTTCGACGAACGCTTCGACGAGCTGTTCGAAGGCCTCAAGGAAATCAGCCTGGCCAACATGGCCTTGAGCCGCGGCGACCGTTTGCCGCCTGGCGTGCTGACTTTCCCGCTCGAATTCGCCGCGGTGAAGAGTTCCCTGCGCGCGTTCATCGCCACCCTGTTTGAAGAAAACCCGTTCCAGTTCAAGCCGGTATTCCGCGGTTTCTATTTCACCAGCGCCTTGCAGGAAGGCAGCGGCCTCAGCACGTCGTCGGAACGGATCGCCGAGCGTTTCGACCTCAAGCTGCAAGCGCTGGAGCGGCCGGAGATTCATTCCAAGCACGGTTTCTTCCTGCTCAACCTGTTCCGCAAAGTCATCTTTGCCGACAAGGACCTGGTTTCGCAATACGCCAGCCGCCACAAGACGCGCTTGCGCTACACCATGTTTTTCGCCGCCACCGCCTTCGTCGGCCTGGCTTTGGCCGGCTGGAGCTGGTCCTACATCGGCAACCGCCAGCTGACCGCCAATGTCCAGGCGGACCTGGACAAGGCCATCAAGCTGCAGGAAAAACGGCTGGACCTGCAATCGCGCTTTGAAGCGATGGAGATCCTGCAAGACCGTATCGAGCAACTGCAGAAATACGATAACCGCCGGCCTTTGTCGCTCGGTTTCGGCTTGTACCAGGGGGAATTGCTGGAGCAGAAACTGCGTGAGGAATACTTCGCGGGCATCAAGGACATCATGCTCAAGCCGGTGACCGCGAATATCGAATCCTTCCTGTCTGAAATGAATGCCCACGCAGGTTCGCTGGAACCGATGTCGCGTCCGGTGCAGCTGGCCGGCGCCGCCCAGCCGGCTGCGGGCGCTGCAGCAGCAAGCGCGGCGGCCGCCGCCGCTCCGGCCGCCAACGCCGGCAGCACCCAGCAATACAAGGATTCGTCGCCGACCAATGTGGAAGACGGCTACAACGCCTTGAAGACATACCTGATGCTGAGCGACCGCTCGCGCGCCGAGTCCAGCCACCTGAACGACCAGCTGACCCGTTTCTGGCGCGGCTGGCTGGAAAGCAACCGCGGCAACATGACGCGCGAACAGATGATCCGCAGCGCCGAACGCCTGATGAGTTTTTACCTGTCGCAAGTCAACGATCCATCCTGGCCTACGATTGAAAGCAAGCTGACCCTGGTCGACCAGTCGCGCGACAACCTGCGCCGCGTGGTGCGCGGCATGGCGGCCCGCGACCGGGTCTATGCAGACATCAAGGCGCGCGCCTCGACCCGCTTCCCGTCGATTACGGTAGCCAGCATCGTCGGCGACCAGGACAAGGAACTGATTGTCGGCAGCTACGCGATCCCGGGCACATTCACCCGCGACGCCTGGGAAAAATTTGTCCAGGGCGCGTTCAAGGAAGCCGCCAATAAAGAATTGCAGAGCGCCGACTGGGTACTGAAAACCGCATCCAGCGACGACCTGACGCTGGAAGGCAGCCCGGAACAGATCCAGAAAGCCCTGGTTACCCAATACAAGACCGAGTACGCCAAGGAATGGCAGAAGTTCATGCAGGGCGCCAACATCGCCGACCTCGGCGGGTTTGACAACGCGGTCAAGGCGATGAACCGTTTCGGCGATCCTTCCACTTCGCCGATCAACAAGTTCGTCAGCGCGGTCTACCAGCAGACTTCCTGGGACAATCCGTCGCTGCTGAACACCGGCCTGGGGCGCGCGCAAAGCGGCTTCATCGCCTGGTTCAAGCAAACCATCCTGCGCCAGGCGCCGTCGGGAGTGAACGTCAACGTCAACCTGAACGCCAATACCGATCCAACTGCCGCGCCGATGGGACCGGTCGGCAAGGAATTCGCCGGTGTCGCGCGCCTGGTGACGGCCAAGGACAAGGACGCCACGCTGATGCGCGGCTACATGGAAAGCCTGTCGAAACTGCGCACCCGCTTCAACCAGATCAAGAACCAGGGCGATACCGGCCCCGGCGCCAACCAGCTGATGCAGCAGACCTTGAACGGCAGCGGATCGGAACTGGCCGACGCGCTCAAGTATGTCGACGAACAGATGCTGGTCGGCATGAGCGATACGCAGAAACAGGCGATCCGTCCGATCCTGGTGCGGCCGCTGATCCAGGCTTTTGCGGTCACCATCAAGCCGACCGAGGCGGAGATGAACCGCACCTGGCTGGCGCAGGTTTATTCTCCGTTCGAGAAAACCCTGGGCGAAAAATATCCGTTTGCCGCCAATTCGAAAATTGAAGCGACCAGCGCCGAGATCGGCCAGACATTCGGCCCGGACGGCAGCATCGCCAAGTTCGTCAATTCTTCGATGGGACCGCTGGTGGTGCGCCGCGGCGACACCCTGGCAGCCAAGACCTGGGCCGACATGGGCATCACGCTGTCGCCTACCATGGTGTCGAATTTCGCACGCTGGGTAGCGCCGCTGGGCGCCAGCAGCGCGGCAGCCGGCGGCAGCGCCGGCGGGGCGGATGCGCAAACCGTGTTCCAGATCCAGGCGCTGCCGGCCGGCGGCACCACGGAGTACACCATCGAGATCGATGGCCAGCAGCTGCGTTACCGCAATACCCAGGCGCAATGGACCAACTTCGTGTGGCCTAATCCGCAAGGCGTGGCCGGCGCCCGCATCACGGCCGTCACCTTCGACGGACGTACTGTTGAGATCGCCAACCAGCCTGGCCGTTTCGGGCTTGAGCGCCTGATCAACACGGCGGTGCGCAAGCGCAAGGACGGCAATTTCGAATTGAGCTGGACCAACGAAAACATCACGGTGCCGATCAACCTGAAGATCATCAGCAGCCCGCAAGTGAGCGCCAAGTCGCCTGACGGCGGCGCCCAGCAAGGCCAGGGTTTCCGCGGCATGAGGTTGCCGGAAACCATCGTCGGCACGGCGGCGAGCCCGGTCAGCACTCCGGCGGCGGCGCCGGCGGCCGGCGCATCGGCCGCAGCTACGCCGGCTGCCGCGCCTGGCGCGGCGCCGGTTGCTGCAGCCAGTGCAGGAGGGACCGCACAATGAGCGTAGGAGAAAAATTGGCTAACATCGGTTATTTCGGCAAGATCCCCAGCCGCGGCGATTTCATCAAGGCTACCGACAACATGCCGCTGGTGTCGATCCTCGACGACTGGTTGGCGCAGGCAATGGACCTGCTGTCCGCCGAGCCGCGCTGGAAAATCGCCTACGACGCCGTCAGCCCGCTGCACTTTGCCTTCATCGGCCCGCGCAGCAGGCGCGCCATCGCCGGCCACCTGATTGCCAGCAACGACCAGGCTAACCGCCGTTTTCCATTCCTCGCCGTCAGCACCATGGAAATCGACGAGCCGCAGGATTTTACGGCGAAGAGCCCGATGGCGTTTTCGCGCCTGTGGAACCGGCTGGAAACCCAGGCTTCCGAAGTGATAGCCGCTACCGATCCGGCGATTTCCCTGCAGAACCTGACCGCCACCGGCATTCCCTTGCAGCTGGGCAGCGGCGCTTACCACGCGGCTTTCACCGACTTCATGGAAATCCAGACCATAGGCGGACTGGAGAACATGCTGCACAGCGCCGGTTTCAAGGGCTCCTTGCGGCACCTGGTCCTGGCGCTGGGCATCTTGCTGCAGCCGGTGATGGCGAGTTCGTCGTCGCGCCTGGAAAAGAGCCTGGTGATGCCGTTGCCGGTCGATCCCATGTATCGCAACCTGGTGGCGTCCTACTGGCTGCACCTGATTACGCCATTCCTGCTGCGCGGCAATTTCGAGCTGGCCACTTTTGTTACCAAGATCAACGACCGGCCATCCATGGTGATCGGCTTCAGCGGCGCTTCGCCGCGCACCTTGCAAGCCATCATGGATCCCCAGGTCGCGCTCGAGCACCACATTTCTTTCGAGGATGCCAGCTGGGTCGAAGAACAGGTCAAGTCGGATTACAGCATCACGAAGATCGCCAGCTACCTGGCGCAACCCACCCTATCTTTAAAATCGGCTCATGATTCGTTTCGTGACGCATTTATTGGAGCCTGACGCATGCGTTATCTGAGCATTGCCCTGACATCGTTATTCATGTCGAACCTGGCGCTGGCACAAAATGTCGCGCCGCCCGTGGCTACTCCGAAACCGGGCCAGATCCTGGTCAGCGGCACGGTGCCCGACGAAGCCAGCAAGCAGAGCGCGCTGAGCAAGCTGCAGGAACTGTATGGCGCCGACCGTGTGGTGGACCAGATTTCGGTCGGTTCGGTGGTGTCGCCGGCCAACTGGAACGGTTATGTGCAGAAGCTGATCAGTCCGAGCCTGAAACAGGTCAGCCGCGGCCAGCTGAAGATCGACGGCAATACCGTCACCATCAACGGCGAAGTCAGCAACGAAGCGCAGCGCCAGCAGATCGCCAGTGAAATCGCCGGCAACCTGAATCCGACTTACACCGTCAAGAACGGCTTGCGGGTTTCTGCTTCGGAGCAAAATATCCTGGACCAGACCCTGGCCAACCGCACCATCGAGTTCGAAAGCGGGCAAGCCACGCTGACGCCTTCCGGCATGCATATCCTGGATGAAATGTCGGCTGCGCTGCTGAAGGTGAAAGACAAGAAAGTGGAAGTCATCGGCCATACCGACAACCAGGGTTTGCGGGCGCGTAACGTTTCGCTGAGCAAGGCGCGCGCCGACGCAGTGAAGGATTACCTGGCGCAGAAGGGCATCAACCCGGACAGCATCGTCACTTCAGGCCAGGGGCCGGACAGGCCGATCATGACCAACGACACCGCCGACGGCCGCTCGCGCAACCGCCGTATCGAATTCCGGGTATCGCAGTAAGCCGGGACGGCGCTTTTAGTTGTTGTCGTTTTGCTGGCTGTCGCCATGCAGCCCCAGCAGTTCTTCCACGTGGGCCAGCGAGCCCGGATCCTTGATGACCGTGCGCAGCCAGTGGTGCAGCGGCAGGTCGCCCCAGCTGGCGGCCTTGTCCGCCAGGTAGGCGACCGGGCTGTGCGGTTCGGTGCGGCGGAAAAAATCGGCCACATGGCGCAGCTGCGCCAAGGCCTGGGCGCGGTTCTGTATCGGGCCGTTCAGCGTGGTCTGTGCCTGCTCCACCTTGCTTACCTCCTGCTGCACCGTGGGTGCGGTTTGTGTCTCGTTGCTGCCGGCTTTCGGCGCGGCGCCTGTGTTGACTCCGGCTTCCTGTGCGAAGCGGGTGATGACCGCAATCACGTTTTCCAGCGCGTCCTTGGCCGATGAAAATGCCGGTCCATCCTGGCCTACCCGGAAATCGATCGATTTTTCCAATTGCAGCAGCGCTTGCTGGCACAAGTTGGCGTCCGCCAGCAATGTTTCATAAAATTTCGGCGACGATTTGCGTTTTGCCGCTTCGACGTCGGCCAGCTTGATGCCGTCGCTGCTGACGCTCTCGCCGTTGGCCCGGTCCCGTTCTTCGCTGGCCGCACGGATGCGCGCCGACTCGAAATCCACGCTGGAAAACGCAGTGCCGCGGCCTTCCGTGATCGGGATCTCGCGGATCAGCTGCACTGAGCGCGACAGTAGCCAGCTCAAGTTGCCGACCCGCAATTCCTGGTCGTCATCGTCCGGCACCGGATGCAAGCCTTCCCAATACCTGTCGCTCAGGCCGGCCAGCAACAGGTAGCCGTCGGCCAGGCCGCTGAAATGGCGGATTTTGGCATTGGCTTCCGCCAGCCAGACCGCCAGCCGCAGATCCTTGCTCTGGGTTTCTATCAGCCGCGCGCAATTGTCGACGACGAAACCCCAGTCCGCCTCCTTGAGCTCGGTGACCCATTCGCCCTGGTCCAGCGACGGGTCGTCAAAACGCCGGGCGTTGGCGATCGCATCCAGGTCGCTTGAGAAAGACAGGTCGGCGCCGCATGGTGCGGCATCGCTGACGGGATTGAGTAATTGATCGACAGAAAACATAAATGACAAACCCAAATAAAAAGTGGTTCAAGCCGGAAGGCGGCGACGCTCTTGCGAGATATTCATCGGAATTTCCTTGGCACAATCATACCCTAGCAGCCTGTCGGACTTAGGATGATCGGCTGCAAAAATACCTGGACGGACCATATTTCACCGGCTTCTTGGTCAATAGCCAGGCTATTGACACTGCGAATCCGGCAAAATCTGTCCTCGCCCAGCTATTTTTTCGCTTCGATCCCCTAAGTCCGACAGGCTGCTAGCGTTTCAAAAAAGGAATCTTAGTTGCACTCCTGATGTCGCGCAAACCAGGCATCGGAGATGCCTGGCGGATATGTCGAAATGTCAAAGGAGATGTTTCCGTAGTAACATGTGTCTTGAATGCATCCCCAAAAAAGCGTCGATATCCCGCATTTGCGACAGTTGATACCTGCTGTGGCGATTGCTATATTTGCAATGGCTGTGCCGTGCCTGCCCAGGTCTTAATATTTTCAGGAAAGTGAGTAAAGCTATGAAGCTTTGGAAAACCAAGTTGGTCTGCAGTGTCGCTTTAACATGTTTGATGATTCCATTCGCCGCGTCGGCTGCCCCCGCCGCCGCGCCGGATACGGCTCAGAAAAGTGCGGCCGACCAGGAAATCCAGGTGCTCAAGGACGTGGCGCAAGCCCGGCCGACCGAAAAAACGCCATGGGTGCGCATGACCCAGATCAAATACGACGCCGGCAGCTATGGCGACGCGGTCGCCTATGCATTGCAGGTATTGCAACGCGATCCGGCCGACAAGTACGCCAGGGGCGTGGTGGCCTTGGGCAGCCTCAAGCTGTCGATCAAGGCCCTGAACGACTTGAGCGCGCAAAGCGACCTGAACGGCGGCGTGCTCAGCGATGCGCAAAACCAGACCAGGTTGCTGCGCGAAAGCCTGGGCGAAACCGTGGTCGACCCGGCCGCAGTGGCCGACACCAAGCCTAAGGCGGCTCGCCCGCTGAAGAAAAAGACGACGCGCGCCGCCAAAGCCGCGACGCCGGATGCCGGCGGCGAGGGCAAGCCTTTCGGTGCATTGCAATAAGCCGGGCAAACACCGGATATTGATCTTGAAATAATGTAAATACCGCCGCGGTCCGGCTCAGCACGCCGGCCGCCACTTCGCCGCCGCTGTCACTCGCTCTTAACCCCAGCGCTGTAAATTATTCAGACACGGCGCCGCGACCGCCTTAAATACCGATATAATTTCAGACCGGCAATATTGCTGATGCGTAATTGTTTCGCAGTTATCACAGGCAAAGCCGGCGTCCTTATCCAGGATCGCGGCTTAAATAGCTGCCCTATGCAAAGCCATTCCTTCTGCAAAACGGAGAGTGCCAATGTATCCAAACCCTTCTGCAATGCTGGCCCGGGTGGGCCGCTTCAACCAGGACCGGCGCCTGGTCCGGATCAAGACGCCGCTCGATGCCGACCTGTTGCTGGTGCACCGGATGTACGGCAGCGAAGCCTTGTCCAAGCCGTTCCAATTGACCCTCGAATTGCTGTCGCCCTACGACCAGCTTGAACTCAAGCAGCTGGTCGGGCAGCCGGTGCTGCTGACCATGCTGACCGCGGCCGACGAGCGCCATTTCCACGGTTTTGTCCAGGAATTCAGCCGCACCGGCAGCGACGGCGGGCTGGCCACCTACCAGGCGCAGCTGGCGCCGTGGTTTTCCTTCCTCGACTATGCCAGCAACTGCCGCGTGTTCCAGGACCTGTCGGTGCTGGAAATCACACAGGAAGTATTCAGCAAGTACGGCCAGCTGGCCGACTACCGTTTCGACCTGGTCTCCGGCCGCTATCCGAAACTGCCGTACTGCGTGCAGTACAACGAATCCGATTTCACCTTCGTCTCGCGCCTGCTGGAGGACGCCGGCATCTACTACAGCTTCGAGCACAGCGAGAGCGGCCACAAGCTGGTGCTGGCCGACGATTCGACCCAGTGCCAGCCGCTGGCAGGCGATGCCACGGTGCGTTTCCAGCCCAACCAGGAATTGCAGGCCAGCGACGTGCTGGACGACTGGCGGCCGCGGCGCCGGGTCGGGCCTTCCGTGCACAGCATCAAGAGTTTCGATTTCAAGCAGCCGCGCAATCCGCTCGCGGTCGAACTGAAGAACGATGCCCCGCGCGGCACCTTGCCTCAATTCGAGCGCTACGCATACGACGGTGCGGCCAGCTACGGCAACAGCTCGGTCGGCGAGCAGCTGACCGCGGTGCGCGCCGAGGAAGCCGGCTGGCAGACCAAGCTGTTTGAAGGCGCCGGCACTACCCGGGAGCTGGTGGCCGGCCGCTATTTCGACCTGGCCGGCCATTTCGAGCACGAGGGCGACGATCCGACCGAACACCGTTTCATGGCGCTGCGGGTCAGCCACGACGCCCGCAACAATTTTTCCAGCGATTTCAGCGAAGCCCAGGATTGCATGTACCGGGTCGAGGTCAGCGCCCTGCGCCGCAAGATTCCCTACCGGCCCTTGCGCGACACCGCCAGGCCGCGCATGCCGGGGCCGCAGACGGCAACCGTGGTGGGACCGAAAGGCGAGGAGATCTGGCACGACAAGTACGGCCGCGTCAAATTGCAGTTCCACTGGGACCGCCTGGGCCAGTTCAATGACCAGAGCTCCTGCTGGGTGCGGGTCGCCAGCCCCTGGGCCGGAGCCGGCATGGGCGGGGTATCGGCGCCGCGCGTCGGCCAGGAAGTGGTGGTCGATTTCCTCGACGGCAATCCGGACCGGCCCATCATCACCGGCCGCGTCTACAACGCCGACAACATGCCGCCGTTCGGCCAGGAAGTCAGCGGCATGCGTTCCAAGACGGTGCGCGGCGGCGGTTTCAATGAAGTCACCATGCACGACACCGGCGGCAGCGAACTGCTCAACATGCATGCCCAGCGCGACATGGCGGTGACGGTGCTGAACGATCACAACAGTACTGTCAACAACAACAAGGCGACCAAGGTTGCCGTCAACCACAGCCTGAATGTCGGCGCCAACCAGGATATTTCGGTGGGCGGCAACCGCGGGGCGACGGTGACCGGCAACGATACCCGCACAGTCACCGGCACTTCTACCGCCACCATCACCGGCGCGGTGACGCAGACCTACCAGGCGGGCCAGAAACGCACCATCACTGCCGCCGGTTATAACGAAAACATCACCGGCGATTATGGCAGCACCCTGGTCGGCAACTATAGCGGCAGCACCAGCGGCAACTGGAAAAGAGATATCACCGGCACGCTCACCCATACCGTTACCGGCGCGGTCAGCGACACCATGCATGCCGGCCGCGAAGTGACGGTGACCGGCACCGACAAGCGCACGGTGACCGGCGCGGTGGAAGACGGCAATACAGGGGCGCGCCTGCTGTCCGTGACTGGCAATATGCAGCATGAAGTGTCCGGCACCCACTCCGTATACTCCGGCTCCACCCAGACCATCGCTTCCGGCAGCCAGGTCGACGTGGTGGTCGGCGGCGCCGGCATCAGCATCAACGCCGGCGAAATCACCATCACCGCCGGCGGCTCGATCATCAAGATCAATGGCGGCGGCGTCTCGATCAACGGCAGCAAGATCAACCTGAACAGCTGAGACCTTCCTGAAAGGACGCGAACATGGCGAAAAATCCTGTCGAAAAGCGCGTCGAGACCCTGCGCGACCTGTGGCTGGAACATACCGAAGATCCGCAGGTGCGGCTGCTGGTGTGGCGCATTCCCGATAATGCCGACCGCATGCTGCAAGCGTTTTTCGAGATGCAGCAGCATGCCGGCGACTGGACCACGCCGGACCTGTTCCTGCGCTTCGAGGCGCCGTTCGACACCGGCTTCGGCTACAGCCGGGCATTGCGCCAGGCCCTGGCCGACAGCTATGTCGACAGCAAGGACAGCCTGCGCGAGCAAGGGGTAGCGGCAGACTGGCCGTTTTCCCAGCTGCCGCTCCACGATTCGGCTTCCGGCGTAATGGCCATGCTGGCCTCGTTCGCACAGCATCATCGCGCGCAGCTGGCGCACTTGCGTTATGTGAATGCGGTGCTGGCGCCCAACGGCGTGACCAGCCAGGATGGCTGGGAAGCATGGCTGGACGCCGCGCTGCGCAGCCCCGGCCTGGCCGCGGATGAGGCCAGGGTGCGCCTGACGCTGGTCGATACCTTGTCCGACCGCCGCTGGGAAGCACTGGCGCAGCGCCATGGCGCCAGGGTGCGCGTAGTGGAGGCGCCGATCGACATGTTCGACATCGCCCGCGAAACGGTAGCACAGTCAGGCGGCTCCGGCCCTACGGTAGCCTACCGCCAGCTGCTTACCGATGTCATCACCCTGGTGGAAAAAGGCAGCGCCGCGCAAACCGCGGCGCGCGCCGAAAAAGCCACGCAGATCGCGCAGCGTGAGCGGTGGCCGGACCAGCAGGTAGTGCTGCAGATGGCGGTGGCCGGCGCCTATGTAAAAGAAAAGAACTATGCCGACGCCATCAAGCGCTATCGCGACGCCCGTACCTGCGCCGCCCAGGCGGAACAGGACCGGCACCCGATGGCGGCCGACCTGATCATGCAGACCTGGTTCGGCGAAGCCGGCGTATGGCTGGTGGCGAAGCAGCCTGAAAAAGCGGCGCAAGCCTACCGCAGCGCCGCGGAGCAGGCGCAGCGCGTGCCCAATCCGATGTTTGAAATCGAAGGTTTTCGCATGGCCGCCTACAGTTATGCGCAAGCCCGGCAGGAAAAACTGGCGCGCGAGCACGGCGCCCTGGCGCTGCGTGCAGCAAAAGCGGTTGCTCCGGCAGAACGTCCGCTCACCACCATGGCGCTGGCCCTGCAGGATCTGTTGCGCCTGCAAGATCCGGGTCGCACCGAAAAACTGGAGCGCAGCGCGGCCGATTACCAGGCCGCCGTCGCTGCCGCCCACTTGCATGCCGAACAGCAGGCTGGCAAGCTGGGCGAGCAGCCTGCGCCGGCCGACCTGGAAAAGATAGAAACGGCGATGCATGCGCGTTTCGAAAGCAGTTTCCAGCGCCAGCGCCAGGAGCGCGAACACCTGATCGCCGGCGGCGACGAATTCTTCCGCAAAGTGGTGGCGCTGGCGCGCGAACTGCTCAATCCGCTCTGGAACGGGCTGCCCGAAATCAAGCATCCGCTCGACAAGGATGTCCCGGAATGGAGCGAGCCGCCACAGTTCACCGCACTGCCCGACCCGGCCGGCGTGATCGAGGCCGCTGCAGCGGCCAATTCAAATGCAGCCGCTAAAGCGCCGGCAAGCGCCGCCGCGACTGCCTGAAAAGGAAGCGTCCATGACCAACGCTGCCAAGCATTTCGACCCCCAGATCGGCATCGATATCCACATGTACGTACTGGTGCCGGGCACGCCGCCGGTGCCGCTGCCGACTGCGCATATCTCGATGGTGCTCGATCCTTTCGATTACCTGCCTTTTATCGGTGCGACCGTGCAGGTAGCCGGCGTCAAGCGCGCCACGGCGGGAACCGGCGGCCTGTCGGTGCATATTCCGCTGGCGATCTGGGTGCCGCCCTTGCGCGCCCCCGGCGGACCGCAGTTCGACGACGAGCTGTTCATGGGCAGCAAGACCGTGCTGGCCGACGACTCGCCGTTCTCGCGCCTGGGCATGCCTGTGCTCGATTGCAGCGTGGTCGGCATGGTGCCGCCGTTCCGGCTGAAGAAACCGTCCAAGCCGCATCTGTCGATGACCTTGCCGACTTCGGTCAACCTGGCGATACCGGACAGCGTATTTGTCGGCGGGCCGCCGACGATTTCGATGATGGCGATTGTATCCAAGCTGGGGCTGGCGGCTTTGGGCAAAGGATTCAAGGCCCTGCGCGGAACTAAAGGTTACAAGCGCGCGGCCGAAGCCTTCAAGAAAGCAAGGCAAAAACTATTCAAGAACATGGGGCCGGGTTTCTTGAAGTGCAAGGTATTGCGCGCCGAGCCGGTCGATATCCGCGATGGCAGCGTGGCCGTATCGCACGAAGATTTTTCGGTGCCGGGACGCTTGCCGCTGACATGGAGCCGCGACTATTCCTCGAACAACGGCCATGCGGGCATGTGCGGATACGGCTGGCAGACACCGGCCGATTTTCGGCTGGAAATCGAGCCGGACGGCATGGTGCTGTTTTTCGAGGCGAATGGCGCCGCCGTGTTTCCGCATCTGCCTGAAGCGGCAGGGGCCGATCATGCGGTCACAGAATTTGTCGACGGTGCGCGCCTGAGCTGGGAACTCAACGACGGCACAGATGAGCTGCATGTGGTGACCAAGGAAGATCTGCGTTATGTCTTCCACAAGCCTGGGCGGAGCGTCGCACCGTTGCATCAGGCCTTGCATCTGCAAATTCAGAAAATCGAAGACCTGTGCGGCAATCACTGGCGTTTCGAGCGGGTTGACGGTCATCTGACGCGGATCATAGAGAGCGGCATCGACCAATTGCCAGGCCGTTTTATCGAAGTCCATGAATCCGCGGGGAAAATCCATCAGCTGAGCCTGCACGATCCGGCCACTGGGCTCAATCATGCGCTGGCTACATACAAATACCAGAACCAGGACCTGGCTGCAGTCCTCGATGCTCTCGACGCCGCCCGTACCTTCGACTACGAGCAGCACCGCATGGTGCGCCACGTTGATCGCCTGGGGCTGTCTTTCTATTATGCTTACGACAGTGAATGGCGTGTTGCGCACGCCTGGGGCGACCAAGGGTTGCATGACTACCGCTTCGCCTACAATGCCGCGTTGCGGGAAACGGAAATCACCGATTCTCTCGGCAATATCTCCCTGATCAAATTCGATGCCGACAACCTGCCCTTATGTGAAATCGATCCCCTGGGCGGCGTTACCGTATTCGAATATGACGAAGTTGGCCGTACCACGGCAGTGATTGACCCGGTCGGGCTGCGTTGCGAATTTGAACATGACGAGCGCGGCAATTTGCTGAAGCTGCAGCTCACGGATGGCAACGTGACGGTCATGTCCTATGACAATGCCAACCGCATGACAGAGATGGTCGATCCGCGCGGCCAGCACTGGCGGCAGAGCTGGGATGAACGGGGCCTGCTGCTGGAGCAGAGCAGTCCCATGGGCGCCAGTTCGCGTTTTACCTATGACACCCACGGCCAATTGCTGACCCACATCAATCCGCGCGGCGCTGTCACGGCGCTGGTTTTCGACCGTTACGGCAGCGTGTCGCAGCTCGCCGACGCCCTCGGATATCGTACGTATTTCGAATATGACGCGCTCGGCTGCCTGAAGCGCCGCACCGATGCCATGGGAGACATCACCGAATACCGTTATGACGCCAAGGGCCGTCTGTTGCAGGCTCGCCAGGCTGCCGGCGCCGGCATCCTGTGCGGCTACGACGCCGAGGACCAGCTGATCAGCTATACCGACCAGAATGGCGGCCAGACCCGGCTGGAATATATCGGCACCGGCCAGCTCTCCAGGCGCATACAGGCCGACGGCCACGTCATGCAGTACCTCTATGACACAGAGGAGCAATTGATTGGCCTGGTCAATCAGCGCAAGGAAAATTACCGGCTCAAGCGCGATGCGCTGGGTCGCATCGTGGAAGAAATTGATTATTGGGAACAGTCGTATCGATACCGCTATGATGCCGGCAGCAACCTGCTGAGCGCCGCCGATCCGCTGGGGCGCACGGTCACTTACGTCAACGACAGGCTGGGCCGCATTATCAGGAAGACGTTGCCCGATAGCGACCATCCTGCACAGTACATCGATGAAATCTTCAGCTACGACCAGAACGGCGCTTTGGTGGAGATGCGCAATCCGCATCGGCACATACTGCGCAAGTTCGATAACGACGGCCGGCTCAGCGAAGAAATCCAGGACGGCTTCCAGATTGAATACCGCTATGACGAAGCGGGCAACCGGCTGCTGCGGAAAACCAGCGCCGGCAACCAGGTCGCCGCCACCTTCGATCTGTGCGATCAGGTAGCAACTATCGCCATCAATGACGAATTACCGATCCTGATCGAACGCGATGCGCTCGGGCGGGCCGTGAAAGAACAGCTGAATCGTAGCGTGCAGCGCCAGCTGCGTTATGACGCAGCCGGCAACCTGACTGCCCAGGCCGTGCTGCGCGACCAGATACCGTTGTTCGCCACCAGTTACGAGTACGACCGCAGCGGCAACCAGACTCGGCGCAGCGATAGCGAATACGGTAGCGACTTGTACGACTACGACCCCTTGGGCAATATCCTGCGCCACACCGATCCCGCTGGACAGGTGACAGATTTCCTCAATGATCCGGCCGGCGACCGCCTGCGCACCCGGATCAGCCAGATGGAAATGAAACGGGCCGCCGGCGGCGCCAGCCAGGCTGAAATCCTGTGGAGCCGGGAAGGCGATTATGAGGGCATGCAGTATACATTCGATCGTGCCGGCAATCTGATTCGGCGCGGGAGCAGTTCGGCGGCATCGGCCGGCGCCGCTGTTTTGCAATTGCGCTGGGACGCCAACCAGCGCCTAGTAGAAAGCAGCAAGGCCGGGCAGGTGACCCGCTATGCTTACGACCCGATCGGGCGGCGCGTATTCAAGCGCAATGCGAGCCATACCACCTGGTTCTTCTGGGACGGAGACGCCTTGCTGGGCGAAGTGCAGCAGGCAAACGAAACCCAGAGCGCCGATATCTGGTTGGAAGGCAATGTGGCCGATCTGATGGCGGCGCGCAAGCGGATCAGTGCGCTGAAGACTTTGCATGCCCAGGCCAGAGAATATGTCTATTATCCGGATACGTTTGTGCCGCTGGCGCTGATTGACCGGCAAACCGCGGCAGCCAGGCGGCCGGCTCACGCTGCTGCAAAAAAGACTGAGATCGACCTTGCCGCGCCGGCGGCCGCTGGCGGGCCTGCGGGGCGCCTGGGCGGTCTGGGCAGCACCAGGCTGGGCCGACAGGAGCAAACGCTGCCGTTAGCTCGGGAGGGCGAGCGCCTGGCCGGTTCCGCAGATGCACAAGCGCCGGATCATGCCGGCCTGGGCAACGGCATGCGCCTCGGCGGCGCCGGCGCGGCGCCAGAGATTGTCGCGGAGGTCCGGGAGCCGATGGTCGACGAAACCGGCAGCGGCGTCTTTCATTACCATAACGATTGCAATGGCTGCCCGGCCAGATTGACCGACAAGAGCGGCAAAGTCGTATGGTCTGCGAGCTACGCGACATGGGGCGCGCTGAAACGGCGGCATGGGCATGCCGTCGATAATCCGATCCGCTTTCAGGGCCAGTATCATGATGCCGAGACCGGGTTGCATTACAACCGGAATCGGTATTACGATCCCCATATCGGGCAGTTTATCGGCCAGGATCCGATAGGCCTGTCGGGAGGGAACAATCTATATCAATATGCACCTAATCCGCTTTCCTGGATTGATCCGCTGGGCTGGAGCTGCCGCAAGGCATACATGGGCAAGACACCGGGCAAGAAAAGCAGAACCGGCCGCGAAGTCATCGCCCGCATGAAAAGCGAGGGCAAAATCCGAGGCGTCGGCAGAAACATGCAATTCAAGCACGGCAACAGATGGTATCCGATTAACCAGGCCGACATGGGGCACAAGATCGACGCGGTGAGTTACTGGAATCAGACAGGCGGTTTTCATGGGCCCAAATCGCGCGAAGTGCGCGGATTCATGTTGAATGCCGATAACTATGAATTGCAGCCGCGGTCGATTAACCGCAGCAACGGCGCCAGCCTTGGTCAAACATATAATCACCCCGACACCTTTATCGGGCCGGCGACGGCCCCGCAATACTCGCCATAACGAAGGAAAATCCAATGAAAAAAGATTTGATGGAACTGAATGAAAAATTGGCCGTCCGCCTGGATACCCTGGTGGAGAAGGGCAATGAATTAAGCGAAGACGGGGACAATTCCCGCGCAATACCGATCTACATGGAAGCCTGGGGACTGCTGCCGGAGCCCAAGATCGAATGGGAATTGTATAGCTCGTGGATTGCCGGTTCCTTGTTCAATAGCTATTTTGATTCAGCGAGTTTTGACGAAGCCAAGCAGTGGGCGCTGAAAACCTATGATGCACGTCATAAGGATGAAGTAACGACTGAGGGCATGAATGAAGTCGGCAAAGCCTGTTACGAACTGGATCAGCTGGAAGAAGCGTATTCCTGGTTCAAGCAATCTTTCGATATCGACGGCCGCCGTGCATTTAGCGAAGAAGACCCGAAATACCTGAAGTTTTACCTGGACCGGACCGCCGAAAGGAAAAAGCGTGGAACTTGACGATGACCTGTACGAGCAGGTCACCCGATTGTCGGAAGAAGGCAACGACTTCATGGACGCGGCCCAGTATCCAAAAGCCGTCAGCGTTTTCCGGCAGGCCCTGGATCTGCTGCCGCTTCCCCGCATTGACTGGGATGCCTACACCTGGCTCAATGCCGCGCTGGGCGACGCCTGTTTCTTGTCAAAATCCTTTGCTGAAGCTAAAGCCTATTTTCTTGACGCGCTCAATGGCCCTGAAGGCTTGAATCCGTTCGTATTCATGCGCTTAGGCCAGTGTCAGCTGGAGCTCGGTGAATTGGCTTCTTCCAGCGACTCGTTGGCGCGCGCCTATATGCTGGCAGGGGAAGATGTTTTTAAGGAAGAAGACCCGAAATACCTGGAAAGCCTCAAACAGTCCGGCTTCAAGCTCTAAGAATAAGGCCCGAGCCTGCTGCAGGCCCGGGCGATAACCGGTAAATCATGCGGCCGGCTCTTGCGATCTATCCAGGGCTGGCCGTCTGAATCCGGTAGCCCTGCTGCTTATCCGGTAATCTGGATAACGTGCAACGCGGGCTGCTCCTTGCAGCGCAGGTGATAGCTTTTGTCCCCCACCTTCAGCGTGATATGCAGGTTATTGTCCACCCCGCGCTGGTCCCCAGTCCCGCCTTCATGCGCCGTCGCCGACGGCAGCCACGGCCGTCCCTGCATCAGCTGCAGCAGCAGGCGCGCCTGTGAACGCGCCGATGCGGAAGCCGTGTCGAGCAGGTCGATGATGTCCGCCGGCGTCAGCTTGACGTAGTTGCGCACATCGGTGGCCTTGTCCTGGTACTGGAATTTGCGGCTGTATTTCTCGTCGAATCGTTTCGAATAGCACTGCTTCAGGATTTTCTGCTTGGTTGCTGCATCCATGTTTTCTCCGTTCTATTTGATTGCGTATTTGAATTGGCCCTGCTTGTTGGCGGTGACCTTGATCTTGGCGATGCTGCCGCCTTCGGCCATCTTGGCCAGCACGGTTTCGGCAATTTCCGGCAACAGCGTGCCGTTGAGGATATTGTCGACATTGCGGGCGCCGGAATCGACTTCGGTGCAGCGCGCCAGCACCGCTTCGACCAGCGGCTCGTCGTAGCTGAACTCGGCCTTGTGGTTGATGGCGATGCGTTTCTGGATACGTCCCAGCTTGAGGTTGATGATCTCGACCAGCACGTCGTCCGAAATCGGGTAGTAAGGAATGACTTTCAGGCGCCCAAGGAAAGCCGGCTTGAACGCTTTCACCAGCTGCGGCCGGATCGCCTGCTCCAGGTCGTCGGTGCTCGGCAGTTCCGCCGCCGCCTTGTTCAGGCAGCTTTGCATGATCAGGCTGGAGGCGACATTGCTGGTGAGGATGATGATGGTGTTCTTGAAGTCGATTTCGCGGCCTTCGGCGTCGTCCAGCACGCCCTTGTCGAACACCTGGAAGAACAATTCGAGCACGTCCGGGTGGGCTTTCTCCACCTCGTCCAGCAGCACCACGCTGTACGGATTGCGCCGCACCGCCTCGGTCAGGACGCCGCCTTCGCCGTAGCCGACATAACCCGGCGGCGAGCCCTTCAGGCCGGAGACGCTGTGCGCTTCCTGGTATTCGCTCATGTTGATGGTGACCAGCTTGCGTTCGCCGCCGTACAGCACGTCGGCCAGCGCCAGCGCGGTCTCGGTCTTGCCGACGCCGGACGGGCCGACGAACAGGAACACGCCCTTGGGTTTGTTCGGATCGTCCAGGTTGGCGCGCGAAGTGCGCACGCGCTGCGCCACCGCTTCGATCGCGTGCGACTGGCCCAGCACCCGTTCATGCAGCAGGGCGCCGAGGTTGATCACGGTCTTGATTTCATCCTTGACCATCTTGCCGAGCGGGATGCCGGTCCAGCTGGCGACGATTTCCGCCACCACCAGGCCGTCGACCTGCACCGGGACCATCGGCGTTTCGCCTTGCAGCGTTTTCAGTTCTTCGATCAATTTCGCCAGTTCCTGCGCTTCCTTGCTGTCCTTGGCCGCTTTCCTGGAAGGCTTGGCCGCGTCGTCGGCTGGGGTCTGTTCCGCCGCCGGCGTTGCTTCGAGTTCCGTGCGGGCGGCCTTGATGCGGTCGGTCAGGGCTTTTTCCTTTTCCCAGCGTGCGCTGTGGAGGGCCAGCTCCGCAGTCAGTTTCGTCTGCAATTCGCGCAATTCTTTCAAGCGTTCAGCGTGCTTGCCGCCGGCGTTCGATTCGCGTTCCAGCGAATTCAGCTCAGCCACCAGGCGGTCCAGTTTCTTGACGATGTTTTCGATCAGGGCCGGCGTGGCATTCTGGCCCAACGCAACCTTGGCGCACGCCGTGTCGAGTACGCTGATGGCCTTGTCCGGCAGCTGGCGGCCGCTGATATAGCGATGCGACAGCCGCACTGCTTCGGTGATGGCTTCGTCGAAGACGCGCACGCCAAAGTGTTTTTCCATCAGCGGCGCCATGCCGCGCAGCATGGCGCAAGCCAGTTCTTCGCTCGGTTCCTCGACCTTCACTACCTGGAAACGGCGCGCCAGGGCGGCGTCTTTCTCAAAGTATTTCTTGTATTCGCTCCAGGTGGTGGCGGCGATGGTGCGCAGTTCGCCGCGCGCCAGCGCCGGTTTCAGCAGGTTGGCGGCGTCGTTCTGGCCAGCCTGGCCGCCGGCGCCGATCATGGTGTGGGCTTCGTCGATGAACAGGATGATGGCGTGCGAGCTTTTCTTGACTTCGTCGATCACGCTTTTCAGGCGGTTCTCAAACTCGCCCTTGACGCTGGCGCCGGCCTGCAGCAGGCCCATGTCGAGGGTGTGCAGTTCCACGCCCTGCAGCACGTCGGGCACGTCTTTTTGCGCAATCCGCAGCGCCAGGCCTTCCACCACCGCGGTCTTGCCGACGCCGGCCTCGCCGGTCAGGATCGGGTTGTTTTGCCGGCGCCGCATCAGGATGTCGATGGTCTGGCGGATTTCGGTATCGCGGCCGATAACCGGATCGACCTTGCCTTCGCGCGCGCGCTGCGTCAGGTTGGTGGTGAATTTGTCGAGCGAAGGGGTTTTCGAAGCTTCGCCCTTGGCGGTCAGGTCCTGCACCGGATCGCCGCCCTGGTCTTCCGCCGTGGCGCGGCCGCCGTCCGCGGCTGCGCTTTCCTGCGAGCCTTCGGTCAGTTTTTCCAGGTCGTGCTTGAGGTCGTCCAGCTTGAACTTGATGAACAGCTTGGAGCCGCGGTACGCCAGCTGCACCAGGTCCGGCTCGGTCAGCAGCGCCAGCAGCAGATGGCCGCTGCGGATGCGTCCCGACTGGTTGTCCAGCGAGGCGATCAGCCAGGCGTGTTCAAACAGCTTGGGCAGGTGCGGCGAAAATACCGGGGTGCGTGCGTTGCCGTTCTTGAAGCGGTCGATTTCGCCCTGCAGGTCGCTTTCCAGCGCAGCGAGGCTGATGCCGGATTTGCGCGCAATCACCGCAAAGTCGCTCTTGGGCTGTTCCAGCAAGGCCAGGAACAGATGTTCGATATCCACTTCATATTGGCCACGGCCGACGCAGATGTTTGCTGCACGTTCCGCTGCCAGGCGTGAGGTGTCGTTCAGTTTGCTGATTAAGGTTTTGAGATTGATGCTCATTGAAGCCTTCCCATCCATGCATGGTCAAAGTGAGTGAATTTCGTAACAGACATCGGTGCGGTCGTTTTCTTCCGGTTTGCTGGTGACAAAGGTATCCCAGCCCAGCCGCCCGCTTTCAGGGTCGGAACCGAGGCTGACGCTTTGCACCTGGTCCGCGCGCAAGATCAGCTGTATTTCATATTCCAGGAAGACGCTGGTAAACATCGCCAGTATTTTTTGCAGCCCGACAGCAGCCGCGCCGCCGGGCAAAAAGCTTTCAAATTTCTTTTTGGCTAGCGGGCCGATTTTCAGGCGCATGCGCAGGTCGCGCTGCCATACCCGTTCGCCCACCATCGCCACGCTGCCCAGCAGGGCGTTGGTCGAGCCGAGTACGGTTTGCTGGTCGACCGGCACGTTGTACCAATGGCCGACAAACTGCTCGATCGTGATCGGCACCGAAAAATATTCGCGCAAGACCCGCTGCATGTACGCCGCGGACGGCGGCCGATGCCGGATGGCCGCGGCAAAATGCCCGATCGATTCGTCCAGCAGGCCGGCGCCGTCTTCCGACATGCGGCCGCGCAAAGTGCGGTGGCCAAGGCCGGCGAGCGACATCAGCAGCGGCAGGAAACTGTCCTTGCCGTCGACCTGGTACTTGAATTCCAGCCGGTACTTGCGCCAGGCCTTGAAAAACAGGGCCACGCTGCGGTTCGAGAAAACATCCAGGAAAGCGCGCGGGCCGTGGTCCTTTTCATACAGCTGGTGCGCAGCGATGCGCTCCGAGTAGTGGCTGGGCAGCGTGCCGTTGCTGCCTAAAAAACCGATGAACGCCGGCGTCAGCGCGATGTTGTCGAGCTGGTTGGTCTGCAACGCTTCCAGCAGTTCTTCCACCGATTGCCGGGTCAGCTTGGGCGAAACTTCCAGCGCTTCGATTTCGCTCGGCGGAAAGTTCAGCGACACCGTGTTCTGGAAGCGCAGGAAATCGCTGACCGCTTCCTCATGCGGGACGCCGTTCTGCTTCAGCCACAGCTCCAGCATCATCACCGCCTGGAAGAACTGGAAACGATGCGGCTTGTCGAGCAGGCGCTGGATTACGCTAGGTTCGAATCTCCGCTGCGCGGTAAGCATCGCAGTATCTCCTCACCTGTTCGTTTTGAAGCTATCACCAATTGCGTAAAGCTGTTGGCATGCACATACAGGCCGAGGAAGCGATCCAGGACATTGGCAAATACATGGATGCCGCTGCCCACGAAACCTTCTTCGTCCAGTGTCACCTTGATCTCGATGCCGCGCACCAGCGAGGCGAACGGATTGCCCGGCAGCCAGGCGGTGGCGGCCTTATGCTCGATGCCGACCACGCTGCCGATCTGGCGCTGCGAGATGGCCGACCGCGGCAAATCATACAGGCTCAACGTTTCCTGCAGGGCTTCTAGGCCGCCCTTGGCCAGCGACAGGTGGTTCAGCGCCAGATGCGAAATCAGGCGCCAGTGGGCGCCGCGGCCGCGCTCGAAACGGCAAGGTTCGGAAGGCTTCCTCAGGAAGCTGATGGCGTTCACCAGCGAGCCGCCTTCCAGGAACAGGTCGCCGCCGGCCAGGCCGTACGCCAGCGAGGCGGGCAGGTTGCGGTTGCAGCAGGTCAGCTCGATGCTCAGGGTGTCGGTTTCGATGGCGGCCGGGTCGAAATCGATGTCGACGATGGAAATTTCGGTTTCATAGCCGGGGCTGCGCGCCGCGACCATTTCGTCGCGCCGCATGGCCCAGTAATGGCCTGCCTTGTCCGCGCTTTCGCCGTGGCGCAATGAATAGAACGGGCGGAATTCGGTAATCGATTCGCCTTCCGGCGTTTGCCGCACCAGCTGCACCGAATCGATGGAGTGCACTTCATAGGCATAGGCGCGGCGCGAGTCGCCCACTACCGGGTAATAGGCGCTGGTATGGGTCAGGCGGATCGGATCGCCGCGCTGCTTGAACAGGTTGATGACCGGGGTGCAGCCTAGCAGCAGGTTATTGGTCGACAAGGTGCCCAGCATGCGCGCGGTGTTGGAATCGGCGCGCAGCCCGGACAGCACCAGGTGCAAGGTGAATTTCTTGCAGCCGGCCGGCAGCAGCTTTGTGATTTCGGCAACATCGACGTCAAAGAAATTGAATTTCTCGGGATAGGAGAAATACTCGGTCAGCAGCCGGTAGGCGGGATGCGAACGCGCCGGAAAGTCGATCAGCGATTCGTCTTCTTCAAAACCGACCGGCGTTACCGGGATCTTGCTCATCGCATGCCACCGGCCGCTCTTGCCGACTTCGACGTAGGCGCGCAGGGTGCGCATGAACAAGGTATCGCGCAAGGCGGCGCAGAACGACGGTTCGCCGTCGATGAATACGCGCAGGGTCTTGACGCCGAGTTCGGCGAAACCGGCTTGCTCCGCGGTGCTCTCGAAGGTGATGCCGATGCGCGAGCTGGCGGTAGGCGGCAGCAGCACGGCGTCCGGCGGTTCGATGATGGGATCGAACACCGCGTGCGACAGCAGCACCGGCGCCACCGTGACTTCATAGGTTGTCTTGAATTTGCAGGCCACGCCCTTGACCTGGCGCGTCGTCAGTTCGGTGCCGCGCGGCACCGGCATGGCGGTGGTCAGCTGGGCGGCGGCGACGCTGTAGTCCATGCGCGCGATCGAGCAGGATGGAAACGGCCGCAGGTAATGCGGATACAGCACCTCGAACAGGGCTTCGGTAAATTCGGGGTAATCGTCGTCCAGCCGCTTCGAGGTACGGGCATTGATCAGCGCAAACGACTGGATCATGCGCTCGATGTGCGGATCTTCCGATACCTCGCCTGACATCAGCAGGCGGCCGGCAATCTTCGGGTAGCGCTCGGAAAACTCGCGCGAATAGCGCCTCAGGAAACCGAGCTCGCGCTCGTAATAGGGAAGTAGTTCGTCCACGTTAACCGTCCATCCGCGCCGCGCGGCGTGCTCTGCTGATTGAGTATTGCAAGGTCGAGGGCTGCAGCACGGCGTCGAAGCTCACGGCTTCCTTGGCCGGCCCCACCACCAGCATGGCTGCAATCGCAAAATTCAAGCGGTTGATCGATCCTTCGCGCAGCTCGAGCGAGGCGCGGACATTGCGCAGGCGCGGCTCGTGGCGCGCAATGCCTTGCTCCAGGCACTGGCAGATATAAGCGCGGTCATCCAGGCTGGCCAGGCTCATGCCGGAAAAATCGTTCAAGCCGTAAGTCAGGATCGACTTGCTGCATTCGGGGAAATTCTTCAGCAATTCTTCGGGAATCACGGTGCGGGTATTGAGCATGGCCTCCAGGTCGCGCGCGACCGTGTCTTTCAAGGCATCCATCGACAAACGCACCACCAGGTCGGATTGCGCAGGCGTGCCGTCGCCGCCCATCAGTCGATCAAACAATCCGGGAGTGAAACCTTTCATCGCTTACCATTCAAGAGAAAAAAAGAGCCGCAGCATGCGGCTCTTTTATCGATACAGGAAAATTACACGATTTTGTTGGTCGACAGATCCCAGCCGCCGGAAGTGTTGCCGCCCGAACCGCCGCCGATCTTTTGCTGTGTGTACTTCCATTTGACCTGGGAGTACTTCAGGCTGACGCTTTCGCTCAGCACGTCGCCTTCCTGGACCGATGGCGTGACATCCGAAATCAGCAGGTTGACCAGCTCGATTTCGAAGTACTTGATGCGGTCGCCCTTGCCGTCGGCGCGCAGGAATTCGAACTTG
>Ga0182005_1000187_pt1 | contig 42477 bp, 14 predicted proteins | sample Sormic07211103_1_FD_123021 | JGI IMG/M metagenome (GOLD analysis project Ga0182005, IMG submission 123021) | Rhizosphere microbial communities from Sorghum bicolor, Mead, Nebraska, USA - 072115-103_1 MetaG | ecosystem: Host-associated > Plants > Roots > Rhizosphere | place: USA: Nebraska...
GTTGCGGCAACATTGAGCATCGCTGCCGAGACACAAGTGTTGTTGATGGACAGCGCCGAGCCATGGCTGGCCGCTTACCCAAGCAGCGCTCCGGTCACTCGCGTCACGCCGGATAACCTCGCTTATGTGATCTACACCTCCGGCTCCACCGGCAAGCCCAAAGGCGTGGCCATCGCCCATCGCAACGTGCTGGCGCTGATCGACTGGTCGCAATCGGTGTACAGCCGCGACGACATTCAGGGTGTGCTGGCCTCGACCTCGGTGTGTTTCGACCTGTCGGTGTGGGAGCTGTTTGTCACCCTGGCCAACGGCGGCTCGCTGATCATCGCCCGCAACGCGCTGGAGTTACCGCAATTGCCGGCCCGCGATCAGGTTCGCCTGATCAACACCGTACCGTCGGCGATCAATGCGCTGCACAGTGCCGGGCAGATCCCGCCGAGCGTGCGCATCATCAACCTCGCCGGTGAGCCGTTGAAGCAGTCGCTGGTCGACGCGCTTTATGGGCAGCCGACCGTTGAGCATGTCTACGATCTTTATGGCCCGTCGGAAGACACCACCTATTCCACCTGGACTCGCCGCCAGTCGGGCGGCAGCGCCAACATTGGTCGCCCGCTCAAACACACCGCCAGCTATTTGCTCGATGCCGATCTGCACCCGGTGCCGCAGGGCGTATCGGCCGAGTTGTACCTGGCCGGTGCCGGTATCACCCGGGGTTACCTGGGCCGGCCGGGCATGACCGCCGAGAAGTACGTGCCGAACCCGTTTGCCAGCAACGGCGAGCGTCTGTATCGCACCGGTGACCTGACCCGCTATCAGGCCGATGGTGTGCTCGAGTACCGAGGCCGAATCGATCATCAAGTGAAGATCCGCGGCTTCCGCATTGAACTGGGTGAAATCGAAGCGCGCCTGCTGGAGCAGCCAGCGGTTCGCGAAGTGGCGGTGCTGGCGCAGGAAACCCTGGGCAATCAGCAACTGGTGGCCTACGTGGTCGCTTCACCACTGGAGCTCGATGATCAGCAGTCCCTGCGCGATGAACTCAAGGCACGGCTCAGGGAGTCTTTGCCGGAATTCATGGTCCCGGCGCACCTGCTGTTCCTCGAACAATTGCCGCTGACGCCCAACGGCAAACTCGACCGCAAGGCGTTGCCGACGGTGGAGGGCGGTCATTTGCAGGGGCGTTATGTCGCCCCGCAGAGCGAGCGCGAGCAGCAGGTCGCGGCGATCTGGCAGCACGTACTGCAAGTCGAACGTGTCGGCCTGCTGGATCACTTTTTCGAACTGGGCGGCCACTCGTTGCTGGCCGTCAATGTGGTTTCACGCCTGCAACTGGAACTGGGCCTGAAACTGACCCCACAACTGATTTTTCAACACCCCGTACTCACGGATTTCGTCAGCCGTCTGGCAACCGCAGGTGAGCAGGTCGATACGTTGAAACTGAGCAAGCTGGACGCCCTGCTTGATGAAATGGAGGAAGCTTGATGGATACCAATGTCGCTTTGAAGATCGCCCGGCGCTTCATTACTTTGCCGCTCGACAAGCGCAGGGTCTATCTGCAGAAGATGCTCGAGGAGGGTGTTTCGCCGGCGAACCTGCCGATTCCCGAAACCCAGTCGCAGTTCGATCCGGTGCCGCTGTCCTTTGCCCAGGAACGCCAGTGGTTTCTCTGGCAGATGGACCCCGACAGCGCCGCCTACAACATCCCCAGTGCCATGCAGTTGCAGGGCGAACTCGACATCGCGGCACTCGAGCGGGGTTTCAACGCGCTGATTGCCCGTCATCAAAGCCTGCGCACCACGTTCCGGCAGCAGGATGAGCAAGCGGTGCAAGTGATTCATCCGCACATGAACCTGACCGTCGCCGTGCATGAACTGGATGAACGCCCCGATGCCCTGTCGCCAGAAGCGCAGATTCAAGCGTTCGTCGCCGAACAGGCCGGGCAGCCGTTCGACTTGGTCAACGGGCCGCTGTTGCGCGTCAGCCTGCTGCGCCTTGGTGCGCAGGCGCACGTGCTGACCCTGACCCAGCACCACATCGCCTCGGATGGCGCGTCGATGCGGGTCATGGTCGATGAACTGCTGCAACTGTACGGCGCTTACCGCCAGGGCCAGGAACTCGCTTTGCCGGCGCTGTCGATCCAGTACGCCGACTATGGCATCTGGCAACGGCACTGGATGGAAGCCGGGGAGCGCGAGCGGCAGCTGGAGTATTGGCAGGCGCACTTGGGCAGCGAACATCCGGTGCTGGAGTTGCCCACCGATTACCCGCGTCCGGCGGTGCAGAGCCTGCGTGGTGCTCGTCATGAACTGGCATTGCCGCCGACACTGGGTGAGCGCCTGAGGGCCTTGGCCAAAAGTGAAAATGTCACCCTGTTCATGCTGTTGCTGGCGTCGTTCCAGACCTTGTTGCATCGCTACAGTGGCCAGGCCGAGATTCGCGTCGGCGTGCCCACCGCTAATCGCAACCGGGTCGAGACCGAGCGGCTGATCGGCTTCTTCGTCAACACCCAGGTGCTCAAGACCGAGTTCGACGCTCAGGCCACGTTCAGCACGCTGCTGGCCCAGGTCAAACAGACCGCGATGGCCGCCCAGGCGCATCAGGACCTGCCTTTCGAGCAATTGGTCGAGGCCTTGCAGCCGGAACGCAGCCTGAGCTACAGCCCGCTGTTCCAGGTCATGTACAACCACCAGAGCACCGGCGCCAGCCAAAGCCGCCAGGGCACGGGCGAGTCGGCGCTGACGATCCGCCACTTGCATCAGCCCTCGCGCACCGCGCAATTCGACCTGACCCTGGAAACCTTCGACGGCCCCGAGGGCCTCGGCGCACAGCTGACCTATGCCACCGACCTGTTTGACGGCGCGACCATCGAGCGTCTGGCACGGCATTGGCAAAACCTGTTGGGCAGCATCGTTGCCGATCCGCAGCAGCGTGTAGGCGAACTAGGTCTGCTCGACGAAACCGAACAACAGCAGGTGCTGGTCGACTGGAACCGCAGCGCCGCCGAATACCCGACTGACCGTTGCATTCATCAATTGATCGAAGCCCAGGCGATGCGCACGCCAGAGGCCACGGCGTTGGTGTTCGACGGGCAATCCCTGAGTTATGCACAACTCAATCGCCAGGCCAACCAGTTGGCCCATCGGCTGATCGAACGGGGCGTCGGCCCGGATCAGTTGGTCGGTATCGCCATCGACCGCAGCCTGGAAATGCTGATCGGGCTGTTGGCGATTCTCAAGGCGGGCGGTGCCTACGTGCCGCTGGACCCGCAATACCCTGAAGACCGTCTGGCGCACATGATCGAAGACAGTGGCTTGCAACTGCTGCTGACCCAGGCGCATTTGATCGGGCAATTGCCGATTCCGGCCGGCGTGCAGACCCTGTTGCTCGACCCGCAAGGCGAGCACGCTCGCGGTTACAGCGAGGCCGATCCGCAGGTAGCGCTCAGCGGTGAACACCTGGCGTATGCGATTTACACCTCCGGCTCCACCGGCAAGCCCAAAGGGGTGATGGTGCGCCATCAGGCGCTGGTGAACTTCGTGGTGAGCATGGTCAAGGCGCCGGGCATCGAGGCCCAGGACCGCATGCTGTCGCTGACCACGTTCTCGTTCGATATTTTCGGCCTGGAAATCTACGGCCCGCTGCTCAGCGGTGCCGGTGTGGTGTTGGTGGACAAGCACACCGCCCAGGATCCGCAAGCGCTGCTGGAGATGATCCGGCAACAGCAAGTCACGGTGGTGCAAGCCACGCCGTCGACCTGGCGCATGTTGCTCGACCATGAACAGGCGCCCACCCTCCAGGGTTGTAAATTCCTCTGCGGTGGCGAAGCGCTGGCCGATGACCTGGCCCAACGCATGCTCGGTCTGGCGGGGCAGGTCTGGAACCTTTATGGCCCGACCGAAACCACCATCTGGTCGGCGGCCTGGCAGCTGACCCGCGAGCAGCGCCAGCCGTACCTGGGCAAACCGATTGCCAACACCACGCTGTACATTTTGGGTGATGACCTGGCACCGAACCCGGCGGGCTCGATTGGCGAACTGCTGATCGGCGGCGACGGCCTGGCCCGTGGGTATCACGACCGAGCGGCAATGACCGCCGAGCGCTTCCTGCCCGACCCGTTCGGCAACGGCGCGCGGCTGTACCGTACCGGCGATCTGGCACGCCATCGTCATGACGGCGTGCTCGAATACATGGGGCGTATCGACCATCAAGTGAAGATCCGCGGTTTCCGCATCGAACTGGGTGAAATCGAGGCGCGTTTGCTGGAGCAGCCAGCAGTCCGTGAAGTGGCGGTGCTGGCGCAGGAAGCCCTGGGCAGCCAGCAACTGGTGGCCTATGTGGTCGCGCCGCAACTGGACCTCGATGCCGCCGACGAGCAACTGCGTCTGCGCGATGAACTCAAGGCGCGGCTCAAGGAATGCCTGCCGGAATTCATGGTCCCGGCGCATCTGCTGTTCCTCGCCAACCTACCGCTGACACCTAACGGCAAACTCAATCGCAAGGCGTTGCCAGCGGTGGACGCGAGCCAGTTACAGGCGCGTTATGTCGCCCCACAGAGCGAGCGGCAACAGCAAGTCGCCGCCATCTGGCAGGACGTACTGAAGCTGGACCGCGTGGGCCTGACCGACAACTTCTTCGAGCTGGGCGGGCACTCCCTGCTGGTGACCCAAGTGGTGTCGCGGGTGCGTCGGGTGCTGGGCATTCAGGTGCCGTTGCGCAGCCTGTTCGAGCACAGCACCCTGGAGGATTTCGTCCAGGCGCTGGGCGCCGAGCCGGGCGAACAGTCACCGCCGATGACCCGGGTCGACCGAGACCAACCGCTGGCACTGTCCTTTGCCCAGGAGCGCCAATGGTTCCTGTGGAAAATGGACCCCGACAGCGCCGCCTACAACATCCCGACCGCGCTGCGGATGCGCGGCGCGCTGGACAAAAACGCCCTGCAACGCAGCTTTGAGGCGCTGGTGGAGCGCCACGAAAGTTTGCGCACAGCGTTCGTCGAGGAAGATGGCCGCACCTGGCAGGTGATCCGCCCGCAAGGCCGCATCAGTTTTGTCGAGCAACGTCTGGCTGCCAGCGATGAAGCGAGCATCAAGGCCTTCGTCGAACAGGAGACGCAACGCCCGTTCGATGTGCTCGACGGCTCGTTGGTGCGCTTCGTTCTGCTGCAGGTGGGCGAGCAGGATCACGTGCTGATTCTGACCCTACACCACATCGTCTCCGATGCCTGGTCGTTGCAGGTGATGACCGATGATTTGATGGCCCTGTATGCGGCGCTCAGCCAGGGCCGGCCGGCCGCACTGCCGCCATTGCCGGTGCAGTACGCCGACTACGCGGTGTGGCAGCGTCAATGGATGGCCGCCGGCGAACGGGATCGGCAGTTGGCCTACTGGCGCGAAAAACTCGGCAGCGAACAGCCGCTGCTGGAGCTGCTGGAGCTGCCACTGGATCATCCGCGCCCGGCGCAGCAAAGTTTTCGTGGCGCGCGTCTGCCGATTGCCCTCGACGAATCCCTGAGCAATGCCCTGAAGGCCTTGGCCCGACGGGAAAACGTCACGCTGTTCATGCTGTTGCTCGGCTCGTTCCAGACCTTGCTGCATCGCTACAGCGGCCAGGTCGATATCCGCGTCGGCGTGCCGATTGCCAACCGTAATCGGCTGGAAACCGAGCGTCTGATCGGTTTCTTCGTCAACACCCAGGTGCTGCGCGCCGAGTTCGACGGCCAGCTGACGGGCGCGCAATTGCTGCAACAGGTGAAGCAGACGGCCATGGCGGCGCAGATGCATCAGGACCTGCCGTTCGAGCAACTGGTCGATGCGCTGCAACCGCAACGCAACCTGAGCCATAGCCCGCTGTTCCAGGCGATGTTCAACCATCGCAGCGAAGCGGCCTCAACGCTGGCCGAATCGTTGCCGGGCATCGAGCTGGCAAACCTCAGTTGGGAACACCGCACCGCGCAGTTCGACCTGACCCTGGACACCAGTGATAACCCGCAAGGCCTGCACGCGTCACTGACCTACGCCACTGATTTGTTCGAGCCATCGACCATCGAGCGCATGGGCCGGCACTGGCTGAATCTGTTGCAGGGCCTGGTCGAGGACATCCACCGTCCGGTCGGGCAATTGGCGTTGCTCGATGACCGCGAGCGGCAATTGACGGTCGCCGGTTGGAACGCCACCGCTGTCGACTACCCGTTGCATCGCAGCGTGCAGGCGCTGATCGAAGAGCAGGTCGGTAAAACCCCGCAGGCGTGTGCGCTGGTGTTTGCCGAGCAACGCTTGAGCTACGCCGAACTCAATGGCCGCGCCAACCAACTGGCTCACGTGCTGATCGAGCAGGGCGTCGGCCCGGATGTGCTGGTGGGCATCGCGGTCGAGCGGTCGGTGGAAATGGTCGTGGGCCTGCTGGCGATTCTCAAGGCGGGCGGTGCCTATTTGCCGTTGGACCCGGAATACCCACAGGAACGTTTGGCCTACATGTTTGAAGACAGCGGCATCCAGTTGCTGCTGACCCAGAGCCATTTGCTTGAGCAATTGCCGATTCCGGCCGGCATTCGCAGCCTGGTGCTGGATCAGGACGGCGACTGGCTGGAAGGCCGCAGCGATGCCAACCCTGGCGTTGATCTCGACGGGGAAAACCTTGCCTATGTGATCTACACCTCGGGCTCCACCGGCAAACCCAAAGGCGCGGGCAACCGTCATTCGGCACTGATCAATCGTCTGTGCTGGATGCAACAGGCCTATCGGCTCGACGCCACGGACAGCGTGCTGCAAAAGACCCCGTTCAGTTTCGACGTGTCGGTCTGGGAGTTCTTCTGGCCGCTGCTGACCGGTTCGACCCTGGTGGTGGCCGCGCCGGGTATTCATCGTGATCCGGCGCAGTTGATCGAACTGATCACCGCGCAACGCATCACCACGCTGCACTTCGTACCGTCGATGTTGCAGGCGTTCCTGCAAGACCCTGCGGTGGGCCAGTGCCGCAGCCTGACCCGGATTGTCTGCAGCGGCGAAGCCCTGCCAGTGGACGCGCAGCAGCAAGTGTTTGCCAAGCTGCCGAATGCCGGGCTGTACAACCTCTACGGCCCGACCGAAGCGGCCATCGACGTCACGCACTGGACGTGCGTCGACGAAGGGCGCGACAGCGTGCCGATCGGCCAGCCGATCGCCAACCTGGGCACTTACATTCTCGATCACGAGTTGTCGCCGGTGCCGGTGGGCGTGATTGGTGAGTTGTACCTGGGCGGCGAAGGCCTGGCCCGGGGTTATCACCGTCGTCCATCGCTCACGGCGGATCGCTTCGCGACCAGCCCGTTCGGTGACGGCCAGCGTCTGTACCGCACCGGCGACCTGGCGCGTTATCGCGCCGACGGGGTGATCGAATACGCCGGGCGCATGGACCATCAGGTGAAAATCCGTGGCCTGCGCATCGAATTGGGCGAGATCGAAGCGCGCCTGGCCGAACACGCCGAAGTCCGTGAAACCGTGGTCATCGCCCAGGACGGCACGCTGCTGGTGGCGTATGTGGTGCCGGCCCGTGACGCGTTGCTGCACGCCGACGATGAAACTCGCAACGCCTTGCAGCGCAGTCTCAAGGAACACCTGAGCCAGACATTGCCGGACTACATGGTCCCGCAGCATTGGCTGTGGCTGGAAAAAATGCCGGTCAGCCCCAACGGCAAACTGGAACGCAAGGCGTTGCCCAAGGCCGACACCACGGCCAGCAGCAAGGCTTACACCGCCCCGACCAGCGCTATGGAACAAGCGCTGGTGGAGATCTGGCAAAGCGTGCTGGGTCGGTCGCAGGTGGGAATCAGCGACAACTTCTTCGAGCTGGGCGGCGATTCGATCATCTCGATCCAGGTAGTCAGCCGGGCGCGTCAGGCGGGGATTCATTTCAGCCCCAAAGACCTGTTCCTGCACCAGAACGTGCAAAGCCTCGCGGCGGTGGCGAAGGTCGGCGACAGCGACTTGCGCATCGACCAGGGCCCGGTCACTGGCGATACGCCGTTGCTGCCATTCCAGCAGTTGTTCTTTGAACGCGAGATGGCCGAGCCGCACCACTGGAACCAGTCGGTGCTGCTCAAGTCCGCCAAACCACTGCACGCCGAACACCTGGAGCGGGCGTTGCAGGCGCTGGTCAGCCATCACGACGCGTTGCGTCTGGCCTTCACCCGTCAGGGTAATAAATGGACCGCGCAGCATCGCTCCCTGGCCGAGCAACAGGCGCTCTGGCAACAGTCGCCGCTGCTGTGGACCGCCGACGTTGCTGATGCGGCGGCACTCGAACAGTTGGGCGAACAGGCACAGCGCAGCCTCGAACTGGCGAACGGTAATCTGCTGCGCGCGGTGCTGGCGAACATGGCCGATGGCAGTCAGCGACTGTTGCTGGTGATCCATCACCTGGTGGTCGACGGCGTGTCCTGGCGGATTCTGCTCGAAGACCTGCAACAGGCCTGCGAGCAGTTGCAGGCGGGCCAAACGCTCACATTGCCGGCCAAGACCAGCGCCACCCAGGCCTGGGCGCGACGCTTGCAACAACATGCCGACAGCCCGGCGATGCAGGCTCAGCTGAGGTTCTGGCAAGAGCAGTTGCAGGGTTCACGCAATGACTTGCCCTGCGATCGACCCCAGGGCGAGTTGCACAATCGCCACGCCTTGCATGTGCAGACCCGTCTGGACAAACAGCAGACTCGCCAGCTGTTGCAGGAGGCGCCGGCGGCCTATCGCACGCAGGTCAACGACCTGTTGCTGACGGCGCTGGCGCGGGTGATTGCGGACTGGACGGGTGAAGCCTCGACCCTGATCCAGCTCGAAGGCCACGGTCGCGAGGCGCTGTTCGACGAACTCGATTTGAGCCGCAGCGTGGGTTGGTTCACCAGTCTGTTCCCGGTTCGGCTGACCCCGGCGAGCACGCCGCAAGACTCGATCAAGACGATCAAGGAGCAACTGCGGGCGATCCCCGATAAAGGCCTGGGCTTTGGCGCGCTGCGCTACCTGGGCAACGACAGTACCCGGCAAATGCTGCAAGCCTTGCCCGTGCCGCGCATTACCTTCAACTACCTCGGCCAGTTCGATGCCGGGTTCGGCGACGAGGCGGGCGCACTGTTCACCCCGGCCAGCGAATCGGCGGGCGCGGAGCAAAGTCCGCTGGCACCGCTGGACAACTGGCTGACCCTCAATGGCCGGGTGTATGGCGGCGAATTGAGTATTGGCTGGACGTTCAGCGGGCAGATGTTCGATCCGTCGACCATCGAGCGATTGGCGCAGGCTTATGCGCGGGAACTGGGGCTGTTGATCGAGCACTGCTGTGAGGCTCGGCATCAGGGCCTGACACCGTCGGACTTCCCGCTGGCCGGGTTGACGCAACGCCAGCTTGATTCATTGCCCGTGACGCCACGCCAGGTCGAAGACATTTACCCGCTGTCACCGATGCAGCAAGGCATGCTGTTCCACACCCTCTACGAGCAGCAGGCCGGCGATTACATCAATCAGCTGTGCGTGGATGTCGAAGGCTTGAACGTCGAGCGTTTCCGCGAGGCCTGGCAAGCGGCAATGGATGCGCACGATGTGCTGCGCAGTAGTTTTGTCTGGGACGGCGAGTTCAAGCGTCCGTTGCAGGTGATTCACAAGCAACTGGCCGTGCCGTTCACCTTCCATGACTGGCGCGACCACAGCGATGTGGCCCTGGCGCTCAGCGAACTGGCGGCCGCACAGCGCCAGCAGGGTTTTGACCTTGCCGCCGCACCGTTGCTGAACCTGACGGTGGTGCGTCTCGACACCGCGCGTTTTCACCTGATCTACACCAGCCATCACATCTTGATGGACGGCTGGAGCAATTCGCAGCTGCTCGGGGAAGTGCTGCAACGCTACAGCGGCCAGGTGCCGGCGAACACGGCGGGGCGTTATCGCGACTACATCGAATGGCTGACGCAACAGGACGCGCAGGTCACCGAAGGTTTCTGGAAAGGCCAGTTGGCCGGGTTCGATGAGCCGACCCGGTTGGCCAAAGCGCTGGTGTGGACCGGCAGCGAAGCGGCCAACGCCGCCCAGGGCGAGCATTTCCTGACCCTGGACCTGGCGCAGACCGCCGGGCTCAACACGTTTGCACGGGAACAGAAAGTCACCCTCAACACCCTGGTGCAAGCCGCCTGGTTGCTGCTGTTGCAACGCTATACCGGGCTGGACACAGTCAGCTTCGGTGCCACGGTGTCCGGACGTCCGGCGCAATTGGCCGGGGTCGAACAGCAGATCGGCCTGTTCATCAACACCTTGCCGGTGGTCGCCAGCCCACGGGCCGAACAGCCGTTGGCGCAGTGGTTGCAACAGGTGCAGGCGCAGAACCTGGCCTTGCGTGAGCAAGAACACACCGCGCTGTTCGACATCCAGCGTTGGGCCGGGCAGGGCGGCGAAGCCCTGTTCGACAACATTCTGGTGTTCGAGAACTACCCGATCTCCGAAGCCCTGCAACAGGGCGCACCGCAAGATCTGCGCTTCGGCGAAGTGGGTAACTTCGAGCAAACCAATTACCCGTTGACCCTGTCGGTAAACCTCGGCGCTGAGTTGTCGTTTCAACTGAGTTTCGATCGTCAGCAGTTCGATGACGCCGCGATTGAACAACTGGCCGGGCATCTCGCGCACCTGCTGTTGCAGATGGTCGAGGCACCTGCCGCCAGTGCCGTGGGCGATCTGGCCCTGGTCTCGACCGCTGTGCGCGAGCCGCTGGCGCTGCCGGTCGATGACGTGTGCGTGCAGCGTTTGTTTGAACGGCAAGCCGAACGCACGCCGCACGCGCTGGCGTTGATTTTCGACGAGCAACGCCTGAGTTATGCCCAGCTCAATGCCCAGGCCAACCAATTGGCCCGCGTGCTGCTGCAACACGGCGTCGGCCCCGAAGTGCTGGTGGGCATTGCGGTCGAGCGTTCGACGCAGATGATCATTAGCCTGCTGGCGGTGCTCAAGGCCGGTGGCGCCTACGTGCCGCTGGACCCGGAGTACCCGGCCGAGCGACTGGGCGCGATGATCGAGGACAGTGGTCTGCGTGTGCTGTTGACCCAAAGCCACCTCGTGCCGAAGTTGCCAGAAGCTGCGGGTGTGACCGTCCTGAGCCTGGATCAACTGGATTACCCGACCCGGACCGACAATCTGCCGCAGCGCAGCGGCCCGCAAAACCTGGCGTATGTGATGTTCACCTCGGGCTCCACCGGGCGCCCGAAAGGCGTTGGCATCACTCAATCGGCGCTGACCCGTCATGCCCGGGTGGCCCTGGATTTCCTCGGCCTCACGCCGCAGGACCGCTCGCTGCAATTTGCCACGTTCAACTTCGATGCCTTTGTCGAGCAGCTTTACCCGGCACTGATTTGCGGTGCCTCGGTGGTGCTGCGCGGGCCGGATATCTGGGACAGCGAGACCTGGTATCGCGAATTGCGCGACAAGCAGTTCAGCGTCAGCGACCTGACCACTGCCTACTGGAATATGTTGGCCAAGGACCTCGCGGCGGCGGGTTATCGTGACTATGGTGCGTTGCGCCAGGTGATCGTCGGTGGCGAAGCCATGCCGCCGGAAGGTGTTGCCGCCTGGGGCCAGGCCGGGCTGGGCCATGTGCGCCTGCTGAACACCTACGGCCCGACCGAAGCCACGGTCAGCGCCACGCTGTTCGATTGCAGCGACTACGTGTCCGGCCGCGACCCGTTGCCGGTGACCATGCCGATTGGCCGGGCGTTGGGCGGCCGGGCGATTCATGTACTCGACACCCTGGGCCAACCGGCGCCGGCCGGTGTGGTCGGTGAACTGGTGATTGGCGGTGAGCTGCTCGCACGGGGCTACTTCCAACGCCCGGAATTGACCGCCGAGCGCTTCATTCCCGACCCGTTCGATCCACTGGGTGGTGGCCGCGTGTACCGTACCGGCGACCTCGCGCGTTATCGCGCCGACGGCGTGATTGAGTACGTCGGGCGGGTCGATCATCAAGTGAAGATTCGTGGATTGCGCATCGAGCTCGGTGAAATAGAAACCCATCTGCTGCGGGTTCCTGCGGTGCGTCAGGCACTGGTGGTGGCGCAACCGGGCGCCATCGGTCAGCAATTGGTGGCGTACGTGGTGTTCGACGATCCGGCGCAAGCCAGCGCCGATTCATCCACGCTGGCGGCGTTGCGCGGTGACATCAAGGCACGCTTGAAGGCCAGCCTGCCGGATTACATGGTTCCGGCCCATGTGCTGTTCCTCGAAGGCCTGCCCCTGAGCCCGAATGGCAAGATCGATCGCAAGGCCTTGCCGGGCGTCGATGCCAATCTGGCGGCGTTGGACTATGTCGCGCCTGAAGGTGCACTGGAACAGCAGATCGCTACGGTCTGGCAGGACGTGCTGGAACTGCAACAGGTCGGCCGCGACGATCACTTTTTCGAACTGGGCGGGCATTCCCTGCTCGCCACGCAAGCGGTCTCGCGCCTGCGCAAACTCACGGCCTGTACGTTGAGCCTGCGCGACCTGTTCGGCCATCCGCGACTCAAGGACCTCGCGGCGTGGATCGCGCGGCAGCAGGGCACACCTGAGCCGAACGGCCACGGTGTGGTGCTCAAGGCCCATGGCACCCGGCACAGCGCACCGTTGTCGCTGGTGCAGCGTCGCTTGTGGATCGCCGAGCAATTGTCCGGCGGCACCGCGGCCTATGGCATGCCGATGGCCTCGCGTTTGCGTGGTGAGTTGTCGGTGGAACGGCTGATCAGCAGTTTCGCCGAGGTGGTGCGCCGCCATGAAGTGCTGCGTACCGCGTATACCCAGGACGATGAAGGTGACCCGATTGCCGTGATCGCCGAGCAGGTTGAACTGGATTTCCCGGTGATCGATTTGTCCGCTCTGTCCCGCAGTGCCCAGGAAGAATGGGTGGCGCAAGCAGCACTGGAAAACGCGCGCACCCCGATTGATATGGAACACGCACCGCTGTTGCGTGGACGGATCCTGCACCTGGGGCCGACCGAGCATGTGATGCTTTATGCGATGCACCACATCATTTCCGATGGTTGGTCGATGGGCTTGCTGGTCAACGAACTGGTGCAGATTTACCACCGCACCAAGGCCGGTGACCTGACCCCGTTGCCGGCGCTGGAGGTGCAGTATTCCGACTTCGCGCTGTGGCAGCAGGAACTGGAACAGCAAGGCGTGCTGGCGCGCCAGGCCGAGTACTGGAAAGCGCGGCTCGCGGGCTATGACGGGCATCTGAAGTTGCCATCGGACAACCCCCGTGGCTTGACACCGTCCTATGCGGGTGACTCGGTGCAGTTCCAGCTCACCACGCCACTCAGCACGGCCTTGCGCCAGTTGTCGATGGACGCGGGCGTCACGCTGTACAGCACGCTGCTGGCCTCGTTCCAGGTGTTGTTGCACCAGATCAGCGGCGTTGCGGATGTGTTGGTCGGCGCCGACGTGGCCGGGCGTGAACAGCCGGAGCTTGAACGGTTGATCGGCTTCTTCGTCAACGTCTTGCCGTTGCGTTCGCAGTTCGACGCCACCACGCCGTTCGCCCGATTCCTGGGCCAGACCCAGGAATCCCTGCTCAGTGCCCTGGAGCATCAGGACCTGCCGTTCGACATGATCGTCGACGCCTCGGACGTGCCGCGGCACAAGGGCATGAACCCGCTGGTGCAAGTGTTGTTCGTGATGAACAACCTGCCGGGACGCACCCAGGCCATCGGCGGTTTGAGCGTGGAATCGCTGCCGGCGCTGGAGACCCATTCTAAATTCGACATGGCGTTGTTCGTTGACGATGAAGCAGGGCAATTGCTGGGTAATTGGCAATTCGCCACAACCTTGTTCGGACACGAGCGCATCCAGCACCTGGTGAAGGCCTGGATAGCCCTGTTGGAACAGATCGTCGCTGATCAGGACATTCAATTGGGAGCTATCAGCATGCCAGTCGACAATTTAGCGGTGGCCGCCAAGCCTGCCGTCCCCGGACCCAAGGCCGACAAACTCGGTAAGTTCCTCAAGCGTGGCGCCGCCCCGGCGGCCAAGGCCCGACCGGCGCCAATACGCGAATCGCTGATCGCCGCGCCACAGCCGTTCCCGCTGCTGCTGGAACCGAACGAGCCGCACCTGGACTTGATCGAGTGGATCAACAACAACCGGCCGCTGATCGAAGAAAAACTCGCCAGGCATGCCGGGATTCTGTTCCGTGGTTTCGAACTGGATGGCATTCAAGGCTTCGAGGCGTTTGCCGAAGCGATCCAGCCAGGGCTTTACGGCCAGTACGGCGATCTGCCGAAGAAAGAGGGCGGCAAGAACACCTACCGCTCCACGCCGTACCCGGAACGCAAGATGATCCTGTTCCATAACGAGAGCTCCCATCAGGATCGCTGGCCGCGCAAGCAGATGTTCTATTGCGAGCAAGCCGCGTCCATTGGCGGTGCGACTCCAGTGGTGGATTGCCGGTTGATGTACGAAAAACTGCCGGCGGACCTGCGGGACAAGTTCGAGGAAAAAGGCCTGCTTTACGTGCGCACCTTCACCGACAACCTCGACGTGTCCTGGCAGCATTTCTTCAAGACTGAAGACCGTGCTGAGGTGGAGGCCCGTTGCCGGGCCGGTGGCATCGAATGGCGCTGGCTCGACAACAACGAATTGCAAACCCGCACCCCAGGGCCGGCCATCATTCGTCACCCGGTGACCGGCGCCAAATCGTTCTTCAACCAGGTGCAACTGCATCACATCTATTGGCTGGAGCCGGACGTGCGGGAAGACCTGTTGTCGATGTTCGGCCTGGACCGCTTGCCGCGCCACGTGTTCTACGGCGACGGCACGCCGATCGAAGACGAAGTGATGCAACGCATCGGTGACTTGTACGAAGAATGCGCGGTGCGTTTCGACTGGCAAAAAGGCGACGCCATCCTGCTCGACAACATGCTGGTGGCCCATGCCCGTGATCCGTTCGAAGGCCCGCGCAAGATTGTCGTGGCCATGGGCGATATGTTCGACCGCAGCGCCCTTGAACGCGAAATGAACACCGAGGAAACCGGAGCATGAACGAGGTATCGATGGACCAGCAGGACCTGGGTTACGCCTTGACGCCTGAACAGCAACGGTGGCTGGAGCAGTTGCCCAAGGCCCCGGCCTGTGGTGATGCGCTGCATTTCCTGGAGGTCGAGATCAGCGGCGCCCTCGATCCGCAGCGGGTGCAAAACGCACTGGATCGCTTGCTGGCGCAACAGCCGATGCTGATTGCGCGGCTGGGCAAGGCGCCGGGATTCCATGGTGTCCGACAGTTCGTCGGGGGGGCGGAGCGCTTCCCGCTGAGCGTGCAGGCGCGGGTCGATACCCCGGCCGGTATTCAGGCTCAGCTCAGCGAATGGGCGGAACGTGCTTTTGTCGTCGGTGAATCCGAAGGCGCGCAAGCGGTGCTCTATCGCCTGGCCGATGATCAATGGAAATTGGTCTTGGGCCTGGCCCGGCACAGCCTCGATCAAAGCGGCGTGCGGTTGCTGTATCAGCAATTGGTGCGGGCCTATGGGCAACAGTCGGCGGCGGACGACGAAGAGACCGGTGAATTCACCCAGTACCTGGAATGGCGCAGTGAAGTGGTGCTCGACGAAGACGCGGCCGGCGCACGTACTTACTGGCAGGAACACCTGCAAGGCGCCGATCCCGATTTGAGTACTCCGTGGCTGGCCTATCGCAACGGGAATCCTGGATTGTCGTCGGCCACTGAATCGCTGGCGCTCACGCTCGATCCGGCACTGCGCAGCGGTTTGCAGCAAGTGGTCGGGGCGTTGGAGCAATCGCCGAGTGTGGTGCTGCAAGCGGCCTGGTGGCTGTTGCTGGGTCGGCTCAGCGGGCATCAACAGGTGCTGGTCGGGGTGCGGCATGACAGTCGCGAAGATTACCAATACTTCAGTAATGCCGTGGGCGTGTTCGAGAAAACCCTGCCGCTGAACCTGTCACTGACGGCGAATGCAGCATTCAGCACTTGGGTGGCGGAGTTGGCGGCGCGCCTGGATGAGCACCGTACGTGGCAGGAATACTGGTCGCCTGAACTGGCGCCGACGGCGGCTCGCCCGGCCTATTGTTTTGCCGTGTGCCGGGCCATGCAAGCCGCGACGTCCGCTGATCTGCAATGGACTCCGCGTTTGGCGGTGCGCGAAGCACGGTTTGAATTAATGCTTGAACTGGAAACGGACGAGGCGGGCAGCGCCCACGGGTTCCACCTGCATTACACCCCGTCCCGTTACTCGGTTCAGGCGATGGAAGGGTTGCTGGAGCAGCTGCGCGTATTGCTCGAAAACATCGTTGCCAATCTTCACGCCGAACTCGGTCAACTGAACGTGTTGGGAGCCGCCGAACAACAGCGCTTGCTGTCGATAAACCCGCCAGCGCGAGCACGGGTCGATAGCCGGTTCTTGCCGCAGCGCATTGCCGACTGGGCCCGGACCACGCCGCAAGCCATCGCCTTGACTGACGGCGATCGACGCCTGAGTTACGGGCAGTTGCAGACGAAGGTCGAGGTGTTGGCCCAGGCATTAAAAGCCCAGGGCATGGCGCCGGGGGCTATCGTCGCGCTGGCCTTGCCACGCTCGGCGGAGCTGGTGATCGCCATGCTCGCGGCGTGGCGCATCGGCGCCGCGTACCTGCCGCTGGACCCGCAATGGCCGCAAGCCCGTCAAGCCTTGATGCTGGAACAGGCCGGCGCTGCGTTGCTGCTGGTCGACGCCGGGCACATCGCGCAATGGCACGATTATCCGTTGCCTCTGGCGACCGTGGATCGTGTGCTGCAATCGGCCCCGGCGAGCACGTCGGCCATCACCCACGATACACAGGGCGATCAGGCGGCGTATGTGCTGTTCACCTCCGGCTCCACCGGTATGCCGAAAGGCGTGGTCATCGAGCATAGGCAATTACTTAATTACACCGCTCACGTCAGCCAGGCCCTGGGGCTGGATCAATGCCAGCAGTTCGGCTTCACCTCCACGGTGGCGGCGGACCTGGGCAACACGGCGCTGTTCGGCGCCTTGTTCAACGGCGCCGCACTGCATGTGGCCAGCGATGAGCAAATGCAGGACGGCAATTTGTTTGCCGACTTCCTGCAACGGCAAGCCATCGATTGCCTGAAGATCGTTCCGTCGCACCTGGCCGCGCTGCTCGACAGCGAACGCGCGCAACTGCCGCGCACGCTGGTGCTGGGTGGCGAGCCGATTGCCCAGGCATTGGTGCAACGGATCGCCGGTTTGCGCAGTGATTGCCGGGTGTTCAATCACTACGGCCCGACCGAGGCCACGGTCGGCGTGCTGGTTCATCCGCTGGATCTGGAGGCGGCGGTGCCTGACGCCGGCGTTCTGTCCCGGGTGTTGGGCAACAATCAGGTGTTTGTACTCGACGATAACCGGCAACTGGCGCCGGTCGGTGTGCTGGGCGAGTTGTACCTTGGCGGCGCGCAGTTGTGTCGCGGCTACGTGAATGTCGAGGCCGATTCGCAAGTGTTCATCCAGAGCCCGTTCAATCCGCAGGAGCGCCTGTACCGCACCGGCGACCTGGCCCGCTATCGCCCGGATCTGGCGATTGCGTTGCACGGTCGGCGCGATCAGCAAATCAAGGTACGGGGTTTCCGTATCGAACTGGCAGAGATCGAAGCCGAGTTACTGCGTGTGCCGCAGGTCGCGCAAGCACTGGTGTTGCCGGGGCCGTCCGCGCAAGACGGGATGCTCGCGTTCATCGTGCCGCATCAGGCGCCTTCGGCGACTTTGCTCGATGCCGTTCGCGACGAACTGGCGCTGCGTCTGCCCAGTGTGATGCTGCCGCAGCACTTGCAGTTGATCGACAGCTTCCCGCGACTGGCCAACGGCAAGGTTGACCGCAAGGCCTTGCAACAACTCGCGTCCACCTCGGCTGACGATGAAGGCATGCAACCCCGCGATGCTCTTGAGCAATTGCTGGTGACGCGCATGGCGCAGTTACTGGGGGTTGAGCGTCTGGGCATCGACCGGGACTTTTTCGCCGCTGGGGGCCATTCCTTGCTGGTGATCAAACTGGTGGCCGGCATTCGCAAGTTGTTGCAGTGCGAAATCCAGCCGGGCGTGGTGTTTGACCATCCGACCGTGGCGGGGCTGGCGGCGGCGTTGCGCTCCCGGGAAAGCAGTCCGGGTCAGTTGGAGAAAATCGCCCAGGCGCGGTTGCGTCTGGACAACATGAGCCCCGAAGAAAAAGCGTTGCTCACCGAAAAAGCCCGGCACCTGCAAAACGCCAAGGCTGCACAAAACGGTTGAAGTAGCAGAAAAAAAAGGCCGACGCCCAACGCGTCGGCCTTTTTTTTAAGTTTTTGCGCAAATGATAAATAAACTCATTCCGGTTTTTGCGTGGTGCTGCGTCTTACCTACGTAAGCAGATAAATCGAGCCGGGCAGGGTAGCCACTGGGCTCAGGTTTTCCCAGCCGTACACATTTTTACCGCTGCCCGGACAAACGATCGAGCCCGGGGAGGGGCCGGTCATCAACTTGCGACACGTTGCCCGAGAGGCAGCCGATCCAGGTGGTTCACAGGTCCAGGCAGCGGCAGGGCACTCGGTTGCCCATGGATCCTATCCATTTCAACTAAAAAATAGAGAGCACGATGTCAGCAATTCATGAGTTGAAACCTCTGTTCAAGGCTTTGGTCATTGCCCGAACCCTGCGCTCGCGTCGCTCGTTGGCCGGCCTGGGCATGGCTTGCCTGCTGCCGCTCAGCGCGCAGGTCCACGCGGAAGACTTCACCCTCGACATTCCTGCCCAGCCTTTGCCCCAGGCGTTGCAGGCGTTTGGCACGCAGACCAATCAGCAGGTGATCTACAGCGCCGATGATATGACCGGCCTGCGCAGCACACGCGTCAGCGGCAAGTTGAGCAGCGAAGCGGCGATTGCCCAATTGCTCAAGGGCACGGGCGTGCACTACAGCTTTGAAGGCAACACGCTGATGCTGGTACGCGGCAGTTCGACCGAGGGTCTGGAACTGGGCGCCACCACCATCAACGCGCACCAGGTGGGCGCGACCACCGAAGGTTCGAATTCCTACACCTCGAATGCCGTGACCATCGGCAAGGGCACCCACACCCTCAAGGAAATCCCGCAGTCGGTCACGGTGATGACCCGCAAGCAAATGGATGATCAGGATATCGTCGATCTCAAGGACGCCGCCAACAAGACCACCGGACTGGTCGGTGCCCAAGGCGTCGGCAGAGGTTTGATCCTCTCTTCGCGCGGTTTCCAGATCGATGACTGGCAGTACGACGGTGTGCCGATCCCGCGCAACACTTACGCGCTGGGCAACTGGGCCACGCAGGACTTGATTTTCTTCGACCGCATGGAAGTGCTGCGTGGTGCGTCGGGCTTGCTGCAAGGCACCGGCAGCCCGGGTGGCGCGGTCAACCTGGTGCGCAAGCGCGGTCAGGCCACACCGACCGTGACCCTGACCGGCAAGGCTGGCTCCTGGGATCACTACGGTCTGCAACTGGACGCGGGCGGGCCGTTGAACCAGAACGGCACCATTCGTGGACGTTTCGTGGCCGACCAGGACGACACCCACACATTCGTTGATTCCGAATGGTACAAGACCACCTCGCTGTACGGCGCGCTGGACTTCGATCTGAGCGAAGCCACCACCGTGGGCGTGGCGGTCAGCCAGTCCGACGGCGAATCGCGCGCGAATGTCCGCGGCTTCCCGCGTTACTCCGACAGTAAACCCATCGACCTGCCGCGCAGCACGTACACCGGGGCGAAGTGGAACCATTCGGATATCGACGTCACCACGCTCTACACCGATCTGGAACATCGTTTCAACGACGACTGGGCCTTCAAGATCGGCGCCGTGCGCATGACGGAAACCAACAAGGCGAAGAACCAGCGGGTGCAATCCACCGGCGATGGCATCAATCCCGATGGCAGTGGCGTGCAATACGCTGACTTCGTGACGGACATGGACTCCACCAAAGTCGCGCTGGACATGAACCTCACCGGCAAGTTCGAAGCCTTGTCCATGCCGCAGGAAATCATGGTGGGCGGCAACTATTCCAAATACACCTCGGACGACAAATACGCCCGAACCTTCAATGACAGCTCCGACAACATCTTCGACATTGATCACAACCGTCCGGAGATCAGCTACGAAGGCTTGATCAATAGCCCCGGTGGCCGTGGGACTCCCAGCCAATACGACATCCGGCAGAAAGGCCTGTACGGCAGCTGGAGGGTCAAGCCTGTTGAAGACCTGACCCTGGTGCTCGGCTCGCGGGTCAGTTGGTACGACTACAATTACAAGTCTTCGACCCAGACCGCGAGCGGCATTACAGAAGATCCAAAAAGCACCGCCACTGAAACCGGAGAAGTCACGCCCTATGCCGGTATCGTCTATGACCTGAGCCGCGAATGGGCGGTCTACGCCAGTTACACCGACGTATATACACCGCAGACCGAACGCGATACCGCCGGCGCGGTACTCAAACCGATTATCGGCAGTAACTACGAGATTGGTCTCAAGGGCGAGTTGATGGATGGCCGGATCAATACCTCCGTGGCCCTGTTCCGTTACGACCAGGAAAACCGTGCCGTTCTCGATACGCAGGGTGCGCAAACCTGCGACGGTTGGTTCTGCTCGACGGCATCGGGCAAAGTGCGCAGCCAGGGTCTGGACGCCGAAATCAGCGGCGAAGTGATCGACAATCTGCAACTGTTTGCCGGCTACACCTACAACACCACCAAATACCTCGACGACCCTGACAACGAAGGCAAAATCTTCAGCTGGTGGACGCCTAAACACATGCTGCGTGTGTGGGGCAATTATCAGTTGAGCGGCGACTGGAGCCGTGTGAGTACAGGCCTGGGCTTTACCGCACAAACCCACACGATAGGTTTCGACCACTCCGTCAACGTTCCGGGTTACACCGTGTGGAATGCCCGCGTCGGTTACCAGCTCACCCCGGAAATCGAGCTGGCGATGAATGCCAACAACCTGTTTGACAAGACCTACTTCGCAGCGGCCTACAACCAGATCAACGGCAACAACAACTACGGTGATCCACGCAACGTGATGTTCAGCGTGAAATACACACCGCAGTTCTGAGTCCTTTGCACTAGCGTCAATGTCCCGGCCCGCGCCCTTTTACCAGGGGCGCGGGCTAATCTTGTAGCAGCTGCCGAGCAGCGCGAGGCTGCGTTCGGCTGCGCAGCAGTCGTAGACCCTAAATGCACGGTGTATCTGACAGACTGCAGTGCCTGATTTTACGACTGCTTCGCAGCCTCGCGCTGCTCGGCAGCTGCTACGGTATTGCCGGAAGTACAAACAAAAACGCAGAAGCCATGGCTTCTGCGTTTTTTTTGCCGTCGCTCGGTCAGCTACATGACTCGCCCGCGCTGCCGAGGAACACTTCGGTAAACGACTCCAGTAGCGACTCGGTGTAGATCATGCTGCGGTGCGGCAGTGGTGAGTGGATCGAGGTGTGCAATTGGCCTGTCACGTTGTGGGCCCTGAGCAGTTGTTCCGAATACAGCACTTGCTCCAGGGTTTTATGCGACAGCGACCACCAGCAACTGGCCTTGACCTTGAGCAGCGGCAGCGAGAAGGCATTGAACGCGTCCACCAGGCGATCGTGAATCGCATAGGCCTGGGCGTTCATGACTTCCTGCTTGATGCCTTCCAGGGTCGCGATCATCTCTTGCTCGCCGGTGGCCGTCTGTTCGCTGGCCCAGCGATAGAAGGTCTTGAGGTCGGCCGTCGGGTTCCGGGCGATGAAGCTCGCCGCCGCCGGTTCCAGATGCGCGAACATCAGGTTGAAGACTTCGAGTGCTGCCAGCAGTTCGTTTTCCGCGCTGAGGTGGTTCGGGTTGTCTTCTTCCAGAGGCTTGCGCGGCAGGTCGGCGGGCAAGGCATGTTCGGGCAATGTGCTGTCGACGAGGCCGAGGAAGGTCACTTCCTTGCCCTGGCGCTCCAGGTGGGCGGCGACGTCCATGGCAATCGCGCCCCCCAATGACCAGCCCATCAATCGGTAAGGGCCGTGTGGCTGCTTCTCGACGATCTGTGCGCTGTAGTCGGCAATCATCTCGGCCCATGTCTGAGCGTTCGAGTCTTTGTCGGCAAAGCCCTTGTGCATCACGCCGAAGGTCCGGGCATGGGCACTGAGTTTTTTCGCCAGCGGCTGATAACAGAACACGATACCGCCGCTGGGGTGCAGGCAGAACAGCGGCGGCGCCGACGCTGTCGAGGCGTTGAGTTCGACCACGCATTGCACATGCTGCTGATGCTCCAGGGCGATGAATCTGGCCAGTGCCTGGACATTGGGGTGAGCCAGCATGTGTTGCAGCGCCAGTTTGATGCCCAGGCGCGCGTTTAGGGTCGAGATGAATTGAATGGCCAGAATCGAGTGGCCACCGAGTTCGAAAAAGTTGTCGTCCAGGCTGACACGCTCGACCTGCAATGCTTCTTGCCAGAGTTCGGCGAGCGCCTTTTCCAGGGGCGTTTCGGGAGCAATGAAGTGGCGCTGCGTCTGGCTGAGGTCGGGCTGCGGCAGGGCCTTGCGGTCGAGCTTGCCGTTGGGGCTCAACGGCATGGCGGCCAGTACCAGCAGATGGCTGGGCACCATGTAGTCCGGCAGATTGGCCTTGAGCTCAGCCTTGAGGGTTTCGCGCAGGTCGAGTTGTTGCTGTTCGCTCAGCGAGTCGCTTTGGGCCACGACATAGCCGACCAGTTGCAAACCCACCGCGCCTTCCCGGGCAACCACCAACGCCTCGCGGACCTGCGGCGATCGCAGCAGGCATGACTCGATTTCCCCGAGTTCGATGCGGAAGCCGCGAATCTTCACCTGGTGATCCAGCCGGCCTGCATACTCGATCACACCGTCGGCGCGATAGCGCGCCAGATCGCCGGTGCGGTAGAGACGACCGCCGCCCTGAACATCGAACGGGTCGGGGATGAAGCGCTCGGCCGTGAGCTCAGGTCGCTTGAAGTAGCCGCGTGCGAGCAGGTCGCCGGCAATCATCAGTTCACCGACGACACCTACTGGCACTGGCTGGCCGCCGGCATCGAGCAGGTAAATCGCCCGTCCGGCCAGAGGCTGGCCGATCGGCATGCTTTTGGGCAGGGCGATATGCCCTGTCACGTAGTCGCTGCAATCAAGCACCGTGGCGCTGACTGTCGTTTCCGTCGGCCCGTAGGTGTTCAGCAGCTTCACGTGCCCGAGCCCGGCCTTGCCCCAGGCCGCAACGCCCTCCGGTGGCATCGCTTCGCCACCGACGATCACTTGCCGCAGTGCACCGTAGTCGCGCTGACCGGCAGCGGCGAAGTCCTTGGCCAGCATGTTCCAGTAGGTGGTGGTCAGGTCGCTGACGCTGAACTGTTTGTCGAGCAGTTCGCGGTACCAGGTTTCACTGTCCCAGATATCCGGCCCGCGCAGCACCACCGAGGCGCCGCAGATCAACGCCGGGTAAAGCTGCTCGACAAAGGCATCGAAGTTGAACGTGGCGAACTGCAGGGACCGGTCCTGTGCGCTCAGGCCGAGAAACTCCAGCGCCACCTGGGCGTGACGGGTCAACGCCGCCTGGGTGATGCCGACCCCTTTGGGGCGACCGGTAGAGCCGGACGTGAACATCACATAGGCGAGGTTTTGGCCGGTGGTGCGGCAGGGCGGGTCAAGTGCGGGCAGCGTCCCCCGGACATCGATGTCGTCGACGCAGCGTCGCTGGACGCCGGGCATCGATGGCAGCCGATCAAGCAGCGAACGCTGGCTCAGCAACACGCTCAGGCCACTGTCTTCGATCATCCAGGCCAGGCGTTCCTGCGGATAATCGGGGTCCAGCGGGACATAGGCGCCGCCGGCCTTGAGCACCGCCAGCAGGCTGACAATCATCTGCGCCGAACGCTCCACGGCAATGCCCACCAGCACCTCGGGGCCGACCCCGCATTCAATCAGGGTGTGGGCCAGGCCGTTGGCCGCATGGTTGAGCTGCGCATAACTGAGCTCAAGGTCGTTGAAGATCAGGGCCACCGAGTCGGGGGTTGCCAGCGCCTGGCGTTCGAACAATTGATGCACGCCGTCCTCAGGCATCGCCGACGCGGGCGGATTCCACTGCTGCAACTGAACCTGGCGTTCGTCGCTTGCCAGCAACGGCAATTCGCCGAGCGCACGCAGCGGATCTTCCGTGAGTGCATGGAGCAGGTTCAGCCAGTGCCGGGCCAGGCGTTCGAGGGTGGCAGGGGCGTAGAGGTCCTGGCTGTATTCGAGACTCGCGTGGATGCCCTCGAGCGAATAGCCGACGTCCAGGGACAGATCGAATTTGGCCTGGCCGGGACCCGCGCCGAGGAACTCCAGCGCCAGCCCGTCCAGGTCGATCCGGTCCGGTTGCCCGGCTTCGGTGCGCCAGTTGAACAGCACCTGGAACAGCGGATTGGCGTGTTCGCTGGCGTGCAATTGCAATGCGTCGAAACTCAATTCCAACGGGTAATCGCCATGGTCCAGCGCCGCCAGCGATTCGCGCCGCAGCCGCTGGAGAAAGTCTGCGCAGGACAGCAGCGGATCAATGCGCGCCCGGTACACCTGGGCGCTGACGAAAAAGCCGACCAGGTTCTGGGTTTCGCTGCGATTGCGGGTGGCGTTGGGTACGCCGACGGTAAAGTCGTATTGGCCACTGTAGCGGCTCAATAACAATTGCCAGGCCCCGAGGGCCACGACGAAAGGCGTCAGTTTTTGCTGCTGGCAGAAGCGGTTCAGGGCTTGCGCGAGGGGGGCGGGCACACTGAAGTCATACTGCCCGGCGGGGTGGCTGTGCCGGGCATTTCGTGGGAAGTCCACCGGCAGATCGAGGGCCGGCAATGTTTGCCCCAGATACTCTTGCCAGTATTCGGCGCTGCTGGCGCAGATTGCACTGTGCAGGTATTCGCCGCGCTGCCAGGCGGCGTAGTCGGCGTACTGGATGGCCGGGCGTGGCAAGGGTGATGTATCGCTGCTGCCGGCCTGGGCAAAGGCCCGTGTCAGGTCTTGCATCAGAATGGCATTGGACCAGGCATCGGAAACGATGTGGTGCATGTTCATCAGCAACAGATGCTCGTCGACCGAAATCTGCAGCAGTGTCGCCCGCATCAGCGGCGCCTGGCGCAGATCGAACGGCGTGCCGGCCTGGGCCTCGATACGTAGCGCGATCCGGTTGGCGCGGGCTTCGTCCGACAGGCCCGACAGGTCTTCATGGCCGAGCACCAGTGTTGCCTGCGCATCGACCACCTGCATGGCGCAACCATCGATTTCGACGAAGGCACTGCGCAAAATATCGTGACGCTCAAGCACCTTGTTCAGGGCTGTTTCCAGCCTCCGGGGCGCCAGGGGGCCGGTGATGCGCATGACACGGGGCAGGTTGTAGGCGGCGTTGTCCGGTGACAGTTGTTGGAGAACCCACAGCCGCTGCTGGGCGAAAGACAGCGGCGCCGGGCGCTGGTTGACGCGGGCGGTTATCCCTTGGGGTTGATCACCGGCATCGGCCAGCAACAGCGCCAGTACATCATCATCGATCAAATCGTTCATCGGGGCTCTCGTAGTCGGCGGTGGATCGTTCAGGCGGTCGCCAACGGTTTCTTTTGTGCGACGAGCTTGCCGCCTTCCATTCGCACCAATTGGTCGGCGACATCGAAGTAACGGTCGTCGTGGGAAATGACGATGATGGTCTTGCCCAGGTATTTGAGTTCCGGCAACAGCTCGGTGTAGAAGATGCGCCGGAAGGCCGGGTCCTGGTCGGCCGCCCACTCGTCGAACACCAGCACCGGGCGTTCTTCCAGCCAGGCGTTCAACAGGGCCAGGCGTTTGCGCTGGCCGGTGGACAGGTCGGTGGTGTTGAAGGCGCCATCGCGGATGCAGACCTTGTGCGAGATTTCCAGGCGTTCCAGGTAACGGTTGGCGTCTTCGGGAACGTTCTGCTCGCCTTGTACCAATTCGTCGAACAGGTAGTAGTCGGCGAAAATCGTGGTGAACAACTGGCGATAGTCGTCGCGGTTATGCGCCAGCACCGGCTTACCGTTAAGGATGATTTCCCCGCCCTGGGGCGCATACAGCCCCAGCAGCAACTTGATCAGCGTGGTCTTGCCGCCGCCATTCTCGCCGACGATAAACACGATCTCGCCCTGGGCGATGGACAGGTTGACCGGCCCGAGGGCGAAGGGCTTGCTGCCGTCCACCGCCGGGAAGGCGAAATGCACGTCGCGCATTTCAAGGTGTTCGACCACCGGTTTCGGCGCGTCTTTGACACTGAGCAGCAGGTGCGGTTCCGGCGAGGAAAACTGCTCCGCCAGGTCGGCAATGCGCTTGAACGCAATGTTGGCGCGGCTGACCACCGGCAGGGTGGTGACCAGGTATTCCATCGGGCCTTTCATGTACAACAGCACCAGCACGAACCCGCTGAGCACCGCTTTATCGGTGCCCAGCCACAGCGATTGCAGGGCCAGCGCCAGGCCGATCACCACGAAAAACAGCATCGAGCCAAGGGTCTTGGCCACCACGAAGGTGTTGACCGCGCGGATGTGCGTGTTGCAGATGAAGTCAGCGGTGCCTTCGATGCGCTGGCTGAACATGCGTTGGCGGCGCGGACGATGGATGCGCAGTTCCTTGGCGCCGGCGGCAATCGCGCTGTAGTGCTTTTGCAGTTCGTCCTCGGCTTCGCGAGCCGCCTGGAAACCCTTGATGCCCTTGGTCCGGGCCACGTATTGCAGCGCGGTGCCGATCACCAGGGCCACCAGCAGCAAGGCAAACATCGGCAACGACAGGTAGGCCAGGTAGCTCAGGCAGCCGAGGGTGACGGTGAACGCAATGGCCAGCGGCGCGAAGGAAAAGGCGAAATCACTGACGGTGTCGACGTCATGGGTCAGCACCGGAATCAGTCGATAACTGCGGAAGCGCTCGATCTGTTCGATCGGTGCCAACAGGACTTTTTCCCCCAGGGATTTACGCAGCCCGGCAATGATGTGTTGCCCGACATGGTTGGTGCCGATGTCCGACAGGATCGACGTCAGCAACGCCACCGCGCACAGGCCGATAAACGTTGCCAACACCCGGGTCGACGGGGTGTCGGCGGCGTTCAGCGCGTCATTGATGGTCGCCAGTAACGCGGTGATGCTGAGGCCACCGAGCATGCCGAGCATGATCGACACCACAACGATGACCCGGAAAGGCCTGAGCAGGCCGAGGACTTCACTGAAGGCTCCGCGGGATTTTGAGGTCATGGAAGTTTCCGCTTCAAGTGCCGCTAAAGGGCAAAGGTTCAAGAGTTTGGCTGCTTAAAAGACGAAACCCGTGGGCGGCGATTTAGCCGCGCACGGGTTTGTTGCAGGTCATGCGACAGGAGGTGGGAGCCTCAAAGATCCCGCGCGACGCGAAAACCGAGCCAGTCGCCACGGGTGTCGGGGTAGGTGGCATTACGGTTGCCCGAACGCGAGAACACCGGTGCTTCACCCCAGTCATTGCCGCGAATGCGCCGGGCGGTGCATTCGCCGGTCAACCAGGCGCTGCCATCGCTCGGTGCGCCGACGTAGTTGTCGTTGTAGCAATCGGCGGTCCACTCATAGACGTTGCCGTGCATGTCGTACACGCCGAAGGCGTTGGCCGGGAAACTGCCCGCCGGTGAGGTGAAGTTGTAGCCATCGGCGGCGCCGTAGGTGTTGGCGTGTTTGGCGATGCTGTATTCCTTGCCTTCATCGAACGGGAAGGGGAACGGGCCGCTGCTGCCCGCGCGAGCGGCATACTCACGCAGCGATTCGCTGACCAGTCGATAGTGCTTGCCGGTCTTCTTCGAGAGCCAGGCCACATAGGCATTGACCTCGGGGAAGTTCATGCACACCGCCGGATGCCTGGCCGTGCGTTCATAGCGCGGCACGCCAGCCTTGCACTCGCGGCCCGGCCGGGTGTCGCCGTCGGGCATGAGGTAACCGCTGTCGCGCAGGTACGCGTCCCACTCGCCGGCCAGCACCTGAAAGCGGCTGATGGCCAGCGGTTTGGCGAAGGTCACCGGGTGCAACGGACCTTCATCGGGCTCGCGGCCCACCTCATTGTCCGGAGTGCCCATGGTGAAGGTCCCGGTAGGCAGCACGACCATCTCCGGGCAGTGCTTGCAGTCCTTGAACACTTTGCCGGGCGGGGCGGGGGCGGCGGCCTGAGCGGCACCCGGCAGCAGGCCTGCAACCACGGCGGCGAAGGCCAGTGCGGGGAGCGTCATCAGGGGAAAGCTACGCAGCTCACTGTTCATCATTGCTCTCGATAAAAAGTTAAAGGGAATCTGGGAGGCAACTTCCGCCGCGACGCAAATCTCCGTAGCAGCTGGCGAAGCCTGCGTTCGGCTGCGAAGCAGTCGTGAATCCGACTGACGCGGTCTGCCAGACACACCGCAATCTCTGGTTTTACGACTGCTTCGCAGCCGAACGCAGGCTTCGCCAGCTGCTACAGATCGCATTACGACATTAACCATGGGGCTGGCGATCAGAGCTGTTTGCCGAGCAACGCGATGAAGCGGTCGACTTCAGCTTCGGTGTTGAGCAGCCCCGGCGCCGTGCGGATCACCGGGCCCACGTCGCGCTCCACGGCATCGGCGATCACGCGGTTTTGCATCAGCCAGGCGGCGATCTTGTCGCTGCTTTTGCCCTTGACCCGAAAGAAGCTGAAACCGGATGACAGCTCGGGACTCACGGGCGTGACCAGTTCGATCTGCGGGTGCGCTTGCAGGCGTTTTTTCATATGGCTGTTCAGGGCATGGATACGCGCCTGAACATCGGCCTTGCCCCATTGCAAATGCAGCTTGAAGGCTTCGTTCAGCGCCCAGCGGTGCTCGAACGAGTGGTAGCCGCCCGGTGTCATGGTGGTGGAGAACGCCGTGGCTTCGGAGAAGGTCGGGATGATCGGCGTGACGTATTTGACCTCTTCACTGCGGCTGCAAACGATGCCGGTGCCACGGGGACCGAACATCCATTTATGGGTGCCGGCGATGAAGAAGTCGCAGTTCATGGCGGGAAAACTCAAGTCCTCGACACCAAAGCCGTGCACGCCGTCGACCAGGTAAATAATGCGGTCCTGATCGGCGCGATTGCGGTTGTGCTTGTCCACCAGCGCGCCGATGTCGGCGATCGGCAGTTTCACGCCACTGCCGGAATGCACCCAGGTCATGCCGAGTACACGGGTTTCGGGTTTGATGTTCTGCTCGATCGAGGCCAGGATCTCCGCTTTGGACACCGTCTGCGGATCCTTGAACAACCTGATCTTGCGCACCCGAGTACCGTCCCGTTGGGTGCGCAGATCGAGAATGGTGTGGGTCGCGTAATGCTCGTGGGCGGTGGTGAGGATTTCCTGGTCCGGGCGTACATGAACGCCGCCGTAAATCATCGCCAGGCCTTCGGTGGTGCTGCCGGTCAAGGCGATCTGTCTGGCATTGGCTTGCAGGTAGCGACCGGCCCAGACACGTACCTCTTCTTCACGCTGCTCGATAACGCCGAGGTCCCAGTCCATCGCCAACCCGGGGTTTTTATCGAGGGCGGCACGGTGCATCTCGATCGCTTCACGCACAGGCTTTGGGTGCGAGGTGATCAGGAAATTGGAGAAATGCAGGTAGTCCGGATCCTGGTCGAACAGCTGCCGCAGTTGCGCCCATTTGTCCCCGGGCGGCGAGAGCACTGGCGTGGCGTTGGCGACGTTGTCCAGGCCGGCAGTCAACGGCAGGCCGGCGGCGAGGATTCCGGCCTGTTTCAGAAAAGTGCGACGATCGCTCATGGTGTGCTCGTGCCTTGTTGTGAAATCAGCGCCGGCTTGGCGGCTTTCTGCACCTGATCCCAGACCCGCAGGAAGTTGCCGCCCCAGAGCTTGGCGATGTCTGCTTCGGAGTAGCCGCGCGAGATCAGTTCTGCCGTGACATTGCGAATGTCACCGACGTTTTCCCAGCCTTTGACGCCGCCCCCTTCGTTGAAGTCGGAGCTGATGCCGACATGGTCAATGCCGATTTTGCGCACCGTGTAATCGATGGCGTCCCCGAGGTCCTTGAGGCTGGCTTTGGGTTCTTCTTCGAGAATCGCGTAGAGACGGCTGGCGTACTGGCCGAATTTTTTCTCGGGCCAGGCAGCGATGACCGGATCGCCCGGCATCAATGCCATGGCGAGGTTCGGCAGGGGCGGCAGGTCGAACGCTTTGCGCAGTTCGTTGAGTTTGTCCTGGGTGGTCTGGGTCAGCGGGCGCAGGTATTGGGAGAAACCGACCACCTGCACCACGCCGCCGCTGTTCTTGATCAGCTGCATTTCCTTGTCGCTGAGATTGCGCGGGATATCGACCATCGCCCGTGGCGCCGAGTGCGAAGCGACCATCGGTGTGCGGCTCAATTGCGCGACTTGCTCCAGGGCCTTGGTCGACATTTGCGATACGTCGATGATCACGCCCAGATCATTCAAACGATGCACCGCTTGCTTGCCCAGGTCCGAGAGGCCGTCGAGGGCATCCGGCGAATCGTTGAAAAACGGCAAGGGACGCGAAGAGTCGGCCCAGTCGTTATTGCCGATGTAGCTGAAGCCGAACATGCGCATGCCGCGTGCCGTCCACAGGTCCAGCAGGTTCAGGTCGTGGCCCAGCGGGTAGGCATTGAGCATGCTGATGAAAATCGCGAACTTGCCTTCGCCGTGCAAGCGACGGAAATCGTCGGGGGTGTAGGCAATGGCGACCTGATTGGGAAAATCACGGACCATCCCGGAAATAATCTTGTAGCGGATCTCCTGCTGGTTGCGTGCCTCTTCGACAAAACCGGCGGTGGGCTTGTGCGGCGCGTTGGCGCCATTCCACAGTTCCGGCCAGCCGAAAATCGTCAGGGCCGCACCGGACAGGCGTCCGCGGTTGGCCTTGACCAGGTCGAACTGCCCCGTTCCGTCCTTATCGGCTTCGTTGCCCTGGGTGCCGAAGTTCTGCATCAGGCTGATGTGGCTGTCGAAGGAGAGCATGCGCTCGTGCAACTCGTCGGCCTGTTGCATGACCTTGATCGGGTAACCGGGGGTGTCCGTGAATCCGTAATACCAGACTGCGAAGCCCGCGCCGGCGCTGATCGCCAGGGCCAGCGGCAGGCCGATGTAAAGAGCCTTTTTCGAACGTGGTTTTGTCATTGCCATCTCTGTCAGGTTCGCCGCCCCGGTGCAGGCGCAGGGGCCTTTGCTATCTGGGAGGAACGAGTGGCTGGCAGAAAAAATTAGGAGATAGCGAGATACCTGTGGCGAGGGAGCTTGCTCCCGTTGGACTGCGAAGCAGTCCTGAAACCTGCAACCTCGTTCTGCCAGGCACACCGCATGCGCCGGATTTACGACTGCTTTGCAGCCGAGCGGGAGCAAGCTCCCTCGCCACAGGGGAATGTGTTTGGCACGCTTAAATTTCCCCGCACAACAAACGTTCTAGCTTGGATAAAGCCTGCTTCATGGCTGACACAGGTAGGGCAATGACGATTTCTCGACGATGGTTCATGGCAGGCCTGGCGCTGACTGGCGCTGCCGTGCCTGCGGCTTATTATGGGCATCGCGAATGGACGAAGCCGGACCCGACGATTACCCCCGGCGAGGCGACGGTCGACCTCGCGGACACCGCGGGTCAGCAGTTGGCCAACTCGCTGCGAGGCATCTGGGATATCCGCTTCGAAGGTTCGCAAGCGGGCCTCGACGGTTTACCGCAGCACGGGCTGGAGCTGTTTCTCGACATCGCTCAGCGCGGCCGTGGCCTGCGTGGCTGCCTCGATACCGCGCAGCAGTTACGCGGTGAAGCCGAGCCGCGTTATCGGGTGATCGGCGACCTGGTGTCGCCTGACGCCAGCCAGCTGTACTGGCGCCTGATCGATCGGCAATCGGCCAACGGCGCGCCGGCTTATGAGCTGGCGGTCACGTTCGATGAGGTCTGGGCCGATTTCGGCAATGCCGGCAGTGGCACCCTCAGCGGGCGGATCCTGCGCCTGGATCGCCCGCTCGGTTTGCTGGAACTGGACAATCGCTTTGTCGCGCGCAAACGGCTGTTTCCCGAAGCCCGTGAGCGTGTGGGGTTGAATCCGCCGTTGCTGGCGTGGCTGATTTCCCCCGAGCACCGTTTGTTCCACCAGCTCTGGCACGCCTCGCGGGACAAATGGCACAAACTCTCCAAGGACCAACAGGACGCCTTGCGCGGCATCGGCTGGCAGCCGGGCCCGCGAGGCAATGAGCGCGATGCCCGGGGGCCGCGCAAAGACCGTAATGGCTCGGGGGTCGACTTTTTCTTCATGCACCGGCACATGCTCGGCACGGCGCGTTCGATGCAGGACCTGCCGTCCTGGTCGAGCTTCCCGATGCCGCAGCCGGAGCTTGAACGCGACCGTCGGGGCTTCGCCCGCTATTTCGACAATCACGATGGCACGGCGCTGCCGCCCACCTGGCTGGCCGCCGAAGACACCGAGTACACCCAGTGGGTCAGCGACATCAAGACTGCCGAGACCTACCACAGCAATTTTCAGGTATGGGAGTCCCGTTACCGCGACCCGCGTTACCTGTCGAAGCTGACCCTGGGGCAGTTCGGTTCGGAGGTGGAACTGGGGCTGCACGACTGGCTGCACATGTGCTGGGCCTCGGTGCCACGGGATCCCTCCAACGGTCAGCCGGTGCCTTTTGCCCGGGATCCGGCGGACTTTGCCGCGCGCTGGTATGCGCCGGAAAACGACTTCCTCGGTGACCCGTTTTCATCCCACGTGAACCCGGTGTTCTGGCACTTCCATGGCTGGATCGACGATCGCCTGGAAGACTGGTTCCGCGCCCACGAGCGTTTCCATCCGGGGGAGCTCAGTCGGCTTGAGGTCAATGGCGTGCCTTGGTTCGCCCCGGGGCGCTGGGTTGAAGTCGATGATCCGTGGCTCGGCCCGAGCACCCACGGTTGCAGCACTACGCCGGGATTGCAGGTCGGCAAGTCGGTGGAAATGGACCCGGAAACCATGAAGCTGGCGCTGCGCATTACCTTCGGTACGGATGAAAAGAAACTCGCGGGGCTGTTCCGGCGGGTGCCGCAGCGGCCGTGGTATGCGCGGAATCTGAAGGTCAAGCCGCTGAGTTCGTAAGCCAGGCACTTGTGGCAAGGGAGCAAGCTCCCTCGCCACACAGTTTTTGGTGACGGATAACCTCGATCAAAGCACCTGCCACCCCCCACCCAACGCCTTGTACAACGCAATGCTCGCCTGCAACCGCGACAACCGCAGTTGCACATTCGAGTCCTGCGCCGCATACAGCGTGCGCTGCGTTTCCAGCACCGTCAGCCAATCCTCGGCGCCAGCCTGATAGCGGCTTTGCGCAATGTTGAACGCGGCCTGGGCCTGGTTCAGTTCTTCGCGTTGCCACTGCCGCTGTTCATCCAGGCCGCGAATGCTGTTGAGGGCTTTTTCGACGTCGGCAAACGCATTGATGATCGCGCCTCGGTAGGCTTCCAGCAGTTCTTGTTGGCGGGCCGTGGCCTTGTCGCGCTCGGCACCGAGGCGGCCGTTGTTGAAGATCGGTGCGACCAGCCCGGCGGTGAGGTTGTAGAACGGGCTGCGCAGAATGTCGCTGGCCGTGTTGGCGCCCGAGCCGATGTCGGCGCTGAGGGTCACGGCGGGCAACATGGCTGCGCGTGCGACCGTGACGTTGGCCTGGGCGGCGGCCAGTTGCGCTTCGGCGCGGGCGATGTCCGGGCGGCGGCTGAGCAGTTCGCTGGGCAATCCGGCATCGATGGCAGGCCATTGCAGTTGATCGAAGGATTCGTGGCTGGGCGGAAGTTGCTGAACCGGTCGGCCCAGCAGGGCGGCGAGGTTGATCCGGGCGTCCTCGGCTTGCTGGCGAATCAGCGGCAGTTGCCGTTGTTGCGCCGCCACCAGGCTTTTTTGTTGGGCCAGTTCCAGCGCGGTGGCCGAGCCTGAGTCGAAACGGGTCTGCACCAGTTTCAAAACGTTCTGTGCATTGGCCAGGTTCAGCTCGGCAATGCGACTTTGTTCATCCAGCGACAAGGCTTGCGCGTAGCTGCTGGCCACGCCGCTGAGCAAGGTCAATTCAACCGTGGCCTGATCGAACTCGCTGGCGCGCAGCCCGAATTGCGCACTGTCCCGGGACGCACGTTTGCCGCCCCAGAAGTCGATTTCGTAACTGGCGCTGAGGTTGGCGTCAAAGTAGTCCACGGCCTTATTGCTGCTGTCGGCATCAAGTTGGCTGTAGCCGTTGCCGCGCAACAGTTTTTGGCGGTTGGCGTTCATGCCGGCCTTGATCTCCGGCAGCTGCGAGCCGCCGGCAATCACTGTGTCGGCCCGGGCCTGATGCACCCGAGCGATGGCGGCGGCGAGGTCATAACTGCCGACGCGGGCCTGTTCGATCAGGCGATCAAGCTGCGGGCTGCCGAACTGCGTCCACCATTGTCGACTCGTCCGGGAGGCACTTTCATCGTGTGGTGATTGCCAGGCCGGCGGTGGTTGAATGCCGCTGTCCGGGCGCGCAGCCGGGTGGCTGCAGGCGCCGAGTAACAGGCAAAGGGTCAACAGGCTCAGTTGCGGTTTCATAGATCGATCATTCACTGGTAAGGGCCGTGACCGGGTCGAGTCGGGCAGCTTTGCGGGCCGGCATGAAGCCGAAGACAACGCCGGTGATCAGTGCGCAGGCGAAGGCGCCGATGACGGCCGCCAGGGAAAAGGCCACCGCGACTTTGCTGAGCACCAATACGCCGCCGACGATCAGCGCCAGGGCGATGCCGGCGATCCCGCCGACCACCGAGAGCATCACGGCTTCAGTGAGGAACTGGCGCAATATGTCGCGCTGACGAGCGCCGGTGGCCATGCGGATACCGATCTCCCGGGTCCGTTCGCGCACGGTCATGAGCATGATGTTCATCACGCCGATGCCGCCCACCAGCAGCGAGATCGCCGCAATCGAACCGAGCATCAGCGACAGCGTATTTTGCGTGCGCGCCTCGGCCTGAATCATCGCGGCGTTGTTGGTCAGTTCGAAATCGTGTTTGCCGTCGTGCAGGCGCAGCATCAACTGCTCGATGGCCTTTTCGGTCTCTTTGACCTTGCGCGCGTCGGCCGCGGCAATGGCCACGTATTCGGGGTTGTGGGTGCCGAACAGCCGGACACTGGCGGCCGAGTAGGGCACGGCAATCCGGTTGTCGCTGTCGGAATCGCCGGAACTGGCGCCTTTTTCCGCGAGCACGCCGACGACCTGAAAGGGCACGTTTTCAATCAGGATGTATTGGCCGATGGGGTTGGCGACGTCCTTGAGCAGTTTGCTGCGCACCTTGTGGCCGATCACCGCGACCGCCGCGGCGTTGCGCTCATCGGCCTCGGTGAAGTAACTGCCCTCGACCACCGGCCAGTTGAAGATCGCCGGAAAGTTGGTGTCGTTGCCGCCGACGTAGCTCAGGTGGTCGAGGTTGCCGAAGCGCACCCCGGCTTCGGCGCCGTTGACCGGCATGATTCGCATGACTTGCGGCAGGCTGGCCAGCGCGGCGACGTCATCCAGGGTCACGATGCCGGGCGGCGTGCGTGGATTGGGAGCGGAGCCGCTGAGGTAAATGATGTTCGAGCCGAACGCGCCCATCTGCGCCATGACCTGACGCTTGCTGCCTTCGCCGACCGCCAGCATCACCACCACCGAGGCGACGCCGATGATGATCCCCAGCAGCGTCAGGGCGGTGCGGAAGCGGTTGATCCACATCACCCGCCAGGCCGCGTGTATCGCATCCACCAATTCGCCTTTCCAGGCACAGGTGGCCTCGCTGCCTTCGCTCAGCCGCTTGCGCAAATCCACCGCTTGCAGCGCACCGGGATTGGCCGAGGCCTGCACGGCGGGGTTGTCGCGGGCGCTGTCGCTGATGATCAGGCCGTCGCGGATCTCGATCACGCGTTTGGCCCGGGCCGCCACGTCGCGGTCGTGGGTGATGAGGATCACCACATGGCCCTGGCTTGCCAGTTCGTCGAGCAGCGCCATGACCTCGGCGCCGCTGTGGCTGTCGAGGGCGCCGGTGGGTTCGTCGGCGAGGATGATGTGGCCGCCATTCATTAATGCGCGAGCGATGGACACCCGTTGCTGCTGGCCGCCGGAGAGCTGGTGCGGACGGTTGCCGGTGCGTGCTGCCAGGCCGAGACGGTCGAGCAGGGCGGCGGCGCGGGCGTGGCGTTCGGCCGCTGGGGTGCCGGCGTAGATCGCCGGCATCTCGACGTTTTCCTGGGCCGAACCGGACGGAATCAGGTGATACCCCTGAAACACGAAACCGAATGCCTCGCGGCGCAGCCAGGCCAGCTCATCGCTGTCGAGTGCCGCGACATTTTCGCCGGCGAACCGATACTCGCCGGACGTTGGCCGGTCGAGGCAGCCGAGGATGTTCATCAGCGTCGATTTGCCGGAGCCGGAAGCACCGACGATCGCCACGAACTCCCCGGCGTGGATCGACAGGTCGATGCCGCGCAACACATGAACTTCAGGCGCGTCGCCGCCACCGTAGGATTTACGAATGTCCTGCAGGTCGATCAGAGGCGTTTGCATTCAACCTCCACTGCCGTCGGCAGGGCCGATCAACAGGTGATCGCCTTCGGCCAGTCCGTCGAGGATCTGCACCTTCAGGCGGTCGCTGATGCCGGTGCGCACAGTCCGTTGCTCGATGCTGCCGTTCTGGGCGACCACCCGAGCCGTTTGACTGTCGGCCTGCGGGCCGCCCTGCAAGGCGGCGACCGGCGCGGTAAGGACGTTTTTTGCCTGGTTGGAAACGAAGAACACTTGGGCGGTCATTTCCGCCATCAGCGCGTTGTCGGCGTTGTCGACGTCCAGCAGCACCGTGTACAGCACCACGCGAGCCGTCCCGCTTTTACTGGAACTGGCCGGATTGCCGCCGCCCTGGCTGGTCTGATCCAGCGGTTTGGGCGGTATCGGCAAAATCTGCCGCACCGTGCTGCTCCAACGCCGGTTACCGCCGCTGAGCGTGGTGAACCAGGCGCTCATGCCGGGTCTGACGTGACCGATGTCAGCCTCCGAGACCTCGGCCCAGACCGTCATCGGCGACAGTTTGGCGATGCGCAGGATCAGCGGCGTTTGTTGCTGGGCGTTGAGGGTCTGGCCTTCGCGGGCATCGAGGGCCACGACCGTTCCGCTCATCGGTGCGTAAATGCGCGTATAGCCGAGTTCGGCCTGATCGCTGCGCAGGTTGGCCTGGGCCTGGCGGATCTGCGCCTCGAACATGTCGATGCGCGCCTGAGTGGTGCGCAGTTCGGCCTGGGCCGTTTGCACGTCTTCGTCCCGTGTCGCGCCGCCGGCGGCGAGGTGCTGTTGACGCTGATATTTCTGCCGGGCCAGGTCGTGCTGTGCCCGCTGCTCCTGCAGCTGCGCCTTGAGGTTGTCGATGGAAAAACGCCCGGCGTCGAGTTTGGCCTGTTGGGTGGAGGGATCGATTTCCACCAGCAACTGGCCTTCCTTGACCACGTCACCGACCTCCACATGGATCTTGTGGATCTGCCCGGAGGCCTGGGCGCCGACATCGACATACCGCCTCGGTTGCAGGGTTCCCAATGCCGTGACGCTGCTTTCAATGTCGCCGCGCGCGACCTGGACCGTGGCGAACCGGTCACGACCCGCAGGCAAAACCTGCCAGGCCGCGATGGCGATAACGGGGATCAGACAAAGGGCAACAAGCAGGGCGCGTCGGGTGTGACGGGGACGTTTCATGCAGGGTTCCGGCCAAAAGGATTCGGCCCGTCATTCAACTTGCGCGCAAAACCTGGCGACAGCTGAACGCTGTCGGTGGGCCGACAGACACGGGGAGCTGTCCTGTAAACGAGGGAAGGGGCGGGGAATTTAAGCGTTGAGGCTTTGAGTGACAGACAAAGTCAAAGGTATAGGACAGCACTATTTAGCAGGCAAATAGAAACAGCGCTTTAAATCTATATGAGAATTACTATAAATTACACACTCGAAATCGCCATCATCGTGCCATTGCCTACTTGGGCGGTGGCAGATCTGGTTCAAGGATAGAAACCGCACCCCGTGCGGCCGGGAGTCATGTTGGAAAACTACTATCGCGAGCTGGTGTGTTTCCTGAACGCCAGGCTAGGCAACCGCCAGGTGGCCGAAGATGTGGTGCATGACGCGTATCTGCGGGTACTGGAGCGTTCCAGCGACACGCCGATCGAGCAACCCCGGGCGTTCCTTTATCGCACCGCGCTCAACCTGGTGATCGATGACCATCGACGCAATGCCTTGCGTCAGGTCGAGTCTCTGGATGTGCTCGACAGCGAAGAACGCTACTTCATCCCTTCGCCCCACAACAGCCTCGATCACGGTCAGCGCCTGGACATGCTCCAGCGCGCGCTGGCGGAATTGCCACGGCTGTGTCGCGAGAGCTTTCTGCTGCGCAAGATCGAAGGCCTGTCACACCCGCAAATCGCCGAGCACCTGGGGATTTCCAAGGCGCTGGTGGAAAAACACATCGTCAATGCCATGAAGCATTGCCGGGTGCGCATGCGCCAGTGGGACGTCGCTTAAATCAGTCCTTGTTAAATTTTTTTTCATGGTCCTCGTTCCTATTCAACAGACGATCTGCTGCCGCCAAAGGCCGGTCAGGTCACCCAGGCTTTATCCCCGCAGCTGCGGGGTTTATCCAGAGGACACTGGAAATGACACAGGCAATTGCATCGCCCATCGTTCACGACCTGATCGGCGTTGGTTTCGGCCCTTCGAACCTGGCCCTGGCCATCGCCCTGCAAGAGCGCGGGCCGAGCCAGGGCGAGCTGGATGTGCTGTTTCTCGACAAGCAGGCGGACTACCGCTGGCACGGCAACACCCTGGTCACCCAGAGCGAACTGCAGATTTCTTTTCTCAAGGACCTGGTGACGCTGCGCAACCCGACCAGCCCGTATTCCTTCGTCAACTACCTCAAGCACCATGGTCGTCTGGTGGACTTCATCAACCTCGGCACCTTCTATCCGTGCCGCATGGAGTACAACGACTACCTGCGCTGGGTCGCTGGGCAATTCACCGGGCAGAGTCGCTACGGCGAGGAAGTGCTGACCATCGAGCCGGTGCTGCATAACCAGCAGGTCGAGGCGTTGCGAGTGATCTCGCGTGATACCCAGGGTTTGCAGCATGTGCGTACCACCCGTTCGGTGGTGGTCAGCGCCGGCGGTACACCGCGGATTCCCGAAGCGTTCAAGGCACTGAAGGATGACGGTCGGGTGTTCCACCATTCCCAGTATCTGGAGCGCATGGCCAGGCAACCGTGCGTGAACAACCAACCGATGAACATCGCGATCATCGGCGGCGGGCAGAGCGCGGCGGAGGCCTTCATCGACCTCAACGACAGCTTCCCGTCGGTGCAGGTGGACATGATCCTGCGCGGCTCGGCCTTGAAACCGGCCGATGACAGCCCCTTCGTCAACGAAGTGTTCTCGCCGGAGTTCACCGACCTGGTGTTCCAGCAGGCCAGCAGTGAACGCGAGCGTCTGGTCAACGAGTACCACAACACCAACTATTCGGTGGTGGACATCGACCTGATCGAACGCATCTACGGGATCTTCTACCGGCAGAAAGTCTCGGGCGTTGCGCGCCATGCGTTCCGCACCCTGACTACCGTCGAAAAAGCCACCGCGACCGAGCGCGGTATCGAGCTGGCGATGCGCAACAACGCCACCGGCGAAGTCACGGTTCACCGCTACGACGCCGTGGTGCTGGCCACCGGTTACGAGCGGCAGATGCACCGCAAACTGTTGGCGCCGCTGGAACAATACCTGGGCGATTTCGAAGTCGATCGCAATTACAGGCTGATCACCGACGAGCGTTGCAAGGCCGGCATCTACATGCAGGGTTTCTGCCAGGCCAGCCACGGCTTGAGCGACACCTTGCTGTCGATCCTGCCGATCCGCGCCGATGAAATTGCCGGCTCGTTGTATGACCATGGCAAATCCCGCGGGCATGGCCGGTCGGTCAGGGACTTGTTGTTGGCTACTGCCAGCTAAGATTTTGTGGCGAGGGGGCTTGTCGGAACGCCCCCTCGCCACAGGTTTGCGATCAACCTGAACCCTTCCTGAAGAACCCCGAGATTCCCCCTGCAACACCCCTGCGCAGCGTTTACTCTCTAGATATCGCGGCGTAAGCTTCACGCGTTTTCATCAATTAGCGGAGACCCACAGTGGGTACTTGTTCGAGTGACAGTTGTCGGCCGGTCTCGGTAACCGGCATTTTCCCGGCAAGATAACGCGCAGCCTTTTTCTGCCGTTGTCTCGCCGTAAAGCGAGCAGCGGCATCCCGATCGTGGCCGGTTTTGGCCCGACTCCCGACGTCCTCTCATCGACGCTGAACAGCGTGTGATGTTCGACCCCGTGTCGTCATCGCAGCGCCTCGACACGCCTGCTCGACGGTTTCCCGGCTGACCCTGGGGGGCACTGCCATGAACCTGACCTGGCTGAAAGAATTCTTCGCCGGATTCCTGCGAAACCGTCACATCGCCCGGCACTTCCGTCGACTGGCGCTGCTGGAAAGCTTCACCGACACCACGGTCAGCCGTGAAGTCCCGCCGACGCTCGCGCAAACCCTGGTCGCCGCCGCCAACAGCGGCACCGGTCAATTGCTGGATAACCTCGGCAGCCACACCGACGGCCTGAGTGAAGCCGAAGCCGATGCCCTGCGCGAGCAATATGGCCTCAATGAAGTCGAGCACGAGCAACCGCTGCCGTGGTGGACGCACCTGTGGCACTGCTACAAAAACCCGTTCAACCTGCTGCTGACCTTGCTGGCGGTGATCTCCTGGCTGACCGAAGACATGAAAGCCGCCATCGTGATTTTCTCGATGGTGGTGCTCTCGACCTTGCTGCGTTTCTGGCAGGAAACCAAATCCAACCAGGCCGCCGACGCGCTCAAGGCGATGGTCAGCAACACCGCCACGGTGATGCGTCGGGAGGTGGCGAACAACGGTGCGCAACGCCTCGAATTGCCGATCAAGCAACTGGTGCCGGGTGACCTGATCGTGCTCTCGGCCGGTGACATGATTCCTGCCGATTGCCGAGTGCTCAACGCCAAGGACCTGTTCGTCAGCCAGGCCGCGATGACCGGTGAATCGATGCCGGTGGAAAAATTCCCACGTCAGCAGGACAACCACACCCACAACCCGCTGGACCTCGACAACATCCTGTTCATGGGCACCAACGTGGTGTCCGGCACGGCCATGGCGCTGATTCTCACCACTGGCAACAACACCTATTTCGGCGCGCTGGCGCAGCGGGTCGGTGCCACCGATCGTGCGCCGACTTCGTTTCAGACCGGAGTCAACAAGGTCAGCTGGTTGCTGATCCGCTTCATGTTCGTCATGGCGCCGCTGGTGTTGTTCATCAACGGTTTCACCAAGGGTGACTGGACCGAAGCGTTGCTGTTCGCGCTGTCGATCGCCGTGGGCCTGACCCCGGAAATGTTGCCGATGATTGTCACCTCGACCCTGGCAAAAGGCGCGGTGTTCCTGTCGCGCAAAAAAGTCATCGTCAAACGCCTCGATGCGATCCAGAACTTCGGCGCCATGGACGTGCTCTGCACCGACAAGACCGGCACGCTGACCCAGGACAAAATCTTCCTCGCGCGCAACGTCGATGTCTGGGGCAACGATTCCGATGACGTGTTGGAAATGGCCTACCTCAACAGCTACTACCAGACCGGCCTGAAAAACCTGCTGGACGTGGCCGTGCTGGAGCACGTGGAGATCCACCGTGAACTGAAAGTCGGCACGGCGTTTCGCAAGGTCGACGAGATTCCGTTCGACTTCACCCGTCGGCGCATGTCGGTGGTGGTGGCCGAGCGTGATCAGCCGCATCTGCTGATCTGCAAAGGCGCGGTGGAAGAAGTGCTGGCGGTGTGCACCCGGGTGCGCCACGGCGATGCCGACGAGGCGCTGAGCGATGAATTGCTGGCACGGATTCGCCAGGTCACCGCCACCTTCAATGCCGAAGGCCTGCGGGTGGTGGCGGTGGCGGCGCGGCCGATGATCGAGGGCCGCGACACTTACAGCTTGGCCGATGAACAGGCGCTGACGCTGATCGGTTATGTGGCTTTCCTCGATCCACCGAAGGAAAGCACCGCGCCGGCACTCAAGGCCCTGGCCGCACACGGTGTGGCGGTGAAAGTGCTGACCGGCGACAACGAACTGGTGACCGCGAAAATCTGCCGTGAAGTCGGGCTGGAACAGCAAGGCCTGCTGATGGGCAACGACATCGAACGCATGAGCGACGCCGAGCTGGCGGTGGCGGTGGAGACCACCAACGTCTTCGCCAAACTCACGCCGTCGCACAAGGAACGCATCGTCCGCCTGCTCAAGGGCAACGGTCACGTGGTCGGCTTCATGGGCGACGGCATCAACGATGCGCCGGCCCTGCGCACTGCCGACATCGGCATTTCGGTGGACAGCGCGGTGGACATCGCCAAGGAAGCGGCGGACATCATCCTTCTGGAAAAGAGCCTGATGGTGCTGGAGGAGGGCGTGCTGGAAGGGCGACGCACCTTCGCCAAC